>ERZ888423.3155-NODE-3155-length-11193-cov-8.697163_pt1 | contig 11193 bp, 10 predicted proteins | sample MGYA00520523_ERZ888423 | MGnify/ENA primary metagenome ERZ888423 (study PRJEB32303, sample SAMEA104408611) | aquatic metagenome | biome: Brackish water; feature: Pelagic; material: water | place: Baltic Sea | collected 2014-06-08T10:24:00 | depth 30,27 m ...
AAGCGCGAGTTTGGTTCACCAAGTCAGAATTTTCTAAAATCAACCTGGTATCTATTGCGTGCCATTCTCGTTGTGGTCTTGTCACTAATTCATAGAAAATAACTGGGGAAGGTCAGAAATGCTTAAAGTAACCATGGGTATAACAATATCTATTACAGTAATTTTTGTTTTTGAATTACTTAGGCGCAAAGCACTACGAGAAAAATATGCTTTTGTTTGGATTGTTACCGCGCTTCTGCTTGTAGTCGGAACACTCTTTCCCAACTTGGCCATAAGGTTAAGTACTTTTTTAGGGTTTGCAACCATAGCTAGCTTTTTAATGGTGTTCTTCGGATTAATTATGCTCTTTATTACGATGCAGCTAAGTTTGGAATTGGGAAAAGTCGAAGATCAAAATCAAAGGCTTGCTGAAGAGTTAGCACTACTCAAACTAAAATCTGTTGAGTAAAACACCAGCTTAAATTTTACATTTGTTTTCCTCATCCACTTAAGCACTTTTTATCTCCCGTTATAGTAGAGACATGTCAACCGTTTCAATCTTGGGCAGCACTGGGATGCTTGGACACAGCGTCGTTCAAGGTTTTGCCGGGTTCGCAGGCACTTTGACTGGGTCATCAAAACTTGTTGAAACTAATTCTTTACTTCATCAAAGCTTTTTTCTCGATGCGACCGCGCGCGAGTTGCCTGAAGCACTTCACAAATTGGGACCAACTGATTATGTAATCAACTGCATTGGGGTCATAAAGCCATATATTTTGGAAGATTCTGCAGCAAGCCGCGAACGTGCACTATTAATAAATAGTGTTTTTCCATATGCATTGGACGCCTTAGCAAGTGAACTTGGATTTAAGATCATTCAAATTGCGACAGATTGTGTTTTTTCTGGAGCCAAGGGTCAATATTTAGAAACTGATTTACATGATGCAATTGATACATATGGCAAAACTAAAAGCCTAGGTGAAGTCCCGTCAGAGAATATGATGAACCTCAGAGTGTCAATTATTGGACCTGAAGCAGGCCGCAGCACCTCACTATTTGAATGGGTAAGAAATCAACCAGAGAATCACGAGATCAATGGATATTCAGATCATTATTGGAACGGGGTTACTTCCTCAGGTTTTGCTCGGATCTGTCGTGGCTTAATTGAAAATAATGGATTTGTCGCAGGTACGCACCATTTGTTGCCAAGTGATTCGATGACCAAATTTGAACTAGTGACGGCAATAGCAAACAAAAGTGGTCGAAACGACATCAAAATCATCGAAGGCCCAAGCGGTAACAAAGTGGATCGCACCCTAGCAACGACAAATGAGTCCCTCAATGCCAAATTATGGGCTTACGCTGAGTACCCATCTATTCCAAGCATCTCTGAATTAGTTGCGGAAATAGAACTGTGAGTTAGTTCTCTGTAAGGTTTATCTAGCATTGAGAATTTGTCTGATTGGTGGGTAATGGGAAATCTCAAAATTAGTGACTCGGTGATAACAATTACCGGAGGCACTGGGTCCTTTGGATCAACAATGGTCAAGCACGTACTCTCAAAAGGCGCCGCTGAAGTAAGAATCTTTAGCCGCGATGAATCTAAACAGGACGACTTAAGAAATACCCTGCAAGATGATCGAGTCAAATTTTACATTGGTGACGTTCGAGACTCGTTGAGTGTTGATTCTGCTATTAAGGGCACTAACTTAGTTTTTCATGCTGCCGCATTAAAGCAAGTGCCATCATGCGAATTTTTCCCCCTTGAAGCTGTCGCCACAAATGTTCAGGGCAGTGCGAATGTTTTGCGAAGCTCGCTAAATTTTGGCGTGGAAGTAGTTGTTTGCTTGAGTACAGACAAGGCGGTCTATCCAATAAATGCAATGGGAATGTCCAAGGCCTTAATGGAAAAAACTGCAATGTCATTTGCTCGAAACAATCCAAAATCTAAAACCAGAATTGCGGTAACAAGGTACGGGAACGTTATGTTTTCTCGCGGGTCAGTTATTCCACTATTTCTAAAGCAGATTAAAGCGGGTAAATCTATAACAGTGACAGATTTGAACATGACAAGGTTCCTAATGTCACTATCAGAATCAGTGGATCTAGTAAATTACGCTTTTGAAAATGCTGTCTCAGGTGACCTGCTAGTTAAAAAAGCACCAGCTGCAACAGTCGAAGTACTTGTTGAGGCGCTAAAACAACTTTGCAACGCACCAGAAACCAAAACTCAATTGATCGGCGTCAGACATGGGGAAAAAATCTACGAGTCGTTGCTAAGTACGGAAGAAATGGCAAATGCGATTGATCTCGATTCCTATTTTCGCGTTCCCTTAGATTCGCGTGGCCTTGACTACTCCATTTATTTCGAAGAAGGCCAGAGCCGAACAACTGAGCTATCTTCATATACATCTCACAACACAGATCGATTAGATGTAGACGGAGTAAAAAAGCTGTTACTGACATTGCCAGAAGTTAGACAAGAACTGAACTTGGTCGAAAGCTCCTAGTAGATCCTTAAAGGAAACATAATGAAACCAACCATAGTTACGATCGTGGGAACTCGACCAGAAATTATTCGACTAGCCCGGCTTATCCCATTGCTTGATGAAACCGTGAACCATATATTTGTACACACTGGTCAAAATAGTGATCCGAAACTAACTGACATATTCTTTTCAGAATTAAAAATACGTAAACCCGATTACTTTCTTGAAGTAAACACGACAAGTCTTGGATCGGTTTTGGGCGATACCTTAATCAAGGTTGAAGAGATATTTATAAAACATAAGCCAAATGGCGTTGCAATTCTGGGAGACACAAATAGTTCGATTGCAGCTGTCCTTGCAAAGCGAATGCAAATTCCCGTGTACCACATGGAAGCCGGTAATCGATCTTTTGATGAGAATGTGCCGGAAGAAACCAATCGAAGAATGATCGATCATGCAGCTGACTTTAATCTGCCTTACACCGAGCATGCTAGACGTAATTTATTAAATGAGGGACTTCATCCGAGGCGGATTCTTTTGACAGGTTCCCCTATGAAAGAGATCTTGGACCACTTCAAAATTGACATTGAAGCTAGTTCCGTACTGGAGTCATTAAAACTTAAGACGAATGAGTATTTCCTTGTGAGCGCCCATCGCCAAGAAAATGTAGATTCAGAAATTCGATTGATGAATTTATTGGAATCATTAACGGGAATAAGTGAAACCTGGGGTTTGCCAGTTGTGGTTTCAACTCACCCCCGAACTCGTAAGCAAATGCAGTCACTTCCAGGATTCAAAGAAATTCCAAATGTGCTGTTTCATGAACCGTTTGGCTTCTTTGATTACAACAAACTGCAGATCAACGCCAAATGTGTAATTTCTGACAGCGGATCAATAAGTGAAGAGTCTTCGATTCTTGGATTTCCTGCAATCACGATCCGGGATTCAATGGAGCGGCCAGAAGCTTTAGATTCAGGTTCAATCATTATGACTGGACTTCGAAAGGATGAAGTTTTAGCAGGAATCAATGCTGTAATTTCTCAACGAAAATCGTACGAAAACACAATGCCACCCGGGTATGAAGTGTCAGACTTTTCTAAGCGGGTTGTGAATTTCATACTTTCAACGGTTTGGCGCCACCACGAATGGGCTGGATTACGTGAGGTAGCTAGACCAACTGACTAGATGAGGATTATTAGGTCAATTTGTCATAAAATGGTCAAATGAATAAAAAAGCGCTAATTACTGGAATCACAGGTCAAGATGGTTCGTATTTAGCAGAACTTTTATTGCATAAAGGTTATGAAGTGCATGGCACTATCAGACGGTCTTCCTCATTTAACACTGACCGGATTGATCACCTGATTTTTGATCGGCATCTGAAAGGTCGCCCTAACCTTAATTTGCACTACGCAGATTTAACTGATGGTTCGCGGCTTGCGACACTATTAAATGAGATACAGCCCGATGAAGTTTACAACTTAGCCGCTCAATCTCATGTGCGCGTGAGCTTTGACGAACCGGAATACACAGGGGATACAACTGGCTTGGGCACGATCAGATTGCTGGATGCAATGCGCTTGACCGCCCCAGAAGCAAAGTTTTATCAGGCCTCTAGTTCCGAAATGTTTGGCGCAACACCACCACCACAAAATGAAGAAACTGCTTTTTATCCACGCTCACCTTACGGCGCTGCAAAGGTCTATGCGTATTGGATTACTAAGAATTATCGTGAAGCCTATGGAATGTTTGCGTGTAACGGCATTTTGTTTAATCACGAATCTCCGCGGCGCGGCGAAACGTTCGTAACTAGAAAAATTACCAGGGCAGTCGCGCGAATTAAGGCTGGAATTGAGAACGAACTATATCTAGGAAACTTAGATGCAGTTCGAGACTGGGGTCATGCCGCAGAATACGTTGAGGGCATGTGGCTAATGCTTCAGGCAGATGTCCCGGATGATTATGTATTGGCAACTGGGACATCAACGTCAGTCAAAGATTTTGTGAAATTTTCCTTTGAGGCTGTTGACTTAGATTGGAATGATTACGTAAAGTTTGACCAGCGGTACTTGCGTCCAACTGAGGTTGATGCCTTAATTGGAGATGCATCCAAGGCTAAGAAGGATTTGGGCTGGGTTTACAACATAGAGCCACAGCAACTTGCAGAACTAATGGTTCGAGCTGACATAGAAATCCTCAAGCATTCGGGATCTGCCTGGATCGATAAATTCGAATGGCGCTATTAGCGGTCTCAAGCCGTTTGGCAACGCTATGAGCTCAAGCCGAAGAGTAATTCTGGTGTGCATGGTCGACAGTATTCATACTGCCCGCTGGCTCAGTACATTCTCTGGCGAAAAAATACGTTTCATACTGATGCCGTCTACGCCAAATCGAAGTATTCACCCAATAATCAGAGATTTAATTCATGGAAATCCGAATCAAAAATCAACTGTAGAGATTAGGCCATTTGGTGGAAAACTTTCTGTACCACTTTGGCTGCTGGATATTTTGTTTAGAGATTGGATTCGCGGAGCAATTCTTTCTAGATTGATTAAATCCTCAAAACCAGATTATGTACATGCTTTGGAACTGAATCATGCCGGATACATAATGTCTCGCACCCAAAAGCTCTACAAGCCAATTTCGGTAAAATTCATTGCTACTAACTGGGGGAGCGACATATTTTGGTTTCAACAGTTTTCGACCCACCGTAAACGTTTAGAAAAACTTTTAACTGGACTGGATTTTTATTCAGCTGAGTGTCATCGAGACTTAGCGCTTGCGACCAAGTACGGATTTACCGGAAAATTCATGGAAGTATTCCCAAACGCAGGTGGGTTCGAGCACTCGCATCTAACTAAGTCTCTCTCTAGAACATCTGATAGAGAAATCATTCTCATAAAGGGATATCAAAGTTTCGTTGGCCGTGCCGTAATTGCGCTGGAAGCAATTAGTTCAATTTCCAAAAATCTGTCCAACTATAAATTCGTAGTTTATTCTGCAAACTATAAAACTCAGAGACTAGTGAAAAAACTCAAGGCGCAAAACGGATTAGACATAACTTGTTATGGAAAAAAGCAACTCAGCCATGATGAAATGCTTTCGCTGTTCGAGACTGCAAGAATCTACCTGGGAGTATCGCTCTCTGATGGAATTAGCACCTCGCTTCTAGAGGCTATGGCTGGGGGCGCATTTCCGATTCAAACAAGTACATCCTGTGCAGATGAGTGGATAGAAAATGGAGTTTCTGGCCTTCTCGTTGACCCAAGTATTGAGAGCATCTGCCAAGCGCTAATAACAGCAAGTGCAAATGACGAGTTAGTTGACGCAGCGAGTGAAATAAACCTCAAATTGGTTCGCAACAAACTGGATAAGACCGTCTTAAACGAAAAAATTATCAAGTTTTATTCAAGCTGACGAGATACGGAAAATGTATATTTCAACTGCGCGTAAAAAGCTGAGTGAGCCCTAAATTCCAGTTCGGCGTTCGAGTCGTACCCAACTCGCAGGAATCCAATTTTCAGGTTCTTTGATTGCCGGCGAATCAAACATTGGTTGTGGAAAAACCACAATGGAATCTTTAACCAGTTTCGAACTCAAGAATCCGCTCCACCAGCTAAACGAACTGTTGGCACAGACAATACCCTGGCACTTTCCGAGAAGATTCAGATGTTCAATAGCACGATCACTTGCACGCGGATCTATAATCCTGGAGATTTTTATGCGCTTTCCGACTATTTCATTAGCATGTGCAGGCTCATCCGAAAAAAGCCAAATCGGACGATCACCTATTTTTTCAGTTATTAAATTGATGGCCTTGGCGTAGTAATCAGGATCGGGACGACCATATATTGAGCCAAGATCCTTATAGTCACCTAACCGAACATGAACTCCAATTGGAGAAATGTCATTCACCTCATTTGATAACTGCTGGAACCACTGACTTGGGTTGCGAATTCTTGAAATTTGCTTGGCAAGTTCATCTTGGCAGTCAGGAAAATACGCAGGAGAACTGCAATACGAATTAATTACAACGGATTTGTGAATAGTTCTAAAGACCTCGATCTGGTCAATGCGTTCATTTGCAAAAACACCGAAGTTAAGAAGTAATTTCGGTGCCCGATCCCCAATCAATCGCTGTACTGTAAGCAACTTGCTGCGCAGTTTTGAAGCAATTCCACCGGATTTTGTAGTTCTTGAAATTTGGTTTTCGAATTCATCAAGCTCAAGATATCTGCTTGCAACGCCATCATTCATTGCTACTTTAGGATTTAGCAAGGAATCATCTACCTTTATCTGGAGCCCCAAAGTAGTTGACAGCTGTAACGCTGCCCCGTATTGGAAAAGTTGATTTCCAAGTCCGCCCCTCGGATACAAAACAATATCGCCGGCTGACTTATTCATCGGGGCCTCGGAGCCTCCAGACTCTAACAAACGGACGCTTTGAATTGGCTAGAAGCTTGCTACGGAAAATTGCATCAAAAAAAGTCTCTCTGGTAGAAAGTGAAAAAAGATTCATCAGTCTGCCGGCAACTGGAGTCTTTCCTAATGAGTACTGGCTACGTTGAGAGTTTTCATCGCCTGTAGATTCGAGAAATTCGACCCGTGAGTAGCCTGGATTTAAGTGTAGATTCTTGGCAACTGTTGATTCCCGGTCTAAGCCAAGCTCGGTTAATGAACTGATTAAAAACTGGGCTATATATTTGTTTGTATACCCAAACCGCCGAACCAGAGACTCCGAGATCATGTTGCGGGCCAGATCTTGAATTTGTTTACTCTGTATCCGAATGTCAATTGCTTGATTGATCGACTCGATTAGTTTTCGCCAATGCTCATCGTTGGTTACCAAGGTAAGTACTTGGTCAACTTCTCTTGAATGGAAGAGTTCAACCAAACCTACAAAAATTGCTCGATCATTAGCCAGGCTAGATGTAATGGAGGCGGCATTTCCGGAATAGACCCGGTAGTGCATAGTTTCCTCGGGAATGTATCTAACGTCAGCAACACACATAATTTGTAGCAAAATCTCGATATCATTAAATGCGGTCGTGTGCCTTGAGGTATTAACTCGCTGCAATTCTGACTTTTTTATAGCGCAGGCTGGGAAGTTTACGGGCGATAGCTGCAAACTCAACATGAAGTTTTCGAGGCGATCTGTTTTTGATAATTTTGAGGAAAGTGTGGGCGGAGCGATGGTTACATTTCCTTCACCATCTATACGCTGCATCGCAGTGAAGACTATTCCTGAGCTCTCAGACTCTTCCTTCAGCGCGCTCGCTATTGTCGCAATGTGATTTGAGTGGTAGTAATCGTCTTGATGGACCATGACAATCCAGTCGCAATCAAACTGATCAAGACGGTCCAAGAATGAACTAATTGCTCCAATATTCTGATCGTTCTTAAATAAGGTGTATTCGTTCTTTAAAGTATTTTTGGAAAGAATGTTTGAAATCATTTCGACGGTATTGTCCGATGAATCGTTATCGAAGATTCGTACCCTAAACGCAGGGTAATCCTGAGCTTCGAGTGAACTTATTACTTGTTCGATCCAAGGTTCCGCATTGTACGTCCCCAGAAAAACCTCAAAAAGTTCTTTACTCATTTATTTGACTAGATTAAGTTGACTAAGGATTCACAAACACGTTCAATGGAGGCCTTACTCAATTTAACTCCGCTGGGAAGGTTGATTGAATTAGCGCCAATTCGTGTTGCTATTGGTCCAGGCTGGTGCTCTCTATCCCAGATCGGATACTGACTTATTGCTGGAAAAACTGGCCGGGTATCGATACCTTCAGTTTTTAACTTCTCCATGACTTCATCACGAGAAATTTTCACATCGTCGTTAAGCGTCACGCTGTTCATCCAATGGATAGAACGCGTGCCTGGAGATTCGAATTGCATTTTTAGTGAGTCATGATTACCCAGTAAGTCTTGATACCACCCTGCAATTCTCCGCTTTTGATTGATCTGGTTCTCACTTCGTTCTACTTGGGCCAGACCCAAAGCTGCTGTGATGTTATTCATTTTGTATTTGTAACCCAGCTCTTCAATCCAGAAAGTGCCTGGTTTGCGGCCATGGTCTTGAATTTTTCGAGCCCGCTCGTATAGATCAGGATCCGATGTAACAAGCATTCCACCCTCGCCAGTTACTAACATTTTGGCTCCTTGAAAACTGTAGGCTCCAAAGTCGCCAAAACTTCCAGCAGCTTTGCCATCAATTAGAGTGCCAATTGCAGGAGCCGCATCTTCAATGATGTGAAGATTGTGATCTTTTGCAAGCTTGGTAACAGCAGTCATGTCAGCCGCAAATCCATATAGATGCACTGGCATTATGGCTTTTGTTTTTTCGGTAATTTTCGCCTTTATAGAAATTGGATCAATGCACCAAGTGTCGGGATCAATGTCAGCAAAAATTGGAGTTGCTCCGGTGTATCGAACTGCAGATGCCGTCGCTACCCAAGTAACTTCAGGAACTATTACTTCATCGCCAGGACCTATTCCCAGCGCCAGTAATGACAGATGCATAGCACCAGTGCAACTGCTGGTTGGCAAAGCAAACTTAGCACCGACATATTCAGCAAACTCTGCTTGAAACCGATTCAGGTAGTCCGAGTGGTGATTGTTCCAGCCCCACAATGTTGCATCACTTACATAAGTCAATTCTCTGTTTGATATGGACGGACCAGCAGTGAGAATTTCACCTTGCGCCAACTTTGAATCTCGGAGATTCTTCGCCATGACAATAAAGTGATCTGAGACGTTTTCGGTAGATTCAACTAAGTTTACTTCACCAGCAGCACCAACATTGGTAAGGCCGATTCGGCGGATCTCGTGATAGCTATTTGTCAGGTAGAAATCTACGGCGTGGGAATTCGAAGCAAGAACTCTAAGTTCAAGTGATTCGAGTCCAAGTTCTTCACTCGCGAATCGCTCCAATTCACGCAGAGCGCTGCTGACGATGCCTGGAACCTCTATTTCGCCGCGCAATACATTGTCAATTTCGCAGCGGGTTTCGTCCAACTTCAAGAATCCGATATGGCCAAGGTACTTACCGCTTGGATCCTGCATTAAGAACAGCAGTCGATTTTCATTTTCTATTACCGCACTTTTGAGCCATTTTGCGGTGCCCGCATCGGTTACTTCAAATCTGGACGGATATGAGTACTGGTGCGCATCACGCCATTTACCCATTGCTGAGACCAGTGCTGAATCGTCCGCAAAAAATTTTCCAATCGGCACCAAATAACATGGCTTTTCGGTTTTTTCGACTGAGAATTCAATTGATCGGACTTGGGTTTCTCGAAGCGTAGCCGCTGATTTCATGAAACTAAATACGTTGAGCACGTTTGTTTCAAGGGAGTAGTTTCCAGAGCGCATTTACTTATCCTCATATAACGGCAGTTTTTGTTATGCTAGCAGATGAGGGTTTTATCCGTACGTGCAGCGAATTAGCGGGCCGAATTTATGTCTTTAAGCAGTATCGAAATTGCAAAGCTTTCTAGGATTAGCACCTTAAAAATGGTCCACGCCTCGAAGGCGGCTCATCTTGGGTCATCATTATCTGTTATCGACATTCTCGCTGTCTTGTTTGGCAATGTTGCCAAAGTCTTACCTGCAGATCCAGATTCACTTTCGAGCGACCAAGTCATCGTGTCAAAGGGTCACGCCGCCGCCGGAACTTACGCAGTGTTATCGCACGCAGGTTTTTTCAGCACCAGTTTGCTGGATGAATATTGCAAGGATGGAGCAGCGCTAGGCGGCCATGTTACTTATGGAAAAGTTCCTGGTATTCCATTTTCGACCGGCTCACTTGGTCATGGATTACCGCTAGGAATTGGACTGGCATTGGCGCGCGCCCGGGCTTTCAGCGACGCCTTTGTGTTTGTAGTCATGTCTGATGGTGAGTGTGATGAAGGAACCACATGGGAGTCCGCTCTAATAGCGAATCAATATAAATTGGGAAACTTAGTTGCCCTGATAGATCGAAATCGACAACAGTCATTCGGTGACACGGAAGAAACAATTGCGCTAGATCCATTTGATGAAAAGTGGCGGGCTTTTGGCTGGAATGTTTTTGAAGTTGACGGACATGACCACACTCAAATTACTGATGCCTTGCTGAAGGCTAAAGAAAACAATGATTCAAAACCAACTGTATTGATTTGTAACACCACAAAAGGCAAGGGCGTTTCCTTCATGGAGAATGAAGTGGTTTGGCATTATCGTCCGCCTAACGATGAACAATTCAATCTTGCGTTAGCTGAACTTGAGGCCAAGAAGTGAGAGATGCTTTTCTTCGCTCGTTAATTACGATTGCGGAAATTGATGACCGAGTTGCTTTGCTAACCGGTGACCTTGGTTTTGGGGTAGTTGAAAAATTTGGAGAGAAATTTCCAGATAGATTTTGGAATTGCGGGGTAGCCGAGCAATCCATGATCGGAATAGCTGCAGGTTTGGCTAAGTCTGGAATGCGCCCATTTGTTTATTCCATTGCTAACTTTCCGACATTCAGATGTCTAGAGCAAATTAGAAACGACATCTGTTATCACAATCTTCCTGTAACGATTGTTTCTGTTGGAGCAGGCTTAGGTTATGGAACTCTTGGATACACGCATCATGGCATCGAAGACATTGCAGCGATGAGGTCATTACCAAATATTTCGATTTATTCTCCCTCAGATCCAATTGACGTAACTCAGGTGCTTTCCCGAATTAACAAAAATCC
>ERZ888423.3156-NODE-3156-length-11192-cov-15.159289_pt1 | contig 11192 bp, 13 predicted proteins | sample MGYA00520523_ERZ888423 | MGnify/ENA primary metagenome ERZ888423 (study PRJEB32303, sample SAMEA104408611) | aquatic metagenome | biome: Brackish water; feature: Pelagic; material: water | place: Baltic Sea | collected 2014-06-08T10:24:00 | depth 30,27 m ...
CAGCACTAAGCACTCCCAAGGAAGGCACTGAACAGTGAAGATGAACCCGATCCTCAATAACCAATGCAAGCATCTGGCGAATAGCGATGTCTTCCTCGATCGCAAGCAACTCGCCCTTAAATACTTCTACACTGAAAAGACATTGGCAAACTGGGCCACGAGGGGTTACGGGCCTCCCTGCGAACGGGTGGGCAAGAAACCGCTATACCGGCTTTGCTGCGTCAAAGACTGGGAGAACCGCACCTTCGGCTTCCCCGGAGAAGACGGCACTCCCGGTCGCACCCCGGCGGGAAAGGTGCCCCAATGAACCATGACGATCACCCCGATATGTCGGCCGTGTGCGTTGGTCTGCAGGAACTGACGGCGTCGGTGACCCCAATCTCCCCCGCCGCGAATTGGCCGGTGACCGAATTCGCCGTCGACTTCTTCTACACGACCGAGGAAATGGCCAAGATTCTTAAGGTCGACTCGTCAACGCTTCGCCGCTGGCGGCGACTCAAGATACCCAAGGGCCCCAAAGCCACGTGCATCTCGGAACGAACCTGGCGCTACTACCACGCCGATTTCGTGGAATGGTTGAACGGGCGCCGGAATGCGGTCGGGGCTGCCTAATGTCCGACATCATCAACCTTCCCGTCGCGATTTCGTTGTCCTCAGACATCGAAGTCCGCGACGGTCTGGCTGATGCATACCGGGCGCGAGTCCGATGGACTGATCCCCACACCAAGAAGCGGAAGTCGATCTCGGAAACCTTCGCCACCCGAGTTGAGGCTGAGGAATGGATCGGCACCGCCCAGGGCGCGGCGGGCCGAGGGGTTGATCCCCACGTCGCAGCAATGACCGTCGCGGAGTACGGCACTGCCAACATGCAATTGGCACTGCGTGGAATCGCGCGGAAGACAACCGATCCCTATCTTGCCGGCTGGCGCAAGCGAGTTGTCCCCGTTCTGGGCCACCTGCCGCTGACGATGGTCAGCAACGGAATCGTCGACCGCGCAATAAAGGCGTGGATTTCCGACGGCGCGAGTCGGTCAACGGTGAAGAGCTCGCTCGCGGTCTTGGTTCTGGTGATGGAGCAGGCAGTCCGAGACGAGATCATCGAACGCAACCCGTCCCGAGTCTTCGGTTGGCAACGCCAGTACGAATTGGTTGAAGATGAAGTCGACAATCCCCGCGCCCTGGCGTTGGCCGACTTTCACGCTCTCCAGACGCTGTCCGCCGCGCTTGTCGCGAAGTCAAACCCTCCGTACCAAGGGTGGGGTGACGCAGTCATCTTTGCGGCGTGCACGGCCGCCCGGATCGGGGAAGTGTCTGGCTGTCTCGTCCGAGATATCAACACCAAGGACTGGCTCTGGACGGTCCGTCGCCAAACCACACCCTCCCCCGGTGAACTGGCCGAAGACCTGACGCGATCAACCGGCGGAGGGCTCGTCGATAAGGGCACCAAAGGACGTCGATCCCGTGTCATCCCGCTGATTCCCCAAGTGCACGAGACAGTGATGCGTCGACTCAAAGCTGTAGGCAACAAACCCGATGCGCGTCTCTTCACCGGCCCACGCGGTGGCCCCATCTCGACGGCCGGGCTTCGGCGGGCTACCCATTGGAACGACGTAGTCACTGCGCTCGGATATGAGTACCTGACACGCCACGGCCTTCGCCACACCGGTCTCACCTGGATGGCAGACAGCGGTGTCAAGCCTCACGTCCTGCAGAAGATCGCGGGCCACGGGAGCATCACGACGACCCAGCGCTACCTTCACCCCGATTACGAGACCATCGCCGAGGCCGGCGAATTGCTCTCGAACCACTTGATCGAACGAAGCAGGCCGAACCTACGCTCGGTGGAGTAACCGGGTGCCGACCCTCGGATTTGTGCTTCCGGAGCGTGCTGAACCCCGATTCGAGTTACCGAGACGGGATTTGGTCCCAAATTGGTCCCAAATGACCGTCGAGGGTAAGACCAAAACACCCCCTGACCTGGTCGGGCTGACAGGATTTGAACCTGCGACCACTTGACCCCCAGTCAAGTGCGCTACCAAGCTGCGCCACAGCCCGCGGCGCTGCCGGAATTAAACGGCAGCAGGGCACGAGCGTACCGCAGCGGACCTGGGCCCAGAACCCAGGCGGTCACACCATCAGCAGACGGAATAGCCCGATCAACCCGACCACGACGATCACCGCGCGCAGTGCGTTGGGCGAGAGTCGCCGCCCGTAACGAGCCCCGAGCCAACCCCCGAGCAGCGAGCCGACCGCGATGAGCCCGGCCACCGGCCAGCTGATCCGGTCGAAGGCCACCACGGTAAAGCCGATCGCGGCGACCACGTTGACAAGAAGGGACAGCAGGTTCTTCGCCGCGTTCATCCGCTGCAGCTCTTCGGGCAGTAACGCGCCCATCACCCCGATCAACAAAATCCCCTGCGCCGCAGTGAAATAGCCGCCATACACACCCACGAGGAAAGTGCCGAGAACCAAAGCCGCCATCCGCAGCGGCGAGACCTGTTCGGCCGAACGCCCGGCTGACTCGGCTCGCCGTCGTGCGTAGGACTGAATCCTGGGACCGGCGATCACCAGGCCCAACGCCAGGATCAGCAACACCGGCACAATTTGGATGAAGACCTTCTCCGGCAGATGCAGGAGCAGGAACGCCCCGATTGCGGCGCCGAACACCGATGCAGGGATCTGCCAACGCAGGCGCCGCCACTGCCCGCCGAGTTCTCCGCGGTAGCCCCAGGTCCCGGACACTCCCCCGGCCACTAGTCCGACAGCGTTGGACATCGTGGCGGTGACCGGTGGAAAACCCAATGCCACCAGAGTGGGAAAAGTGATCAGCGTGCCTGAGCCCACCAGTGAGTTGATCGCTCCGGCTCCGACGCCGGCGAGCATGATGAGAATCATGTGGGCGACGGACACTTCGGAACCCTAACCGGGCCGTCCGGATCCGCGGCGACCGTCCCGTACTGTCGGATCATCAACCCCGGAGAAACGGATCTGATCGGCATGTGGCATCTCGACATCCCCAGCGAGAGCGAACTGCGCGCACTGGCCGCGATCAACGGGCCCGCGGTCGTGACCATCTACATGCCCACGACACCGATCAGTCAGGATGCCGCCGCTGAAGCGTTGGGGCTGCACAACCTGGTCAAGGAGGCAATGACCGAGGTTCGCAACCGACCCGGTCTGCCGCGGGGCGACGACGACTACATCGAGGTGCAGTTGCTGGACCTCGTCGATGACGAGGACTTCTGGGCGCACCAGTCGCACGGCCTGGGCGTGATCACCACCCCCGACAGTCAATGGACGTTCCGGTTGCCACATCGGCCGAATGCCCAAGTCCACGTGGAGGGCAAAGCCAACCTGATCCAACTGATCGCAGCGACGGCCGCCCAGGACGCCCACGTACTGTGCCTGTCAGAGGGCGCCGTTCGCCTGGTGGACGTCGCCGCGGACCTCCCACCGAAAGAGGTGCGGGTGGCAGACATGCCGACCGACGCAGCGAGCGCCGCCGGCAAATCCTCACTCAACGACCGGTCCCCGTCCGGCCGACTGGTGGGTTCGGAGGGTAAGCGCGTGCGGATCCGCCAGTACGCGCGCCTCGTCGACGATGCTCTGATGCCACTGCTGCGCGGAGATGAACGCCCACTGGTGCTGATCGCCACTGAACCGATCTACTCGATTTTCCGCCAAGTATGTAGCGCACCATCACTTTTGGCGGTCGGCGTAGAGGCGAATCCGGACAAGTGGAGCCTCACCCAGATCGCCGAGGCGGTGAAGCCCGTTCTGAACCAACACGCCGACGACATTGATGTCGAACTCGCCGCACTGGTCGACGAACGCCGCGGGCAACGGCGCGCCACCACCGACCTCGCCGATATCGCGCGGGCGGCAACCGCCGGAGCAGTGGCCACGTTGATCCTCGACCGCGAAAACGACGAGCGCGGCGGCATCGCCGACGACGGCGCGCTGACACTGGAACCGACTGGCCCGGTCATCGCTGAGGAGTTGGCCCGCCGGGTGGTGGCCAACGGTGGCCGGGTACTGGCATTGTCGGCAGATCGCCTGCCCGGCGAATCGCCGTTCACCGCCGTGTTGCGCTATGCCCAGTAGCTTGTCGCCCCCCAGTCGAATCCACTACTGTCGTGCCCTGATGAACAGAGTCCTCGGACTGACCCGATATGCCGTGGTGGTGCCGGCATTAGCGTCGATTCTCGGGGCATTGCTTCTGATGGCTCAGGGCTCAATCTCGATGGTGATCGTGGTGGTGTCCGCAGTCACCAATGATTCCAGCCTCAAGGACACCATCGTTGATGTGTTGACCGCCGTTGACGCCATCTTGTTGGGCACAGTACTGCTGGTTATCGGATACGGCCTCTACGAGTTGTTCATTGACGCCGAAGTTGATGTGCCACTGTGGTTGCGGGTCAGAGACTTAGACGATTTGAAGTCGAAACTCATCGGTGTGGTGGTCGCTATCATCGCCGTCGTTTTCGTGGGTGTCTTTGTCGATTCCAATCGAGCCGAAGATGTGATCGCCTACGGAGTTGGCGCCGGAGCGATAGTTCTGGGTCTGGCGATCTTTGCCTTCGCTTCCAAAAACGGTGGCTCCACCGCCAAGTAGACCTCCTCGGTTCAGCGCTTGCGCAACTGCCGTTTCTCGCGCACCCGCACATTGATCCGGATCGGTGATCCCTCGAAGCCGAAAGTCTCGCGCAACCGCCGTTCCAGGAACCGCCGGTAGCCGGCTTCCAGGAATCCGGAGGTGAACAACACGAACGTCGGCGGCCGGTTGGTCGCCTGGGTGGCGAACAGAATTCGCGGTTGCTTACCGCCGCGCACCGGGGGCGGGGTTGCCGCGACGACCTCCTTAAGCCAGGAGTTCAACTGCCCGGTCGAGATGCGCGCATCCCATGACGTCAGCGCGGTCTCCATGGCCGGCACCAACTTCTGCACCGCGCGACCGGTCTTGGCCGAGATGTTCACCCGCGGTGCCCACTGCAGTTGCTCCAACTGCAGGTCGATCTCGCGATCCAGCAGAAAGCGCCGATCCTCATCGACGAGGTCCCACTTGTTGAACGCCAGCACCAGGGCCCGGCCGGCCTCGATCACCATCGACAACACCCGCTGATCCTGTTCGGTGATCGGCTCCGACCCGTCGATCAACACCACGACCACCTCGGCGGCGTCGATAGCGCTATGGGTGCGCACCGAGGCGTAGAACTCATGCCCACTGGCCTGCCCGACCCGGCGCCGCAGTCCCGCGGTGTCGACGAAACGCCAAATCCGGCCGTCCAATTCGATCAGCGAGTCCACCGGATCAACGGTGGTGCCGGCGACAGCGTGCACCACCGACCGTTGGACACCGGCAAGCCGGTTCAGCAGCGAACTCTTTCCGACGTTCGGCTTGCCGACCAGGGCCACCCGACGCGGTCCCTCACCCGAGGACGCCACCTCCGACACCTCCGGTAGCGCGGCGACGACGTCATCGAGAAGGTCCGCGACCCCGCGGCCGTGGACCGCACTGATCGCATGAGGTTCCCCCAGCCCCAACGACCACAGTGCGGCCGCATCGGATTCGCCCTTCTCGTTGTCAACCTTGTTGGCCGCCAGGAACACCGGCTTTCCGGACCGCTTCAGAATCCTGGCGGCCGCCTCGTCCGCCGTGGTGGCACCGACCACCGCGTCCACCACCAGGATCACCGCGTCGGCGGTCTGCATGGCCACCGAAGCCTGCTCTGCCACCAATTGCTGCAGGCCCTTTGCGTCGGGTTCCCAGCCGCCGGTGTCCTGCACCATGAACCGCCGCCCGGTCCACGAGGCGTCGTAGGACACCCGGTCCCGGGTCACGCCGGGAAGATCCTGCACAACGGCCTCGCGCCGGCCGAGGATCCGGTTCACCAGCGTCGACTTGCCGACGTTGGGCCGACCCACCACCGCGACCACCGGGGGCGGGCCGCCGGCCTCACCGGACTCCTCGGACTCCGTCTCGCCGCCGACCTCCCACTCACTCTCCTCGGACCAGGTCCCGTCCTCGCTCACCGGCGGGTCTCCGTCCGTTGTGCGACGAGATCCCGCAGTGCGGCAATCACCTCGGCCTGGTCCATGTCGCTGGTGTCCACGATCACCGCGTCGTCGGCCGCACGCAGCGGCGAGACGGGCCGGGCGGAGTCGAGATGGTCTCGACGCCGCACGTCTGCAAGCACCCTGTCGTAGTCATCCGCCAGACCGGCGGCGATGTTCTGGTCGTTGCGGCGGCGGGCCCGCGTCTCGGCGGACGCGGTCAGAAAAATCTTCACGTCCGCATCCGGCAACACCACGGTGCCGATGTCGCGGCCTTCCACGACCACACTGTCCGGCCCGGCCGCCAGTTCGCGTTGGATACTCACCAGTCGGGTGCGCACCGCGGGCACCGCCGACACTGCCGACACCGCCGCAGTCACCTCGTCTCCACGGATCTGCGCCGAAACGTCCTCCTCGCCGAGGAAGGACTGCTCGGCGTCGGGATCGTGGCCGACGGACAGCGGCACCTCGGCACCGGCCGCGACGGCATCCGGATCATCCAGATTCACCCCTGCGCGCACCAGTGCCAGCGTCACGATCCGATACATCGAGCCGGTATCGAGATAGCGCGCACCGATTTCTCGCGCCAAACCCCTTGACACCGTTGATTTTCCGGTCCCAGCGGGTCCATCAATCGCAATGACGACGCCGCTCACATCCCCACCGCCCGATGCAAATCGCCGATCTCCTTGCGGGTCAGCGCCCGGATGCTGCCGGGGCGTTGGTCCCCCAGTGTCACCGCGCCGATGTCGACTCGCACCAGGGCCGCCACCGGGAAGCCGACTTGAGCCAGCAGACGACGAACAATGCGCTTTCGGCCCTCGTGCAACGTGACCCGAACCATCGTCTTCCCCGGCACCGAATCGACCACCGCGAAATCGTCGAGTGCGACCGGTCCGTCCTCGAGTTCGATGCCGGCCTTCAGCGTCTTGCCCAATCCCCGCGGAATCGACCCGGCCACCGTCGCGAGGTAGGTCTTGCGCACCTCATAGGACGGATGCATGAGCCGGTGGGCGAGTTCGCCGTCGTTGGTCAACAACAGCAGTCCCTCGGTATCGGCGTCCAGTCGGCCGACGTGGAACAGTTTCCGGTTTCCGCGCACCCGGTGCTCGACGAGATCACCGATGCACGGCCGGCCGCGGTCATCCGACATCGTCGAGTGCATGCCAAGGGGTTTGTTCACCGCCAGGTACACCATCGAGTCATCAAGCACCACCCTGGTGCCGTCGACCCGGATCTCGCACGCGTCGGGATCAACCCGGGTGCCCAACTCGGTCACGATGTGACCGTCCACTTCGACGCGGCCGTCGATGATCATCCGCTCGGCGACCCGCCTGGACGCGATTCCGGCCTGGGACAGCACCTTCTGCAGTCGCACTCCCTCGGGTTCAGTCAACGGGTGCGCCAGTCAACGGGTGCGCCAGTCATCGCGTGCGCCATTCATCGGAATCAATCATCGGTATCGGTATCGACGTCGAGTGTGACGGGCACGTCGGCCTGCGGCGCCCGGGAGAGTTTGGCGAACCGCGGTTCGCTGTCCAGGCTTTCACTCAAATCATCGATCACATCGACGTCGGGCAGCAGTGGAGCGATGTCGGGCAGTTCGGTCAGCGACGCCAACCCGAGACGCTCCAGAAATAACTCCGTGGTGGAGAACATCGTCGCGCCGGTATCGGTGTCATTGCCGGCTTCGGTGATCAGTCCACGCGCCAGCAGAGTCCGGACCACCGCGTCGACGTTGACCCCGCGCACCGCACTGACCCGGGCGCGGGTGACAGGCTGACGATAGGCCACCACCGCCAGCGTCTCCAGCGCGGCGCGGGTCAGCTTCGAGCGCGCACCGTCGAGCAGCAGTCGTTCAACGTAGGGCGCAAACCGGGCCCGGGTGTACATCCGCCAGCCGCCACCGGCCTCGCGCACATCGATGCCGCTGCCACGGGCTGTGAGCTCCGCTGCCATCCTCTCCAGCGCATCGGTGATGCGGTATACCGGCTGTTCGGTCGCCGAGGCCAGCGTCTCGGCACTGACCGGAGTGTCCACTACCAACAGCAGAGCCTCGAGAACGCGAAAAAGATCGTCGTCATCAAGTTCAGGGAGTTCGGGGAGTTCGGTAAGTCCTGCGGCAAGCTCCTCGGCCGCCGAGTCAGTCACCGTTTCGGCCATCGATTCAGTCACCGATTCACTCTTCCCACTCGGCCCGGACCAGCTCTTCGTTGATCACCTGGTCGCCGGTCCACGAAACCTGCAGCACACCAAGCGGTTCTGACTGCTCGAATGCTACCGTTCGGGCCCGGTACAGCTCGAGCAGTGCCAGAAACCGGCCGACGATCTCGATGGGTTCGGAGCAGTCGGCGACCAATTCCGAGAACGACGCCCAGTGCCCCACACCGCGTCCCTCGAGGATCGCCAGCAGCCTCGCGGCCTGCTCCGGCACCGACACCCGCGACACATGCAAGTGATGGGTGGACACCACGGGCACCGGGCGCGGAGCGAAGGTCGCCGCGGCGATCTCGGCGAAACTCTGCGCGTCGACGCCGATCATTACCTCGGGCAGCAGGCCGGCGAACTGCTCCTCGAGGGCCACCGCGCGCGGATAGCTGCGCAGGGCGGCGGCTTCGAGTTCGGCGAACATCTCCGCGACGTGCTTGTACGCCCGGTATTGCAGCAGGCGAGCGAACAACAGGTCGCGCACCTCCAGCAAGGCGAGGTCCTCCTCGTCGGCCACCTCACCGGCCGGCAGCAACCGTGCGGCCTTGAGATCAAGCAGAGTCGCCGCGATCACCAGGAACGTCGTGGTCTCGTCGAGCTCCGTCACCCGGCCGATCTCGCGGGTGTAGGCGATGAACTCGTCGGTCACGGTGTGCAGCGCCACCTCGGTGACATCGAGGCGATGAGCGAAGATCAGTTGCAGCAACAGGTCGAACGGACCCTCGAAGTTGCTCAGCGTGACGTGGAAACCCTTGTCGAGGATCTTCTCGGCGCCCATGCCGGGCGCGGCCGTTGCGCTCACTTGCCGAAACGGTCGATGACCTCGCGGGCCAACGCGCGATACGCCAGGGCGCCACCGGATTTCGGTGCCCACGACGTGATGGGCTCGCCTGCGACGCTGGTTTCGGGGAAGCGCACGGTGCGCGCGATGACGGTGTCGAACACCAGATCGCCGAACCGCTCCAACACCCGGGCCATCACCTCGCGGGCATTGACGGTGCGGTTGTCGAACCGGGTGACCAGAATTCCGCTGATCACCAACTTCGGGTTGAGCCGGTCGCGGACCTTGTCCACCGTGTCGGTGAGCAGGGCCAGCCCGCGCAACGAAAAGTACTCGCACTCGGTGGGGATGATCACGCCGTCAGAGCAGGCCAGCGCGTTGACGGTGAGTAGACCCAGCGAGGGTTGGCAGTCGATCAGCACGTAGTCGTAGCCCTCGAGCACCGGCCGCAGCGCGCGGCCGAGGGTCTGTTCGCGGCCGACCTCGTTGACCAGCTGGATCTCCGCGGCCGACAGGTCGATATTGCTGGGGATCAGATCCAGACCCTCGACCCGGGTGTTGATCAACACGTCATCGATTCCCACCCGCGGTTCGATCAGCAGGTTGTGCACCGTGTGGGCCAACTCGTAGTGCGGCACCCCGAGTCCGGCCGACAATGCACCCTGCGGATCCAGATCAACCAGCAGCACCTTGCGTCCGTACTCGGCCAGTGCCGCCCCGAGGTTGATGGTGGAGGTGGTCTTGCCCACCCCGCCCTTCTGATTGCACATCGAGATGACCACGGCCGGTCCGTGGCTGGTCTTGGGCTGCGGATCAGGGATGGCTCGCGGTGGTCGGCCGGTGAGGCCCGGTGTGGCGTCGTCCTGTGCGTCGCTCACGCCGTTGCCCCCACACCGGTCAGGATCAGAGGGGTTGGGACGCCGGGACATCTAGTCCGGGTTGGGTGCGAGGGCGGCGTGGCGAACATCGGCGCAAAGTCTAGCCACTCGGGTACGCCTACTGTGGCGGCATGGCGCTCAAAGTCCGCTTGCCCTTCCTTCGCTGGTCGGTCCTACGCCTGGCGGCGGGGGTCCGCAACATCACCCGGACCGGCCAGGTCGGCGACGGCCGCGAGGCCGCGGCGGTGGCCTACGTGCTGAGCCGGGCCCGGGCCGGTGACATCGACGACGTGATCGCCACCATCGACCGCTTCGCTTACCAGGAATCCATCCTGATCAACGTCGGCGACGAGAAGGGCCTGCTCCTTGATGCGGCGGTGCGCCGGTCACAGGCCACACTGGCGCTGGAGTTGGGCACCTACTGCGGCTACGGCGCGCTGCGGATCGCCCGCGCCGCCCCCCGGGCCCGGGTGGTCTCGGTGGAACTCGCCGACGCCAATGCCGCCAACGCCCGGCGAATCTGGGCCCACGCCGGCGTGGCTGATCGGATCACCTGCGTGGTCGGCACCATCGGCGACGGCGGTAGGACCTTGGACGCCCTGGCTCGTGATCACGGGTTGGCCCCCGGCGCGCTGGATTTCCTGTTCATCGACCACGACAAGGCCGCCTACCTGCCCGATCTGGGTCACATCCTCGACCGTGGCTGGCTGCACCGGGGCAGCATCGTCGTCGCCGACAACATCCTGATCCCCGGCGCACCGAAGTACCGGGCCCACCTGCGCGCCCAGCAGGGCACCACCTGGAACACCGTCGAGCACAGGACCCACGCGGAGTACACCGCAGTGCCCGACATGGTGCTGGAGTCGGAGTATTTGGGTTAGGCCCGGTATTTGGGTTAGGCCCGCGGGTGGGCGCCCGCCCACACCTCGCGCAGTGCGGTGACGGTGACCAGGGTGTAGATCTGGGTGGTCGTCACCGAGGCGTGGCCCAGCAGTTCCTGCACCACCCGGACGTCGGCGCCGCCGTCGAGCAGATGGGTGGCGAACGAGTGCCGCAGCGTGTGCGGGGAGACCGCGGTGGTGATTCCGGCCCGCTCGGCGGCGTCCTGCAACACCTGCCAGGCACTCTGACGGGACAGGCGGCCACCGCGGGCATTGAGGAAGATCGCTCCCCCGGGGGCAGGGGCACGGCGACCGGAGGAGGATCCGGCACCACCGCGACCCGCCAGACCGGGCCGGCCCCGAACCAGATAGGCATCCATCGCCGCGATC
>ERZ888423.3157-NODE-3157-length-11192-cov-5.207596_pt1 | contig 11192 bp, 9 predicted proteins | sample MGYA00520523_ERZ888423 | MGnify/ENA primary metagenome ERZ888423 (study PRJEB32303, sample SAMEA104408611) | aquatic metagenome | biome: Brackish water; feature: Pelagic; material: water | place: Baltic Sea | collected 2014-06-08T10:24:00 | depth 30,27 m ...
GTCTTCCAAGACATGGAATCTTGAGAGCTTGATGGGGAAGGCCATATCTAGCAATGATTTCACTTCTGCAATTCCCAGCCTATTGTTTTCTAAAGACAGCAAATTATCTGGATTTACAGGTTGCAATAATTTTAATGGAAGTTTTAACCTAAGTGGAATGGGTTTAGGCATCGACCCAGGGGCTATGACTAAAAAAGCATGCGCTGGTGACGGAGAAAAAAAGTTCCTAAATGCCCTAAGTCAAGTTAAAAGTTTTGACATCACGGGTGATAAATTAAAACTCTTCGGAGATGGAGGGAAAGATCTTCTCTCGTTCGTTCCAAAACTTTAATAATACATCAAAAAAAAGCCTCGCAATTGCGAGGCTTTTTCTATTAAAACATATGTCTAGTTTTCGTCTTCGCTTTCACGAGCTTCAAGCTCAGCTTTCAATTGCGAAAGAGCATCAATATCACCCAAAGTAGAGCGCTCAACATTCGACTGAAGCTTCTTAACAGCCATACCTGTTTTTTCAACCTCCTTCGCCTCCTGCGCAACTTTCACATCGCCAAACATGCGGCTATGAGAAACCACTACTCTGCGGTTTTCTTTGTTAAACTCAATTACCTTGAAATCGGCAACGTCGCCGGTCTTTAGCTGACCTCCATCTTCTTTCACCAAATGACGGCTTGGCGCAAAGGCTTCAACACCTACATTCTCGATGAGAATATTTGCTCCTTTATCAAAGATCTCAGTTACTTTTCCACTAAGAACACTTCCCTCCTCTAACAGAGTAGCATAAGTATCCCATGGATTGTCTTCAACTTGCTTATGACCTAAGCTCAACTTACGGCTTTCTACATCTATTTCTAGAACAAGTACTTCAAGTACGCTTCCAACCGAGGTAAACTCACCTGGATGCTTTACTTTCTTAGTCCAACTCAAATCAGAGATGTGAATTAAGCCGTCAATGCCTTCTTCCAACTCTACGAATACACCGAAGTTAGTGAAATTGCGAACCGTTCCTTTATGTCTGCTATTTGCCGGATATTTAGAGGTAATGTCGGTCCATGGGTCTGGAGAAAGTTGCTTCATGCCCAAGGACATTTTGCGCTCCTCCATATCAAGAGAAAGAATGATACACTCAACGTCTTGACCCACTTTCACGAAGTCTTGTGCACTGCGTAAATGCGTGCTCCATGACATTTCTGAAACGTGGATTAATCCTTCAACACCTGGCATTACTTCTATGAAAGCACCATAGTCTGCAATAACTACCACCTTACCAGTGATTTTGCTACCTACACTTAGGTTCTTATCCAACTGCTCCCATGGATGGGCCTCAAGCTGCTTGATACCCAGTTGTATACGGGTTTTGCTCTCATCAAAGTCAAGAATTACAACGTTAATTCTTTGATCTAATTCAAGCATTTCAGAAGGATGACTAATACGGCTCCAGCTCAAGTCTGTAATGTGAACCAATCCGTCTACACCTCCCAAATCAACAAATACTCCATAAGAAGTAATGTTCTTAACGATTCCTTCAAGAACTTGACCTTTCTCCAATTTAGAGATGATCTCTTTCTTCTGCTCTTCTAGGTCGGCCTCAATAAGTGCCTTATGAGAAACAACCACGTTCTTAAATTCTTGATTGATTTTAACAATCTTGAATTCCATTGTCTTACCTACGTATGCATCGTAATCACGGATAGGCTTAACATCTATTTGAGAACCAGGAAGGAAGGCTTCAATGCCAAAAACATCCACGATCATACCGCCTTTCGTGCGGCATTTCACAAATCCGTTTACAATTTCTTCTGTGGCATGGGCATCATTTACTCTATCCCAAGCTTTAATCTGACGTGCTTTGCGATGCGAAAGAACCAATTGGCCGTTCTTATCTTCTAGCTTATCAACTAAAACCTCAACTTCGTCTGATACTTTTAAATCTGGATTGTAACGAAACTCATTTAAAGATACTACGCCTTCCGACTTAGAATCGATATCAATGATTGCTTCGCGATCTGTTAAGGCAACCACTTTACCTATAACAACTTGATGCTCTGTTACAGATGGAGTTGCTGCGTACATTTCCTCCATTTGAGCTCTCAACTCACGACTAACGCCGCTTATTCCAGTTTCAAGAGCTTCCCAATCTAACTCTTCTGGCTCATCATCAATCAATTGCAATTGATCAAGATCATCGTCAGAATCATCATCTGGTTTGTGCGATTTCTTTTCTCGCTCCTTTCTCACTCTCGGCTTAGGAGATTCTTCTGCTACAGGCGCTTCTGCTACAACTGCTTCATCTGAAGCTGTTTCTGCAACAACTTCTACTCCTTCCGTTGCGGAAGCCTCCACTGAGCTTTCAACAACTGCCTCAGCAGCTGTACTCTCGTTGGTATCTACCTCAGATGTGGGTAAATCGTTTTGGGTGTTCGAATCTACCGCTGCGGTCTCTTCGATGGGTTTGTTTGTCTCTTCGGACATAAAATTCATTGTATCTCATTTCTCTTCCAATCTTTAGCAAGCATCAAAATGAGAGCTTATTTTACTATTTATCAACCCCTTCTCTGATTGGATTCTGCTGCAGAAAAAGGGCTGCAAATGTAATGCGAAAGGATTGAAAATCAAACAAGCAGAGCCAATACTTTTCATGCAGTACATCGAAGTAGCTAGGGCGAAAGAAAAAGTGGGTCTATTTGCCCTTTAATTCTTCCAAATTAATACCGCCAAATTGACCAGAACTCATTAGTAACAGAATGGAATCATCGGAAAACAGTGCCTTCAAACCATCCAACAAAGCCTGTTTTTCCATGAAAATCTTCAAGTCTGTCCGATTGAAATACTGCTTTAATTCAGCCATTTCTAGAGCTGGAAGGCGTTTTCTTTCAACTTCCGCAGGATTGAAATAAATCAATGCATGGTCTGCCAAATTCATAGAATCTTGATATTGAGGCAGGAAGCTTTTAGAAAGGCTTGAAAAGGTGTGTAATTCAAAGCAGGCTATAAAGTTTTTATATGGATGGAATTCTCGAACTGCAGAAATAGTAGCCTTCACCTTAGAAGGCGCATGGGCAAAATCTCTGTAAATACACTTCCCTCCTTCTTCATATACCTTTTCAAGCCTCCTACTCGCCCCTTCAAAACTTGAAATGGCTGAATAAAAATCTGAGTCCATTACCCCAAGCTGATTACAAATCAGACGGGCTGCTTCTAGGTTTTGAAGATTATGTCTTCCAAAAACCCTAAGCGCAACCTCTCCTTCATGCGTTTCCAAAATCACTTCACTCTGCTCTATTCTATACTGAGGTGTGGCATACGGAAATAGACGTATTTCCTTTGAGCAACGAAGTACAATCTCCTTTAAACGCTCATCTTCTTCAAAATAAGCTAGACTTCCACCTGGCATAATAGACTCAACGAACTTCTCAAACTGCAAATAATATTCGTTTCTATCTGGAAAAACATTTGCGTGATCCCACTCTATACCAGAAATTATAGCAATATTTGGCTTGTACCATAGAAACTTAGACCTTCTATCTAGAGTAGAACTTAAATATTCATCGCCTTCAATCACCATAAACTCAAGAGATTCATCCAGCTTAACCATCCGGTCAAAACCTGGTAATTGGGCTCCTACTAGATAGTTTACCTCTTGTTTAAGCTCGTTTAATACATGCAATATCATAGAGGTTATTGATGTCTTACCATGACTTCCGGCAACTACAATTCGGGTTTTTGACTTATTTCTTTCATAGATAAATTCAGGGTACGATTGCACTTTCAACCCCAATTCCAAAGCCCTTTTCAATTCCGGATTATCTGCATGTGCATGCATTCCGAGTACAACAACATCTAAATCCGCCGAAATTTTATCTGCATTCCAACCATTGGTAGGCAATAAGCCAGCCCGCTCTAATCTGCTTTTAGATGGTTCAAATATCTGATCGTCTGAACCGCTCACTCTATGTCCTTGATGAGCGAGTTCCAGTGCCAAGTTGTGCATCGCTGCCCCACCTATGGCGATAAGGTGAATCTTTAACATATGCTCAAAGATAAATGGCTAGTTTAGTATCTTTCAAAGATCTAAAAATGTGTTTTAAACAAGTGATAACTTAATATGAAATGGATTCTTTCCCTAAGCCTGATTCTTCTATGCGCGCTCCTTTCCGCCCAAATTATACAGTCTACACAGCGTATTGCCCTAAGCGCTCAAGTAGAAGAAAGCTCGGGTTTGGTAGAAGTTAGCGGACGATTGGTTACCCACAACGACTCAGGAGATGGCCCATTTTTATATGAGATCGACAGCCTTAGCGGCTCTGTTCTTCGAAAAGTGTTCATAGCAAATGCAAGCGCCAATGATTGGGAAGATATTTCCGCTGACAATCAATTTATATACATTGGCGATTTCGGAAATAACACTGGAACCAGAACCAATCTGGCGATTTACAAAATCAACCGAACTGATTTCCTTTTCAATGATACAGTGAGTGCAGACGCCATTTATTTCAATTATGCGGAGCAAAACACTTTCGGCTCAAACCAATTTACTCCTTTTGATGCTGAGGCCATGGTATGTGTAGGTGATTCAATCTATTTATTTACCAAAGACAGAAGCACTTTTAGCAGTTCGGCAGTGTACACCTTGCCCAAAACTGCTGGAAACTATTCCATCAGTAGAAAAGCAATTCTCTCTACCCCAGGTTTGGTTACGGCCGGATGTTTTAATGGAAGTGCAAATAAAATTGTCCTCTGCGGATACTCTTTTAATTCTGTCTTTATTCATGAAATTCTTTTTACGAATGGATGGAATCTTCCTTCTTCACTTCAAATGTCGTATACATTGGCAGTTACTGGACCTCAACAAGTTGAAGCCATTGAAAGAATAAGCGCTACTACCTACTACATTAGTTCAGAAAAGGACAACGGATTGCCCGCTCAACTCTCTGAGTTTATACTAAATTCCAACCTAAGTATCCCTATTCGGTATAAAGCGGAAGCTAAACTTTATCCCAATCCATGCGCAGATTACCTCCAGATCAGTAATCAAGTAATTGGAAAGATATCCATCCTCAATCTTCAAGGCCAATTGATAGTTGAGAGAGACTATCATAACTCTATAGATGTCTCTGAACTTCCTTCAGGATTCTATTTTTTAAGTTGGAAGGAATCCAACGGCCAATCCTATGTCGAACGCTTTTCGGTTCAACACTAAAGACAAAGCAAAAACGCCAATAAAGCTTCCTTTTCCGATGCGCTTAAATTGAGGGGGCTCAACTCCTTTTCTTTAAAAGTTTGCCACTTTACCTCAGTACTATACCATTCAATAACTGCCTTCAGATCTTGGAAGCTACCATTGTGCATATAAGGGGCCGTGAGTGAAACGGCCTTTAGGCTTGGTGTCTCAAATTTGTTCTTATCTAAACTATCTAGGCTAACTCTATATCTACCAACATCTTCAGATTCTGGCAAGCCAATATCATGGAATTTAAAATCGGTTAATAGCACGCCTGAATGGCAATGAGAACAGGCCAATTCTGGACTGTAAAAAAGTCTCATCCCTGCCATTTCTTGCTCAGTCAACTGAATTTCAGCTCTTAGAAAGAGATCAAATCTCGATTGATTATACACCAATGATCTCTCATAACTAGCTAGCGCCTGAACTGCCAACTGCAAGCTCGGCAGGCTGCCATAGGTTTCTAGAAATAGGTTTCTATATATCTCAGACTCATTAAGCCTCTTTAGCAAAGCTTCACTTCCAAAGTCCATTTCATTGGGTGCTAATAAGGGCGCTAAAACTTGAAGCTCTAAGTTTCGCACGCCACCATCTTTAAAGTAATGAGGCTTCCAAGCTAAGTTGAATAGCGATGGTGAATTTCTAAATCCCAGTCTTCCATGAGCCCCTTTACTTACTTCAAGGGTATCACTAAAAGCATATTCAGGAAAATGACAACTCGAGCACGAAATGGTAGAATCTACAGACAGAATTGGATCAAAAAAGAGCAATCTGCCCAATTCAATTCTCTCCGTTTTGATGGGATTCTCTATCGGGAAAACCAGTGGAGGCAGTGGCACATACAACCGAATAGAATCCTTCTTTCTCTCTTCAGAACAAGAAGTGGAAAAACAAAGTAAAAAGAGAGAGAAAAAGTATAGTATAGATCTCAACGCAAGCTTATTGCAAACGCATAGACGAGGAGAAGTTTTCGATAAATCTCTTGCCTAAAGCTTGGTCTTCTGGCGCTGCATGAACATTAGATTCTGTGATGGGGTCAATGGCACCCGAGACACCGTTAAACCACTTCGTTATATCTAACTTAAGTAAAACACTGCGAGTGGAACCATTGCCAACTCCTAGATTTAAAGGAAGAAAGACATCCTCAATATATAAGTGATTCCCTCCGGGGTGGTAGCTTATTCCCTGATCAGAAGACGAACCTATGAGTCCTGTTTGATTTGCCTTTCCTTCAATTAACAAGAACCGATATTGAGTAGCCCAGGTCCAGTACATTCCTCTTGCGGCACTCAGTGGATGAGACTGATTAAAACTGGCGGGATCTGAATAATTTTGAGTTGAATCTAGACCTACGTTTAAGCGAAGACCTTTCACATTGACGCCTTCCGGGAGTTTCATCCTGCACTTAGTGAAATCTGGATTTCGGAAATCAAAAAAGCAATAGTCTACAAGTTCATATTCTCGATTATCCGTTGCTACTGCTCGAATTTTAGATAAATAAAATTTCAACTCAAAAATGAGCACATCCGTACTAGCATCTATAGCATTTGGATTATTAAATCCAACTATGCTCCCTCCAAAATTGGCTTCAGGAGTTAGCTCAATAAAACTGTCTTTGGTTTCTTCGTTAGATTGGCAAGACATTGCCATACTTAGAACGGTTAGTATTGACAAACCAATAGGGGGAAACCAATTTTTCATTTTAGAAAGGTGTTATAGCGGAATCTAAATAATCTCTCAACAATAAGGCATCAGCAAAATCATCTAGATACCTTCTATCTGTAAGGATGGTATCGCCTACAAATAAATCAAATGGTTCTAGCATATCTGCTATATCGAAACGCACTTCAAAGACAATTGGCTTGTCGTTGCTTGCCGTAAAACTCTTTTGTCTTGTTCTAGTAAGGGTTAAAGAATCTCCTAACTCATATGTGAAAAAGCGTTTAGGGCCTAAAGTATCGATACCCAGCGGATTAAAAACTCTACCCTCGATAAGCAGAAACTTATATCCAAAATAAAACGGCTTTCTTCCCCTATATAAAGCTGGATCTCTCAAGCCCGAAGTGGAAGGGAACGTTCCTGGTAATTTAGAATTGGTAAGAGAATCCATCCCAATTGTGAATCCATAAGAGCCTGAATAGGTTCCCTTTGGCAACTTCAACACTTTAAATTGCTGATCTCTGAAGTTTAAAACATTGAAAGAATTGGGATCCTTTACGGTATCTCCTTGTCCTGCAATAAAAAAATTGGAAATAATTATTTGGATATTGTCTATCACAAAACGATTCCCAAAGCTATCCAGATAAATAGAATCGCTCGAAAACGGATTGCCATTATAGGTAAAATACGGAGCGATAAAAACATTGCGATTATCCGTATCATCTCCAGACCCTACAGAAATGTCTTTATTGCAAGCAACACTAAAGAAGCTGATTACGGCAAAAAAAATACCGGATTTTAAAACTTTGCTTTTCATAGTTTCAAATTTAAGGAAGATGAGATCTTTGAAGTGTGACAAATATCCTAAGCCCTGTCTGAGTGAGTCTAATTAGGCTTCAACGTTCTGATTGTGCCTCAACTTCTTGGGACGCACAAAATTATCGCTTTGCTCAATACTGTCCATTATTTGCTTCAATATAAAATCAGCTGTCTGATTGTAATCAATTTCAAGCGGTGGCTTTATGGTAACATATAGAGTACAGCCTCTTTTTTTCATTAGAAGGCCCTTTTTGTTGAAGGCTCTACGAAATCCATTTACAACTACAGGGATAACGATTGGTTGATATTCCTTTATAATCTTAGCCGTACCCTTTCTTCCAGGCACAAAGGGCTTGGTTGTACCTTGAGGAAAGGTAATTACCCAACCATTTTCTATGGCAGTTGTTATCTTCTTTACATCCCTTGGGTCTACACTTCTATCAATGTTTTTACCCGCTTCTCGCCAAGTACGTTTAATACTTACTGAACCAACATGTGAAAACAATCTCGGTAAAAATCCTTTTTTCATTGTTTCCAATGCAGCAATGAAATAAACATTCAATCTAGGATTGAAAAGATGCCAAAAAAAATCGATTCGATTGTAAACGCCCCATTTGGCCGCTCCAAAAACATGAAACATAGCTGCAACATCAGCAAAATAGGTTTGATGGTTGCTCACAAATAAAACCTTCCGATCGGGCAAGTCTTTTAAAACCTCAGAACCTTTTACAATGGTTCTATTTGCCATATTAAAACGATAATAGGTTACCGCTCCAAATATGAAGATAATGAGCCTCTTTACTAAGAGGACATTGCCGAAAACATCTTTTTTAAGTAGGCCCATAGACAAGCTGGCAAATATATACTATTCATGCTCTTTTAACGATGGTATTCCATTTCGCCATACTCCAAGCGCAGCTTAGTATATTCGCATCAAACTATATTCTAGTGCATGATTTTTTAACCCTTACATGGGATGTCTCCAAAGGATTTGGTGTGTTTGGAGCAAACATCCGATTCTACCAGCTCTTTTTTGCAGCAGGCTTTTTTGTTGGCTTCTATATTATGAATGGCTTCTTTAAAAAAGAAGGTGTACCCAAAGAGGTGCTAGATTCATTGTTGAGCTATATGGTTATCGCAACCATATTAGGTGCAAGACTTGGTCATGTTTTCTTTTATCAATGGGATTATTACTCTGAAAATCCTATCGAAATACTTAAAGTATGGAAAGGAGGTTTAGCGAGTCATGGTGCAGCCATAGCTATTATAATCACGCTTTACTACTTTTCAAAAAAGATCACACATAAATCGCCACTATGGATTTTAGATAAGGTAGTCATTACGGTTGCATTAGCCGCTTGCTTTATCCGTTTAGGCAATATGTTTAACTCTGAGATCTACGGTAATATGGCCAACTCGCCTACAGAGACTGTCTTTGTTGACCTTAGCCGAGAGGCTCTCAGTAATTATTGGGAGGAAGACATAACCAAAATTGATTTCAATAAAACCTCCGAAAGACTTCAAACCGATAGTTTAGAATACCCTGTTTATCTGATGACCACTGAATTAACTTCGGGAATGTCTGAGGATAAAGCCAACGAAATAATTCAAAACCAAGCAGCTTACCTAAATATGTTTCCGAATGAGGAGAAGAATATTATTGTTGAGGATCCATCCAACTACAAACTACAGTTTGTAAACAATCATTGGATTGCCCAAAGAAGTGTTCTTGGAATTCCAAGGCATCCAACTCAGCTGTATGAATCTTTTGCCTATCTGCTGATATTCATCCTTCTCTATGGTCTTTATCAAAAAGGCTATTGGAAAAAGCAAGGCCTGCTATTTGGTCTCTTTCTAATTACTCTGTTTGGATTTAGATTTTTCATAGAGTTCTTCAAGGTAGTTCAAGTGGCATCCGAGAAAGGCCTAGATTTAAATTTTGGACAGAGATTAAGTATTCCACTTATTTTAGTTGGACTTTTCTTTGTTATTCGATCCTTTAAAATAGCTCCTTTAAAATGAGAACTTTCTTTTGGAAAGCAGGGCTCTCTTTAAGTCTTGCAGCATGCATCTTTTCTTGTGAATTGGAAGAAAAAAACTCTTCCTCAAAGAAAAAAAGCAGCAGTCAATATGAACCCAAATTCACAAAAGAAGGCGAATTGACCATTTTAGATGCTTCCAATCAAGACACCTTGGCCTTTGTTGCAATTGAAATGGCTCTTACAGATGAAGAGAAAGAATATGGAATGATGTTCAGAAAAAGCATTCCAAAGAATACAGGCATGCTCTTCATTATGGAATCTGAGAGAATACAGTCTTTTTGGATGCGCAATACCTATGTTCCGTTGGATATTATTTACATTAATAAGAACAAAGAAATTGTTAGCATTCAAGCCAATGCAACTCCTTTATCTGAAAGAAGTCTGCCTTCTGAAGCGCCTGCATATTATGTGCTCGAACTTGCTGGCAACTACTGTTTAGAAAATGGAATCGAGAATGGTGACTTGATACAGTTTCAATCGGAAAGGCTTCAATAAAGAATCCATTTTTCAGTTGCTAACCTTCCGCTTACACTGTGAATGCGCACTGTATAAATGCCTGATCTCAACTGAGGCAAGTTTGCTTCATTGCTAAAATGTTCTGTCGAACGGTACACCTCTCTTCCCTGAAAGTCGAGTATTTCATACCCAAACTGCTCCCCTTTCCAATGTATTACTGCCTGACTTTTAGATGGATTAGGAAATAAAACCGGTTTGCTACTGGCAAACTCATTCAACCCAATACCATTGCGGATTATTGACTTTAAATGTACATAGTCTGAAACTTGAACATTGCTATTTGATTGCAAAATCAATTGCGACTGAGTCTGAACAGGATGCTTTAATTCTATGGAAATAGTTCTATACTCACCAGCTCCAATGGTCATGGAGCCATTAAAAGAAAAAGTGAAATTGGTATCGGCTAGTTGAATAGAATTGATATTCAGCGATTGATTCCCTGAATTATACACAACCGCATTGGCCTCTACTCCCTGCCTTAATACAATGGTATCTGGCATAAGAACCCATGATTTATCTGTTGCAAGCATTCCATTCTGAGATAAAAGACCCATTCTATCAGCAAATTGAGGATAATCTGTAAACGGGTTTCGGTTGGATTGCAATTGCTGAATATCATTGTTTCTAGCAAGATCTTGAGCTGAAGGAGGAAAAGCAGTATGCCAATCTAAAAGGGTGACTTCTTGGTTGCCTGAAAAGAAATTTGAATAATTCTGATAGCGAAGTACAAAATACATCATAGCTCGAGCAACCGTACCCTTCTGCAAATCCCTAGGTTCAAATTTACCTCCACCCATTTTTGATCCGCCTTGTTGCCAAGAAGGTGTTCCTGTTACTATTCCGAATGGCAAATTTCCCCTTTGGCTATTCGATGTCACATCCGTTGGAAAAAGGTGGTGAATATCACTTTTCATAGGACTGGCACTGTTAAAAAGTGA
>ERZ888423.3158-NODE-3158-length-11190-cov-9.895914_pt1 | contig 11190 bp, 14 predicted proteins | sample MGYA00520523_ERZ888423 | MGnify/ENA primary metagenome ERZ888423 (study PRJEB32303, sample SAMEA104408611) | aquatic metagenome | biome: Brackish water; feature: Pelagic; material: water | place: Baltic Sea | collected 2014-06-08T10:24:00 | depth 30,27 m ...
GCTGCGGCGCCGGCCACGGCATCGACACCGACCTGGGCCAGGCCCATGAATCCGCTCTCAAAGAGGCCGAGACCGATGCCATGAAGCGGGCCTTGATGACCTTCGGGAATGCCTTTGGCCTCGCCCTTTATGACAAGCAGCAGCGGGAGGTGACCGGAGCCGCTGCAGCCAGCGGTGTTCGTCTCGCCAACCAGCCAGCGGCCCGGCCCACGGCGTTGCGGGTGGTTCCCACGACGTCGGCTCCGGCTCAGCACCGAGCCCCATCCACGCAGGAGGGACAGAGGGAAGCAACATCGAAAACTGAGCCACCCGCAACTGCAACGGCTCAAGCTGCTCCTGCTGTTGCAACAGCCAGGCCGCAACCGGATCCCAGCCTGACCCCTCTCGATCCGGCCACCATTCGTCAGCTGTACGCCACCATCCGGGCCCTGCCCGCTCCTGTGCTTGAGGGCTTCAGCAAGGCGTTTCGCAAGCGCTTTCAGGTGCCGGCTGATGCCCCCTCGATCGCCGATCGGATCTGCCAGCGCAGGCATCACGAATGGATCGAGACATTTCTGGTGCAGCACAACCTGTTAGGTGCTCAACCGACACTGCCGCAAAAAGACTGAGCTATTCATGAACTCGATTCCTGTCTATAGGATGAATCCACAGACATCTGCCGGGATGTACCACGAAGCATCACTACATGAGCGGTGTTGCTGTCAGCCAAGCATCTCTATAGGTGGGCAAAAGGCATTGGAAGCTCGTCATTCGCACGTCTACGGCCCCAGAAGCGTGCATTTCAAAGACCTTAGGGATCGCCGAATGCAGTCGATCCATGTCTCTCCCCTTCAAAGACGCCGCCGCCGAGCGCCGTCGTCAGCTCGCTGCCCAGCTGCTGCGTGGTGAGGAGGTGATGGTCACCCAGCAGGGTGCAATCCGCCCCGCCAGTGAACGGGATGGCGGGGAAGTGGCGATCACGGTGCCTGAGGGCAAGCTCGCCGCTCCATCTCTCTACTGGTACGAGCGGGATCCGGAGTTGTTTCAGGGGGAGCTGGAGGCGATGAACCACTTCTTTCCTCTGTTCCGTCCCGATCGTCTGCTCGATGGGCGAATGTCCTGGCTGGGGTCGTTGGCGAGTGGTGTGCCGGGCAGCAACCGGATCTGGCACCTGCAGGTGGTGTACGACCACGACCACCCCCACAACGACGACTACAGCGGCTCCATCCATGTGTTTCCGATCGACCCCGATCTGGATGCGATCGCATCGGAACTAGGGGAAAGCATTCCCCACACCCTTCGCCATGAGGGCAGCGGCCAGCTCAGCATCTGCACGGTGGAAGAAAAGTCATTCAAGGCCAGCAGCGAACACTCCAGCACTGCTGCCAGCAGCCTGGCCTGGGCTGCCAAGTGGATCGCCGCATTTGAGCTCTGGATGCTGGGTGAACTCAGCACTGCCGACTTCAACGGTCACCGGATCTGAGCCATGCGCATCTTCCGCCGCACCCCCTGGGCTGATGCCAGGCCATCCCAGCGCGTGATCTTCTCCGAGCGGGCCCATGCCGCGATCGTGGCCGAAACCCATGAGCAGCACCCCAATGAAACGGGCGGAATCCTGCTTGGTCACCACCTTGCCGGTAGCTGGCATGTGATCGAAGCGATTGATCCAGGCCCGGGCTCGCACTTCTCGCCTGTGACCTTTGAGTACGACACGGCCTATGTGAATCATCTGGCACGAAAGATGGCCGATCGCTATGAGCGTCCCTTGCGACTGATCGGTCTCTGGCATCGCCACCCGGGCAGCAACGACCGGTTTTCCCAGGACGATGACATCACCAACCGTCGCTATGCCTTGCAGGCACAGGAAGGGGCGATCTCATGCCTGGTGAACCTTGATCCCCATTTCCGGATCACGGCCTATCACGTGCCCCACGACCTGCACTACCGGCGGCTGCCGCATCACTTCGCCGACCGGGCCATCCCAGCGGTCCTGCTTGAGCTGCGGCGCCCGAGCTGCCTGAGACCAGATCGCCTGGAGGCACGGCGTCAGCAACAGACCCTGCGCCATCTGCTTGCCAGCCCCAGACCGATCCAGCTGGCCGGTGCGTTGTCGCCGGCGATGGCCGCTCTGGCCGAACAGCTGCTGGAGCAGTTGGAGCAGCAGCAGCGCTTTGCCTATGCGCTGCAGGTGCGGGGCCCGAGCGTGGAGGTGGCCCTCGTGCAGAAGGGTGGCAGCTGGCAGCAGCGTCTGCAGATCCGTGAGGACGGCTGGGGCACGCTGCGCATCCAGGCCGAGGGCGACAAGCATGACCGCCCCTTCGAAGCGGAGCGTTTCCAGCGGCTGCTGCAGGGGGTGCGTCATGGCTGATGTCACCACCACCGTGATCGTTCCGGTTGAACTGGGGGATCTGCCAGACGGCTCTGCCCTCTACGGCTATGCGCACCCAGACACCCGGCGGGTTCTGGTGGTTGGCGGAGAAGATGCCGCTAAGCAACCAGGGATCAGGCTGTTGGGCCGGCTGGAGCCCGAAGATGACCTCCGCGCCGATGCAGATCCCGGTGAGGAGCTGGTGGCACGCCGCGGCGGGACCTCCGGTGACCTGGATTTCTGGTGGCAGGGACTGCCCTGCAGGGCAGAACCCTATGCGCTGAGCAGCGATCTGTTCTCCCGCAACAGCGGTCTGCTGGAGACAGCTGCGCTGCAGCAGAGCGGTGTGATCATCTGCGGCTGCGGTTCCGTCGGCAGCCTGGCAGCGCTGGAGCTGGCGCGCAGCGGTGTCGGACGGTTCCTGCTGATCGATCCCGATCTGCTGGCCATCGAGAATCTCTGCCGTCACCAGTGCGGCCTGGCGGACGTGGGTCGCCGCAAGGTGCTGGCGGTGGCGGATCGCATCCGGCAGATCAATCCCCAAGCCGAGGTCTTAACCGAGCACCTGGCGCTGGAGCAATTGGATCCGGCCGTGGTGGCGCAGTTCTGTGAGGCAAACGCCGACACCCTGATGCTGGCCTGTGCCGACAGTCGCCGTGCTGATCGCCATGCATCCCGGCTGGCGGCAGTGCTGTCGCTGCCATTTCTGGCGATCGGTCTGTGGGAGCGGGCGTTTGCTGGCGAGATTTTCTACAGCCACCCAGGCGAGCCGATGCCCTGCTACAGCTGCGCCTTTGACGGCCTAGCAGGGGAGCTCACAGCCAAGGCTGAGCCAGGAAGACGCTTCTACAGCAATGAGACCGAGCTCGAGAAGCTCCACTTCCAGCCCGGCATTGCGATCGACATCGCCTACGTCACCGAGATCGGCCTGAAGCTGGCCCTCGACCTGCTGAACCGCAGCAACCCAGGGCATGTGCCGCGGCTGTTGGGGCAGCTCAGCCAGTACACGCTGGTGTGCAACAGCAACGACCCCCAACTCGGCGGCGAGCGAGCGGAGATCTTTTCTCACCCCCTGCAGGTCACGACTTCGATCCAGGTGGGCTACGGCAAGGGTTGCCCGCCCTGCCAGCTGCAGCCGTGAGGTGGAGCGATGCCATTCAATGAAAAAGGCGAGTTCATCCGATCGGCACCAGCGCGGCCGAGCCCCACCAGAGCAGCCGCTCAGCCGCACAGGGAGGTGACTCGTGCTGCAGGCAAACAGAGCAACACCATCTGGTGGGTGATCGGCACGATTGCGGCCCTTGCCGCCTTGGTCGGCATCGCCTGGGCCCTATGGCTCATACGAGAGTGGCTGATGTTGGCCTTTGGGGTGTGGGTTGCGGCTCACATCCGTCAGATGTTCCGCTGAGCGAGGCCGCGGCCAGGTGCCGCAGATTTCAGCTGAACTCCAGCACTTGCCGGCGTGGGCTTAGGCCGTATTGCTCGTACCAGGTGCGCTGGCGGCGGCTCCCGATCAGCACCCCCTTGGCGCGGCAGCGGCGCAGCTCGTCGATGCACCAGCTCTCCGCCTGCTCGCGGCTGTTGCAGAAGGCCCGCGGCACGGGCCGCTGGCCGCACACGCCGGGGATGTAGCGCACGGTGAGCACCGGCTCAATCGGCTGGTCGGCCCATAGCTCCCACTGCCGGCGCTGCTGCGCCTCGTCCCGCTCGGCATCGCGTTGATCGAGCTGGCGGCAGCGCTCCAACTCGGCCGGATCGGGCTGCAGTGCCCCGCTGAGGCGCTCCAGCCAGGGCGCACTGATCGCACCGCTGAGCTCAAAGCTGCGGATCACGTGGCCTGCCCGGGCTGGATCGCTGGCGCCCAGCAGAGCCGCCAGCTGGCCGGACCGCAGGCCCCGCTCCTGGCGCAGCGCAGCGAAGTAGCGCGAGAGGTGGCTGCTCCGGCGGGTGGTGCTGCTTGTGGTGGTCATGGTCTGGTGAGGTGGCGTTCCTGCCCATCAACTCCCGTGAGGTTTTGACCCTTGGTGTTCCAGGATTGACCACCTTGCCCAGCAGGAACGGACGGCAGGTTGGTGACCGGCGATCCCCTGGAAGATTGGCGCCGGTGCTCGGGATGAACGGAGCGAACTCCTTCACCATTCCTAAGTGGCCTCGTGATCACGGCATCGTGGCCTGCTGCGAATGACGACCGAGATACCCGGTCGCCGCCCAAGACAGTAGCTGCAGTGACTGGCAACCTCTGATCACCCTCATCCTGACGGCTCAGGCCAGGACCCTTTGGTTCGACTAGATTGAGAGGTATACACCAGGCTGCATGCCATAGGGGATAGAAGCAACCTGAATGTTCGCACCATGAACCAAGGCGCTGAATCCGCAAGTGATCTGCTACATCCTTACTCTTGATATCTGCACATGGCCAAATACCAACACCAACGTAGAGATCCTAGTCAAGGCTTTCTGAGCGGAAGCCAGAGTGTGCTGACCAGCCTTGATCTGGATCCCTATGCTTCTGGGCGTAGCATTGATGTCATCGCTGGAGACCTCTTCCTACTGGGTCTTGATGTTGACCTACTCGTCATCTCCACGTTCGAAGGATTCTATGAGGGATTGCCCGGGTCCTTGGTTGCTCAACTAAAGGAGCAGAGATCATTGGATGTTGCGAGACTTGAAAAAGCGCTCGATCTTAGGGCAGCACCATTGATCCGTGGCTGGGTCAGCGAGGAGCTGACAACGCTAAACACGCAAGCAAACAATCCTGCTCATCCCCAAACAAGGTTCAAGCGTCTAGCAGTGATTGAAAGCCCGCGGGATGGCCATGACGACAGATGTGACTGGCCTGCATTTAATCAGCTCTTTTGCCTGTTGGCCCTGCTACCACTGAATGGCATTCAATGCCAGTCAGTGGCATCTCCACTTCTCAGTGCGGGCAATCATGGTGTCGATCCTCAACGCCTAATTCCTACCTTGATGGAGCGATGTCGAGATCGGTTAAGGCACCTACCGGATCTTGAGAGACTAGTTATTTTTGATAGGAATTACGAAGCAGCAAAGCTTATCGCGGATCACATTGATCACGAAGCCAGACGATCAGAAAGCTATACGGCACAGATTATTATCGAAAGTAGCGATCTTGACGTTGAGGGTCTTAAAAAATGCCTCGCTAACCTTGCCAAGCGCAAAGGAGGAATTAATGCAGAGAACATCAATAATATTTATCTACAACTGAAAGAAGGAACGATCAAGCCTGTCGTGCTTGGTACATACCTGCGGCGTCTCATCGAAAATCTGATGCGTATAACTCTCCAACAGCAGTCTGCCAAGCTTCACCACGATCTCCATTCACTTTCTCAGAGGACTGATGGAGATAGTTGGATCATCAGCTGTCTCCATCAGATCCGAGTTTACTGCAACTGGATGGTGCACGACCAAACCCCTCTTGCGGGGAGTCGCACTCTGCCTCGTGCTGTGCTTAAAGAGGATGTTGTGATGGTGCTAATGGCTTTGCATCGAGCACTAAAGGCTTATCCCTGGATCCGTGCAGGTCGTGAACGCGGCAGATCTATGTACCCAGGACCTGAGCGCAAACTCAACAAGCCCATTCGATCTGCGGCAGATACACTTTACTCTAAACAATGAAGAGTTGCCTGACAAGGCCTGTCGCCATCATGCGAAATCAACACGAAGAACTCCTCCATCATGAGCAGTAGCTCCGACGCCAACCGTTGATCTTGTGTGCCTGATCTTTTCAGCATCACCTGAAACAATGTGATGGAACTAATGGCCTTGAGGGAATCAGTCGACCCTAGAATTGTTCGGAGCTTTGTCCCGCTACGAAGATGGGTAAGTATCTCTGAAAGGCAGAGCTGATAACGCTCTCGAAGCAGAGGGTTGCGCAGATAGTCAGCTGCTTCCAAAAGTCCCTGAATTCCATAGTAGTGGGCATGAGGACTATGTCCCAAGCCCCGCAGCTGAGGGAACACATACCAGATCCAGTGCTCTTGCTTTGTGCCGAGGCGTAGTTCGCTCAGCGCAGTTTCCAACGAAGCAGGATCACCACGGTCTTGAGCATTCAGGAAACGGGTCAGACCTTTATCATCTAGAGACACATCCATTGCACTCATTTAGCACAAGTAAATCGGCTCCAGATCTCGTCCAACGCTTCCGCTGCCCGAAGGGGCAAACGGATTTGCACAATATCTGAAATCTCCGTGCGCTCAGGGTTGATTTCAACAGTTGGACGATCAAACAATGCCGCGTCCATTACCGGATTTCTAATGTAGGTGAACAGGCTACTGGTCCCGACAGTAAAAACCATGTCAAATGGCTGGTCCATCTCGCGATCGTACAGATCAATGGCTTCTTCATTGAGGCGCTCACCAAACAAGACCACATCGGGCCTGATCAGGTGATCACACAATGGGCAATGAGGAACAGGATCGAGTCCAGCATAGCTTTCAACTGTTGCACGGTAGTCACATGAGATGCACCGCAGGTTGTGAATGCTGCCATGGATCGAGATCACGTTTCGTGAGCCAGCTCGTTGATGAAAGCCGTCGACATTCTGAGTCAACACCCAAAAGCGTTCGAAGCTATGCTCCATAGCAGCGATAACGGAATGACCGCGACTTGGCTTTACATCGCGACAGCTGTGCTCGACTTGCCCAATATGCCGCCACACACTGGATGGATCGCGGCAAAAACCCTCTGAGGAGAGGATGTCTTCAATGGAGATGCCATGTTCATCTAAATCATTCTGATATAGACCTCCGCTGCCGCGATAGGTTGGCAGGCCAGAGTCTGCTGACAGGCCAGCCCCTGTAATCACAAGAACACTTCGGCTCTTATGAAGAAGTCCAACTACTTCGTCAATAAGTTGTTCCATTTCCGCTGTGAGGCTCATGGTCAGGCTGATGTCTGGTCGAAAGTGCGGAGGCTTTAGGACTCTGGGCTCAGTGATGCAGTTGGGCTCAGCTTCTGCTCCATTGTGCTTGCGCCAGCAAGGAGGCTGAGCCAGCCCTCTTGATCAGAGCTACTGGATCAGCAGCGCTGGAACCTTGCAGCCACCTCATCCCAGGAGAGGGTGGAGCCAGTAGTCAGAGCAGCGATCGCGCTCTGAGGTTGTTTGTCGATGTACTCGGCGATGACACCGGACTGCAGGAACGCGCGGATCTGGCGACGACTGGGCATCACCCGCGCCGGGAGGCCAAAGAAGGCAGCGGTCTGGTCGAGCAAACGCTCAAGCCGCAGGTCACTCCAGAATCGGCGGCCATGCTCGCCGACGAGCTGTCCCCGGTAGGCGAGACCCAGGGCAGTGGCCACCGCCGACTGACCGCCATGGCGCTGGACTGCGCCACGGACCGCTGGCGGAAGCTGCTCCTGGAAGGGCATGATCCCAGGCTCCTCAAGCAGCACCGCAAAGCGGGGCAGAAACTGGCGGAGCGGTTCGATCGAATGCCAGTAGCCCTGTCCAGCCCCCTGCTCGCTGTTCACAAGCACCCGGAAGTGCAGGTCCCACTCGCCATCAGGCACATCCAGCCCTAGATCGCTGTAGGTACCCAGCCGGCGCGCCAGCGACAGGGCCAGCACCTCACTGAGCAGGGCATTGGCCATCGGCGCGGTGGGCTCATCTGTCAGGTGTTCATCGGTGCAGAAGGGGGAGCCGGCCCTGCTCCTGGATCCACTGCCTGAGCTGGGCGACCCGCTCCTGCTGTTGCTGCTCCTTGAGCAGGGCCTCACAGGTCTGCACCAGATCGCCGTCGCAGAATCCGAAGGCCTTCTCAGCCTTCTGTACCTGCGTACGGACCGCTTCCCGGGTACAGCTGGCAGGTCTGGCATTGCCGATCTCCTGCAGCGTCAGACCGCTGAGACGGAGCAACAGGCAGGGCAGGGCACGGGGTGAGCGCCGCAGCTGGCTGAGCACCGTGCGCACCCAGGTGGTGGAGGGCTGGCCCTGTTCGATCAGCAGGGCGTAGCGCAGGATCACCTGACGCCGCACGACGTTGGTCACCACCGGGCTCAGCGGCGCCATCGCGCCGGCCTGCACAGCGGCCTCCGCAATCAACCCGAACACAGTCTGGAGTTGGTGGATCTCATCCAGTCGCGCCCGCTGGCCGCTGTAGCGCTCCAGGGTCAGCGCTTCCAGATGCGCAGCAGCCCGTCTGCGTCCTCCCCATTAGAAGGAGCGGTGAGCAGCGCCACGGCCCGTTCCATCCACTCCTGCGCTTCCCGCCGCTCGGCGGTCTGATCCACGCAGAGCGACCAGCCGATCGGCTGCTCAATCGGAGCAGGCAGCGGCGGCAGGGTAAAGCCATCCTCCAGGGAGAAGGGGAGATCCAGGCCACGACGATCGAGCATGGCCTGGATCTCCACAATCGCGGCCGCTCCAAACCCACGCCTGCTGAGCAGGGCTTCTTCATTGCGCCCCGCCAGATCGGCCAGGCAGTGGATGTCCTGCCGGCGCAGCTGGTTGAAGGTGCGCAGGGTGAGCCCCAGATCCATCAGCGGTGCCACCAGTGGATCGCCATCGATGCGGGGCCAGGACTGCATGGTGGGCTGCAGGTCCAGCAGAGGACGGATCAGCACCAGGCAGCGCTTCATGGTGAGCGAGAGGTCCGAGAGATCGGGGGCTGGGGACCTGCGGCCAGCGATCTGCCCCAGAACATCAGCCATGGCAGCGCAGGCCTGGGGGTGTCGGGACAGACCAACCAGTGCCTGCTGCAATTCCAGCAGTTGGGGCTGGGACCACTCCGCCAGCCGGGCCAGACCCTGGGATGCGGAGAGAAACAGCTCGGCATTCAGCCCCAGCTCCCGCCATTCGTTCAACAGGACCTGGTAGGACTGATTCAGGCGAACGAGCAGCTGCTGGCGGGGGTCGGCATCGTTGTTGTCGACACGGAAAGCGGGGGGAGCGATCAGGCAGGTCATGGCGTCGTTTCGGAACTGGAACCAGTGAACGGGAAACGGGCTGCTGGCTTGGGTTAGCGATGCGAATGACGGGCCATCACGTCGCCAACTGGCGGGCCTGAACCATCCAGCGCGCCAGCTCGTGTCGGTCGACGAGGGTGCAAGGGTGGGGCGCTGCGGCCAGGACGGCGGGCCTGGTGAAGGTGCTGTTGGTCACGACCATGCACTCGTTGCAGTGGTAGTGGGGCATGCCCACCAGCACCTCTCCGATCGGCTTGGCTGACAATGCGTTCGTGTAGCGCTTCACCTGCACGGCGATGCGACGTTGGCCATTGCTGGCGACCACATCCACCCCGAAATCGCCACTGCCCTTGGTGAGCTGCGTCCGGTAGCCCTGGGCATTGAGCAGGTGCGCCACCAGCACCTCGAAGGCCCGGGGATCCATGGCGTCGACCTCGGCCATTTCAAGCTCCAGCAGGGCCTCGCGCTCGCGGCGATGGCGCCAGCGGCGCTGGGCCCACATGCCAAGCATCACCACCAGGGCCAGGAGTCCCAACGCCAGGGCCGCCCAGGGATAGGCCGTGGCAGCACCCAGAGCGGCCAAGGCCGCCAGCGCTGCTGGGCTGACATCAGAACTGCGGCGGCGTGAGGATCGGCGACGAGCCATCGGTACAGAGCAACGATCGCGGCAGCCTGGCTACCACCAGCCTGAGATCAGAAGAAATCGTGCGAATCACGGCGAAATCGGTCCTCGTAGCGGGGAGTGGAGCAGACTGGAATCCTGGAGCGCTGTACTGATGGGCAACCAGTCCGGCCTGATTAATGCCTATGACCCTGGGCTGGGCCGGGCTGTGGAGGTGATCTGCGGAGATCTACTTGCAGCAGTCATTGATGCGGCAATACTGGTGATATCAACGCAGGAAAACTACTACAAGCCATGTCTTCCGGTGATATTGCTATAAACCCTGAGGATTTCATGAACGCAGAAGGCATGATTACCCGTAACTAATTGCATGGGTTCGATGGCCAGGTGGCTAGGTGGCCAGGGGTCGGAGACCGTCCTCCCCTGCCGTCATTCGCATGTGTAAACGACATGAGGAGGAGGGCTGTTCAATGCTTTGCACCAACGACTCACTCCTGCCATGGGCACCACCTGCCTCGACCATCTACTTGCCACAGCTACGCCCTTCGATGACGTGTTCGACAGCGAAGCGCTGCGACACGACGTGCGTGTGGAACCCCTGCCGATCTGGACTAACTGCGGACGACGCCTCGACCTGCAAGCGCGTGCCCTCGGCTGGCAGGTGCTGAGCTTGCGTGCTGTGGTCGACGACGCCCAAGCCACCTGGACTGGCTGGGATGATGGCGCCTGGGACAACGGTTTCGAGCAGCTATGAGCTGCTCTGATCATCCGGGAGTCGACCATGGTCACGCCGATGCTGCGCTGTCACCTGCTGATCGGGCCACCTGCCAGTGGCAAAACCACCCTGGCGGCCGTCCTGGCCGAGCTGGTTGGGGGCCAGGTGTTGTCCACAGATGCAATCCGCGCCGAGCTGTACGGCGATCCCGCGATCCAGGGGGCCTGGCCAGACGTCGAGGCCCGGTATCACGCCCGCATCCGCGCAGCGGTGGCTGCAGGGATTCCGATCATTCTCGATGCCACCCACGGCCAGCGCCCCTGGCGCCTTGCGATCACCCTGGCCTTGCCGTTGCCGGCTCCGGTGCAATGGATTGGCTGGTGGCTCACAACACCGCTGGAGCAATGTCTGATCTGGAATCAGGAGCGAGATCGCCAGGTGGATACTTCTGTGATCGAGCGCATTCATGGATACCTGCCATCAGCTACCTACGTGCCAGATCCAACCTTCCTCAGGAAGCTGAATGCAGATCCTTCCCAGCGTACTGAGAAGCTGGCGAAGCAAGCCAGGGTTTTCCTCGAC
>ERZ888423.3159-NODE-3159-length-11185-cov-95.524978_pt1 | contig 11185 bp, 9 predicted proteins | sample MGYA00520523_ERZ888423 | MGnify/ENA primary metagenome ERZ888423 (study PRJEB32303, sample SAMEA104408611) | aquatic metagenome | biome: Brackish water; feature: Pelagic; material: water | place: Baltic Sea | collected 2014-06-08T10:24:00 | depth 30,27 m ...
GACAGCGGCTCAGGATCGTGGCCAGCACCCGCTGGGGGTCGGTGGTGGCCAGCACAAACACCACCCGCGGCGGCGGCTCCTCCAGGGTTTTGAGCAGGGCGTTGAAGGCGGCGGTGGAAAGCATGTGGCACTCGTCCACCACGTACACCTTCCAGCGGGCCTGCACGGGCGCGAAGCGGGAGCGCTCGATCAGCTCGCGGATGTTGTCAACGCCGGTGTTGGAGGCGGCGTCGATCTCGATCACATCTAGGGCGTTGCCGGCGGTGATGGAGGTGCAGAGCTCACAGACGCCACAGGGTTCGGGGGTGGGCCCATCGCTGCCTACGCAGTTGAGCGAGCGAGCCAGGATGCGGGCGCTGGAGGTTTTGCCTGTGCCGCGCGGGCCGCAGAACAGATAGGCAGGCGCAATCCGACCGGTGCGCAGGGCGTTGCCCAGGGTGGCGGCGATTGCCTCCTGACCCACCAGCTGGTCGAAGCGCTGGGGGCGGTATTTGTGGTGGAGGGGTTGGTAGCTGGAAATCGCCGTTGGGCCCATGAAGCTGAGGCTTGAGATTAGTGGCCCTGGCCCGGTTCGAGTTGGCGCCTTAGGCGCTCTTCCAGTTCCTCTACGGCCGTGAGTTGGTCGGCCAGTTTCTGGGCCGCTAGGCGCAGGCTTTCGAAGCGGTCTTGGCCCCAGCGCGCTTCAGCCCGGCCCAGCTCCTGCTCCAATCTCTGTTGCAGGCCCTGACGCAGTTTATCGAGTTCGGCCAGGTTGCCCTGGTTCAGCAGCATTCGGGCCGCACTGAGCACGGCCGCTGGCACCCATTGACCGATCGCTAGGGCCCCGAGGCTGCCGGTGTGCAGCAAGTCTTCGACTTGGGCGCTGCGGTGCCGGCCCGTTTTGCACCAATGGGCGAAGTGCTCGCAGTTGTTAAACAGCAGGTTGTAATTCTGTTCGCCTAGGCGCCCCATGGCCCGTCGCAGGGTTACGCCGGCTGGGGAGCAGCTGCTTGCTGGATAGGCCACCACCGCTACCGGTTCGCCTCGGCTGAAATCGGCCAGGGGGCTGCGCAGGATTTCGCGCCCCTCTAGGTAGTGGGCCACGGTGCCGTCGCCCAGGTCGATGCCGTGGTGCAGGAACAGACCGTGCTGGCGGGGCACCTGCAGATGATCAGCTGTGGTCATCGTTGAATGCCCGATCAGGCGCTGGCTTGCTGTGGCGATTCCAGGTTGGCGCTGCTGAGGGGAACCACTTTGGCCTTGCTGCGCTGCTCCACCAGCTCCCGGGTCACGGTGAAGCTCTTGACGTCATTGCGGGAGGGCAGGTCGTACATCAGGTCGAGCATCAGCTCTTCGACGATGCCGCGCAGGGCCCGGGCGCCGGTCTTGCGGCGATGGGCTTCGATGGCAATCGCTTCAACAGCGCCGGCTTCGAAATCGAGCTGCACGTTGTCCATGCTCAGCAGGGTTTGGAACTGCTTGATCAGGGCATCCCGGGGCTCGGTGAGAATGGCCTGCAGGGCCGGCGTATCGAGGGGCTCAAGCACCGCACTAACCGGCAGCCGACCAATGAATTCGGGGATCAGGCCGTAGCGCACTAGATCTTGGGGCTCTAGATGGCGCAGCACCTCGGCCGCATGGCGATCCTTGCCACTGCGGGTCCGGCTGCTGCCATCGGCACTGAGGAAACCGATGGCGTTGCGGCCCATCCGTTTCTGCACCACATCTTCGAGGCCCACGAAGGCACCACCGCAGATGAACAGGATTTGACTGGTGTCGATCTGAATGCATTCCTGGTAGGGATGCTTGCGACCTCCCTGGGGCGGCACATTGGCCACGGTGCCTTCGAGCATCTTCAGCAGGGCCTGCTGCACCCCTTCACCAGATACATCCCGGGTGATCGAGGGGTTTTCGCTCTTACGGGCGATCTTGTCGATTTCGTCTATGTAGATGATGCCCCGCTGGGCCTGCTCTACATCCTGATCAGCCTTCTGCAGCAGCCGCAGCAGGATGTTTTCCACGTCTTCTCCGACGTAGCCAGCCTCGGTGAGGGTGGTGGCGTCGGCTACCGCAAAGGGCACGTCGAGCATTTCGGCCAGGGTCTGGGCCAGGAGTGTTTTGCCGCAGCCGGTGGGACCGATCAGCAGGATGTTGCTCTTGTGCAACTTGGTGGCTGTCTGGTCGGTTTCGCCCTTGCCATCGCCCTGCCAGGCCAGGCGTTTGTAGTGGTTGTAAACAGCTACGGATAGATTTTTCTTGGCTTCGTTCTGGCCCACTACCTGGCGGTCGAGGAAGGCCTTGATCTCCTGGGGCTTGGGCACCTCCGCCAAAGTTGGGAGGGGCTTGGCTGGTTTTTTGCTGGGGGACTTGTTGCGGCTGGAGTCGGCGGCATGGCGGCCGCCGCCGCTGGCTGTGCCGGTGTGGCTATCTACCAGTTCCTCGTCAAGGATCTCGTTGCAGAGATCGATGCATTCATCGCAGATGTAGACGCCCGGGCCGGCGATCAGCTTGCGCACCTGTTCCTGCGACTTGCCGCAGAACGAGCACTTCAGGTGGGCGTCGAACTTGGCCATGGGCAGGGGAGTCCTGATTCAAGGATCGACAGGGAATAACGGATCGTCAGCTGACCTTAAGGATCAAACCGGAAGGAATTACTCAGCAGCGGTGGCCGCAGGGGAGTCGGTCACGACCTGATCGATCAGGCCGTATTCAACCGCCTCTGCAGGCGAAAGGAAGTAGTCGCGGTCTGTGTCCTCGGTGATTTTTTCGAGGGGCTGACCGGTGTGTTGTGCCATCAAACCGTTGAGGGTGTCTTTGAGGAACAGAATCTCCTTAGCCTGAATTTCAATGTCCACCGCCTGGCCCTGGGCGCCGCCGAGGGGTTGGTGAATCATGATCCGGGCATTGGGCAGGGCCAGCCGCTTGCCCTTGGTGCCACCCGAGAGCAGGAAGGCACCCATGGAGGCGGCCAGGCCGTAGCAGATGGTCACCACGTCTGGGGACACCTGCTGCATCGTGTCGTAGATCGCCAAGCCGGCGGTCACCGAGCCGCCTGGGGAGTTCACGTAAATCTGGATGTCCTTCTCCGGATCCTCGGCTTCGAGGAACAGCAGCTGGGCGACTAGCGAATCGGCCACTTGATCGTCGATGCCGGTGCCCAGAAAGATGATCCGCTCGCGCAGCAGGCGGGAATAAATATCAAAGGCGCGGTCACCCTTGCCCGACTGCTCGACCACCGTGGGAAGCACCCCGGGGGAGCCACTAGGGCTCCAGCTGCTGTGGATGGGATGGCGAATGGTGGCGTCGATCACACGCGGGGAAGCTCTCGGAGTATCAATCTATTGGTCCTGGCTGTGGCTATTGGGCCTTGGTCGGTTTGGCCTTGGCTTTCGCTTTGGCCTTTGCCTGCTCCTCGCCTGCAGCGTCAGGGTTGGCGTCGGCTGGGGTGGCAGCCTTTTCGGTGATGGTGCTGTTGGCCTCAAGCCACTCCAGCAGCTTGTCGCGCAGCAGGTCGTCAGCAACGGCCAGGCGCAACCTTTCGGGGTCGATGTTGCCCTGCTGGCTGAGGCCGCGGCTGATCTCCTTGATCTTGGCTTCGAGCTCCTTTGCTTCCACTTCGATCGCCTCGGCGGTGGCGAGGGCCTTGAGGGCCAGGCTGCGGCGCAGGCGCTCCTCCGCCTCCGGTCGGGAGGTCTCCATCAGTGAGCGCACCAGGTCTGGGGTGAACAGCTTTTTGACGTCCATGCCCTGTTGGGCGATTTGACCAGCTGTCTGCTCCAACAGGTTGCGGATTTCCTGTTGCACCAGGGTTTCGGGTAGTTCCACTTCGAGTTCTTCCACGAGGGCGGTGAGCAGGGCGTCGTGGCGGCTGGCCTTAGCGCGGCGCTCGGCGTCGTCCTTGAGGCGGGTTTCCAGATCGCTGCGCAGTTCGGCCAGGGTGGCTTTGTCGCTGGCCTGCTGGGCAAAGGAGTCGTCAAGAGCGGGTAGTTCCCGGCACTTGAGGTCTTTCAGGTTGATTTCGAAGCGCGACTGGCGGCCAGCGGCCTCCTCCTGGGGGTAGGTATCGGGGAACTGGCAGTCGATGGTCTTTCTGTCGCCGATAGCCATGCCGATCACACCCTCGATGAAGCCGGGGATCATCCGGCCCTCCTCCAGCTCCACCTCCATGGCATCGCTGCTGCCGCCACTGATGGCCTCACCGCTATCTACGTAAATGCCGCTGAAGCTGAGCACTGCTACATCGCCGCTGGCGGCGGGGCGGTCTTCCACGGGCACCAGGGCGGCCAGCTGCTTGCGCGACTGCTCGATCAGTTCATCGATACGGGCCGGATCGAAGCTGATTGCCTCGGCTTCAGCCTTTAGCCCTTTGGTGGATTTGAGTTTTGGAGTGGGCTCGACGTCGAGCTCCAGGGTGATGGTGAGGGCGCTGCCGGGCTCGAAGCGTTCCAGCACGACTTCAAAGCCTTCGGTGAGCTCGGGCCGGCCGATGGCTGCCACCATTTCTTGGCTAACAGCATCCCGGAAAGCGGCCTCCACCAGATCCTCTAGGGCGGTGGCCCGGATGCGTAGGGGGCCGATCTGCTGGAGCAGCACGGGCCGGGGCACCTTGCCCTTGCGAAAGCCGGGAAGCTTGATGCTGCGACTCAGCTTGTCCACGGCGGCGTCATAGCTGGCCTGGCTGCGGCCGCCGGGGATTGCCACCTCCAGGGCTACGCGGCTGCCCGGACGGGGACTGGCCTTTATCGACAGCGGGCTGGCGGCGGGGGCGGCGGCAGAGCTCATGGAAAACAGTTGCAGACCCCAATCCTAGAAAGCGGCCGTTCCGAGCTCTCGGCGCGTATTGTCGTAACGGCGCATGACGAAGGCGATAGGTCCCAAATCAGCAGAGAACGGCTTGGACTAAGGCCGGCCTCTTTGTTGCAGCTTTCCGCCCCTAGCTGGGTTGACGTTTGATCCCAAGTTCCGCCACCAGTTTTTGATTCCTTTCCCGCTCCCTTGACCGCCGCCCAGACCGTCCCTGCCCCGCCATCTCCCTGCCTGCCCAGCCGCCCCTTGCGGGTTGCGGTGCTCGGTGCGACGGGCGCAGTTGGCCAGGAATTGCTCGAGTTGCTCGCTGAGCGCAACTTTCCTGTGGCCGAGCTGATCCCCCTGGCGTCACCCCGCTCCGCCGGCCAAAGCATTGCCTGGCAGGGCACATCGCTGGCGATCCGGCCCGTGGAGGCCTCAGCTTTTGAAGGGGTGGACGTGGTGCTGGCCTCAGCCGGCGGCTCGGTGTCGCGCCAGTGGGCTCCGGTGGCGGCCCGGGCTGGTGCGGTGGTTATCGACAACTCCAGCGCCTTCCGAATGGATCCGGAGGTGCCGTTGGTGGTTCCAGAAGTGAACCCCGAGGCTGCTTTTGCCCATCGGGGCATCATTGCCAACCCCAACTGCACAACAATCCTGCTCACCCTGGTTTTGGCCCCCTTGGCGGCGCGGCGGGCAATTCGGCGTGTGCTGGTGAGCACTTATCAGAGCGCCAGCGGCGCCGGTGCCCGGGCGATGGAGGAGCTGCGCCAGCTCAGCCGCACCGTGCTCGATGGTGGTGAGCCCGTGAGTGAGGTGCTGCCCCACTCCCTGGCCTTCAACCTTTTTCTGCACAACTCGCCGCTGCAGGACAACGGTTATTGCGAGGAGGAGCTGAAGATGCTCAACGAAACCCGCAAGATCATGGGCACGCCGGAGCTGCGACTTTCGGCTACCTGTGTGCGGGTGCCGGTGCTGCGGGCCCATTCGGAGGCCGTAAATATTGAATTTCATGAGCCCTTCCCGGTGCAGGAGGCCAGAGCCCTGCTGGCTGAGGCCCCCGGCGTGGAGCTGCTGGAAAACTTTGAGGCCAACCGTTTCCCGATGCCCACCGATGTGACGGGCCGCGATCCGGTGGCGGTGGGACGTATCCGCCAGGACCTCAGTGACGCCAATGCCCTGGAGCTGTGGCTCTGCGGTGATCAGATCCGCAAGGGTGCGGCTCTCAATGCGATCCAGATTGCCGAGCTGTTGATCCAGGGTCCGGCGGCTGGAACTGGAGCGGTTTTGCCCGGAGGTGCTGCTTGAGCCCTATCCAGCCAGCCACTCCGCCATTTGGCCGCGTGCTGACGGCCATGGTGACCCCCTTTGCCGCCGATGGTTCGGTGGATCTGGGCCTCGCGGCCCAGCTGGCAGAGCACCTGGTTAACCAGGGCTCTGATGGAATCGTGGTGTGCGGCACCACTGGCGAATCACCCACGCTCAGCTGGGATGAGCAGCACGACCTGTTTGTAGCGGTGAAGCAAGCGGTTGGTCATCGGGCCAGCGTGCTGGCCGGCAGCGGCAGCAACTGCACCGCTGAAGCGGTGGAGGCCACGCGGCAGGCGGCGGCCCTCGGTGCCGATGGCGCCCTAGTGGTAGTGCCCTACTACAACAAGCCCCCCCAGGACGGCCTCGAGGCCCATTTCCGTGCTGTGGCAGCGGCGGCACCCCAGCTGCCCCTGATGCTCTACAACATTCCTGGCCGCACAGGCACCAGCCTGGCGCCAGCCACCGTGGCCCGCTTGCTTGACTGCGCCAACGTGGTGAGTTTTAAGGCAGCTAGCGGCAGCACCGAAGAGGTGAGCGCCCTGCGGGCCCTGTGCGGCAACCGTCTGGCGATTTACAGCGGTGACGACGCCCTCACCCTGCCGATGCTTGCCGTTGGGGCTGTGGGCGTGGTGAGTGTGGCCAGCCACCTGGCCGGCGCTGAGATCAGCGCCATGGTGCGCGCCTTTTTCGCGGGGGATATGGCCCAGGCCCTGGCTCTGCACGACCAGCTGCTGCCGCTGTGCAAGGCCCTTTTCTGCAGCACCAATCCGATCCCCGTTAAAGCCGCCCTTGAGCTCAGCGGCTGGCCCGTGGGTGCACCCCGTCTTCCTCTGCTTTCTGCCACCACCGACGTGCGACAACGCCTCTCCGAAACCCTGGCCGCCCTGCGTCCTACCTGACGCCAAGGCTTGAGACCAGATCGATTCAGTTTGTTCCTTTTTCCTAAAACTCCTTCTCCATGACCAGTTCCAACGGCAGAGCCCAGGGCACCAGTCAGAGCGCCACCAAGCCGCCCCACCTGCGGGTGATTCCCCTGGGCGGCCTGCACGAGATCGGCAAGAACACCTGCGTGTTCGAGTACGGCGACGACATCATGTTGGTGGATGCCGGATTGGCCTTTCCCAGTGATGGCATGCATGGCGTCAATGTGGTGATGCCGGATACCAGCTATCTGAAGGAAAACCAGAAGCGGATTCGCGGCATGATCGTGACCCACGGTCACGAAGATCACATCGGTGGCATTGCCCACCACCTCAAGAACTTCACCATCCCCGTGATTCATGGGCCGCGCCTGGCGCTGGCCATGCTCACCGGCAAGATGGAGGAGGCCGGTGTGATGGATCGCACCATCCTCCAGACCGTCGCGCCTCGCGATGTGGTGAAGGTGGGCCAACACTTTTCAGTGGAGTTCATCCGCAACACCCACTCGATGGCAGACAGCTTTTCGCTGGCCATCACTACCCCTGTGGGCACGGTGATCTTCACCGGTGACTTTAAGTTTGACCACACGCCGGTGGATGGCGAGACCTTTGACATGGCACGCCTAGCCCATTACGGCGACAAGGGCGTGCTTTGCCTGTTCAGCGACTCCACCAACGCTGAGGTGCCGGGCTTCTGCCCCCCTGAGCGCTCGGTGTTCCCCTGCCTGGATCGCCACATCTCCCAGGCTGAAGGCCGGGTGATCATCACCACCTTTGCCAGCTCGATTCACCGGGTCTCGATGATCCTGGAGCTGGCCCTCAAGAACGGTCGCAAGGTGGGTCTGCTGGGCCGCTCCATGCTCAACGTGATCGCCAAGGCGCGGGAGTTGGGTTACATGCGCGCCCCCGATGATCTGTTTGTGCCGATCAAGCAGATACGCGATCTGCCCGACCGCGAAACCCTGTTGCTGATGACCGGTAGTCAGGGTGAGCCCCTGGCAGCCCTAAGCCGCATCTCCCGTGGCGAGCATCCCCAGGTGCAGGTGAAGAGCACCGACACGATTATTTTCTCGGCCAGCCCGATCCCTGGCAACACCATCTCGGTGGTCAACACGATCGACCGGCTGATGATGCAGGGAGCCAAGGTGGTTTATGGCAAGGGCGAGGGTATTCACGTCTCTGGCCACGGCTTCCAGGAAGACCAGAAGTTAATGCTGGCCCTCACCAAGCCCAAATATTTCGTGCCGGTGCACGGCGAGCACCGCATGCTCGTGGCTCATAGCAAAACCGCCCAGTCGATGGGGATTCCCACCGACAACATGCTGATTATTGACAACGGCGATGTGGTGGAGCTCACCGCCGATTCGATCCGCAAGGGCGACCCCGTCAAGGCCGGTATCGAGCTGCTGGATGCCTCCCGCAATGGCATCGTTGATGCCAGGGTGCTCAAGGAGCGCCAACAGCTGGCGGAGGATGGCGTTGTCACCCTGCTGGCTGTGATCAGCACCGATGGCGTGATGGCAGCGCCGCCAAGGGTGAATATCCGCGGTGTCGTCACCGCGGCCGACGCCCGCAAGCTCTCGATGTGGGCCGAGAGAGAAATCGGCTGGGTACTGGAAAACCGCTGGAATCAGCTCTGCCGCAACACCGGTGGCAGTGCCCCCGAGGTGGATTGGGTGGGAGTGCAGCGAGAGGTAGAGGTGGGTCTGCAACGCCGCCTGCGCCGAGAGTTGCAGGTGGAGCCGCTGATCATTTGCCTGGTGCAACCCGCCCCTGCTGGTACCCCGGCCTACAAGGGCCGCGCCGATGTCGAGCCCGACAGCCGTCCCGCACCCAGGGGCCGCGGTGGCCGCGATGGAGGGGGGCGTGGCCGTGATGGTGCAGTGCCCGCACCCCAACGGCAGCTGGTTGCCGTTGGGGCCGGAGCACCCGCCCCTGAGCCTGCTCCGGCTGCCGCTCTAGCGGCTGCAGTTGTTGCGGTGCCGGCCCCGGCGCCCGCAGAGCTCGAGCCAGAACCCGCAGGCCGCACCCGCCGTCGCCGCTCAGCTGCCACCGTGGGCTGAAGCAACCCCCCCCCGCGGCAGCAGCCTCAGCGGATTACTGGATTACTACCCGCAGCAGCCCCTTGGAGAGCTCTACGAGCTCTAAGGGGCCTGGGCTGCTTACCGGCTCCGTCAAACGTTTTTCAACTTCAGCCAGGCTCCCCTCACTCAAATTGACAACCAGCTCTTCGCTGTAGGCCTCATCCGCTTGGGCCACTTCGATCAGCTCTGGTTCATCGACCACCTCAACCATCAGATTTGGCGCCTGAACCTCCGCAGGCTCGATGCCGCTAAGCTGCTCAAGCCAGGGCATGGCGGCACCGCTGGTTTGAACCGGCGCCGCTGTAGGCGCTATCTGGCGGGCGCATTGCGCCAGTCCCTGGTCGGCGATGTCCCGCAGCAGGGGCTCTTCCGTAGCAGCGCGCACGCGGTTGTAAAACCCCGCCGCTGTGCTGCTGTCTTGGTAGCCGTAGAGGTAGGTGTGGCCCAGCAGCAGCTGCAGCCGTTGGCGCAGGGGTTGGGCGGGGTCGTCGGGTAGCTCGAGCAGCAGCTCCTCGCTCAACCGGGACACCACGTCCCATTGGCGTTCGCTGTATAGCCGCTCAATGCCCCCGTAGCGCTGTTGTAGCGAGTTCGGCGAGGCGGTCATCGCGGCGAGGGCGGGGTAGAAGGCTTAAGCCACAGTGTGGAGCGATCCCATTGCAGCTGACAACCGGCAGATAGGTTGGCCTGGCCTGGGGGATGGCCCGGTTGCAGTCGCATAAGTAGCTCTTCGAGTTGCCTGGCAGGAAGCACCAGTCCGCTGCCTTGCTCGAGCCAGTGGTGCAGGAGCTGGCGTTGATTGGCGCCGGCCAGGCTGCCCAGGGCCTGGCGCTGTAGGGCTGGCGTGCTGCTGTTGTTGCTGCTGGTTTTAAGGGTCTGCAGGGCCAGGGCTACAAGTTCGTTGCGGCTGTCTACTTCCTCCACCAGCCTTTCGGCTTGGGCGCTGATCCGCTGGGCGGCGCCGGGGTGGAGCCCTTCGAGCACGGGCAGCACTTCGGCCCGGATTCGGTTACGGCTGTAGCGGCGGTCGGTGTTGCTCGGGTCGTGCCACACCGGCAGAGCTAGTTGCTCGCAAAGGCGGGCCGTGTCGGCCCGGGAGAAGGGCAGCAGCGGCCGCGCCAGCACGATTGGATCATCTGGCTCGCTGCTGAGGGGGCGCTGGCTGCGCAGGCTTGCCAGGCCGCGGCGATGGCTGCCCCGGGCCAGGTGCAGCAGGAGGGTTTCGGCTCGGTCGCTGGCGGTGTGGGCGGTCAGCACATGGTTCACCCCCAGACATCTGGCCTGTTCTGCCAGTTGGTCGTAGCGCCAGTGGCGGGCGGCAGCTTCGCTGGTTTCCTCCAGTGGCCTCAGCCAAGAGGAAATGTGCAGGTCGAGTCCCTGGTCGCTGCACCAACCGGCCAGCTCCAAGGCAACGCTGCCCGACTCCGGTCGCCAGCGGTGGTCGCCGTGCCAGAGGTGCAGCGGCCAGTGGTGCAGGCGCTGCAGGTCGCGCAGCAGGCCCAACAAGGCCATGGAGTCTTGACCACCCGAGACAGCCAGCAGCAGCGGCGCACCTGCTGGCAACAGCTCGGGATGGTGCCGTAGGTGGCGATGCAGCCGCAGATGTTCCGGGCTCCAGCGCGGTCCGGGTGGGAGAATCAGCTCACTATTCCAGTCTTGCGTTTCCATGGTTGCGAAGTCGCGTCTTGAGCAGCTGCCCTCCGCCCTGCAAGCCGCGCTGGCTGGACGCCGCATGCTCAAGGTGATCGCTGGCCTCACCAATTTTGACGCTGCCAGTGTGGAGCGGATCAGCCGGGCCGCTGGCCAGGGCGGTGCCGATTTGATCGATGTGGCCTGCGATTCAGCGCTGGTGCAGCTTGCCGCTGCTGTGAGCGGCCTGCCGATTTGCGTGAGCGCCGTTGAGCCCGAGCTTTTTCCCGCCGCTGTGGCTGCCGGGGCGGCGATGGTTGAGATCGGTAATTACGACGCCTTCTACCCCCTCGGCCGTATCTTCGACGCCGCCGAGGTGCTCGAGCTCACCCGACGCACCCGCGAGCTGCTGCCTGAAGTGGTGTTGAGCGTCACCGTGCCCCATGTGCTGCCCCTCGATCAGCAGGAGCAGCTGGCGGT
>ERZ888423.3161-NODE-3161-length-11180-cov-15.201798_pt1 | contig 11180 bp, 10 predicted proteins | sample MGYA00520523_ERZ888423 | MGnify/ENA primary metagenome ERZ888423 (study PRJEB32303, sample SAMEA104408611) | aquatic metagenome | biome: Brackish water; feature: Pelagic; material: water | place: Baltic Sea | collected 2014-06-08T10:24:00 | depth 30,27 m ...
CATCAGCGACATCGAGTTCGGCGAGTTCGACGGCGACACCGGCATCGGCAGCCATTGCCAGCAGCTTGTCGGCCTTGGATGCAGAGCGCACCGTTCCGAAGACGCGCATCCCTTCCTGAGCAAGGTGGACTGCTGTAGCGCGACCGATCCCTGAGTTGGCACCGGTGACGACTGCGACAGGCTGTTCCGACATAGCGCCGAGACTAACGGCGGGCCATCTCCACTTTCGGACCAGGCAAACGCAACCGAGACCGGGGACGGCTACTGGATTTGAGCGCGGATGGCCGCGAGCCAAGTGTCAGCGACATCCCAACGTCCACCGACGTCGGCACGAGCGGTGTCAGCGTGCTCGCCGACGGCCGGATACGAACCCAAGAACTTGACGCGACCCTGTTTCGCGTGGAGTGACCGCATCGTGTCGGCGAGGAGCTGATCAGACACGTGAGCATCGGCGTAAATGATGAAGCAATAGTCGCCGAGGCCACCGTCTTTGGTCGGACGGCTGAACAGGTTCGACAGGTTGATCTGGCGGGCGGCGAACTCTTGGAGAATCGAGATCAACGAGCCGGGCGCATCGGCGCGTTGGTAAATGACCAGCGCCGTCTTGTCGTGGCCTGTCGGTGCGGGCACGCCGTCGCGGGCGACGAGCAGGAAGCGGGTCTGGTTGCCCTCATGGTCAGCGATGTTCGCAGCAACCACGTCGAGGCCATAGAGATCAGCAGCGACACGCGGAGCGAGTGCTGCGACGTTGATGTCGTCGGATTCCGCAACGATTTTGGCGGCATCGGCGGTGCTGTTCGCCGCGTGGATGTCGGCCGCGGGCAAGGTCTCGCGGAGATAGCGATGGCATTGCGCCGTGGCGACGGGGATCGAGTAGATCGTCGAGATGTCGGCGAGCGCGACGCCGGGGCGCGCGACGAGGCAGTGTTCGATGTCGATGACGACTTCGCGCTGGATAACGAGGTCGTGGTCGAAGGCCAGCGCGTCCTGCGTGAAGTTGACCATGCCTTCGATTGAGTTTTCGATCGGTACAAAGCCAACGTCGACCGCGCCGGCCTGCACCGCATCGAGGATGTCAGGCACCGTGCGGAACGGAACCTGCTCGGCCGCGGCCAAATCAGGCTGCGTCAGCAGTGCCTGCTGGGTGAACGTGCCGAACGGGCCGAAAAATCCTACGCGTCCAATCGCCATTGCCTGCCCGCTGTCACTCTCGTTCATCAGGCTGAGCGTAGGCCATTGTCTCCGAACTGCCGCTGAGGGAATACTGAGCGACATGGCGTTCGGCGTTGCGTCTGGCACGATGTGCGCTAATGGACGAACAGACGCTCCGTGAACTGATCGAGGGTATTCGAGCGGGGACGACCACCCCGGACGATGCGGTGGAGCGGCTCCGACGGCTCCCGTTTGCCGATATCGACGGCGCGCTCGTCGATCATCACCGCACGCTCCGACAGGGCATGCCCGAGGCGGTGTATGGGCCGGGCAAGACTGCCGAGCACTGCGTCAAAATCGTCGCCGAACTGCTGGAACACGGATCAGGCCCGGTCCTGCTCACCCGAACCGATAGCGATCAGCGCGCGGCATGCCTCGACGCCCACGGCACCGCGATCGAAGCCAACGGGTCGCTCCTGTGGCGTGCACCCGAGCCGACTCGCACGTCCGACGTGCTCGTCATCACTGCCGGAACGAGCGACCTCGCGGTGGCGCACGAGGCCAAGTTGACCCTGCGCGCCTACGGCTTCGCACCTCGCCTGATCGCCGACGTCGGCGTCGCTGGCCTCCACCGTCTCCTTGCTCGCATCGACGATGTCACCTCAGCCGATGCAGTGATCTGCGTTGCCGGCATGGAAGGCGCCCTGGCAAGTGTCATTGGTGGGCTGACCGCCGTCCCGGTGGTCGCTGTTCCAACCAGCGTCGGGTACGGCGCCGGGCTCGAAGGCGTTACCGCGCTGTTGGCCATGCATGCCTCGTGTGCCTCAGGCATCTCGGTCGTCGGGATCGACAACGGGTTCGGCGCGGCCTGCGCAATTGCCAGGATGTGTTCGTGACACGTACCGCATGGTTCAACTGCCACGCCGGTGTGGCCGGCGACATGGTGATGGCCGCGCTGGTCGATGCCGGTGCTGACACCGACACGATCGCCGACACGATCGCCGGGCTCGGCGTCGATGGCTACGCGATGTTCTTTGAGCGCGTCCAGCGATGCGGGGTCGGCGCGACATGGGCAAACATCGTCACGCACGACGAGCTGCACGCACATGACACTGAGCACTCAGGCGATGCGGCGCCACATGTCCATCGCCCTGCGAGCGAAATCTTGGCACTCCTCGACACAGCCGACCTGCCCGACCGGGTGCGGGCGCGGGCGCGCTCCGTCTTCGAACGGTTGGCTGCAGTCGAAGGTGCGATTCACGGCATCGATCCGGCCGACGTCGAGCTGCACGAGGTGGGCGCGCTCGACTCGATCATCGACGTCGTCGGCGTCTGCGCCGCACTCGAATCGTTGGGCATCGAACGTGTCGTGTGCTCGTCGATTGGCCTCGGCAGCGGCATCGTGCAAACAGCACACGGAGCGCTCCCCCACCCGGCCCCGGCAACAATCGCGCTGCTCACCGAGGCTGGCGCCCTGACGCACGGCTTACCAATGACGCTCGAAACCGCGACGCCGACAGGCGCTGCATTAATGACGACCTTGGCAGCCGAGTTCGGCCCGATGCCCTCCGGAACTCCACGGAGCGTCGGCTACGGCGCGGGAACCGCCGATCCGCCCGGACGCGCCAACGTCGTCCAAGTCACGATCGTCGACGCCGCGGCGTCGCTCGGTGCTGGCGATGGCGCCCCAATCGTGCAGCTCGACGTGAACGTCGACGACGTGTCTGGCGAGGTCATTGCCCACACCATCGATCGGCTCCTCGCGGCGGGCGCCCACGACGCGTGGGCCACGCCGATTGTCATGAAGAAGGGCCGGCCCGCCCACACCGTCAGTGCGTTGTGCGAGCCCACGATGCGCGACGCAATACGCGACGTGCTGGTCCGTGAAACCGGTTCGCTCGGGGTGCGTGCCACGTCGCTCGTGCGTTGGCCGCAGCAACGCGAGATGACCAGCGTCGAGATCGACGGTCACACGATTGGGCTCAAAATCGCGGCGCACCGCACCAAGGTCGAGTTCGACGATGCCGCGCGCGCTGCCGAATCGCTCGGCATCCCGGTTCGCATCGTGATTGAACGCGCCCTAGCGGCCGCCGAACACCTCGCTCCGTGATCAGGACCATCTGATAGGCGCGATCGCAGTGAGCCACCTGGAGTGGCGTCTGCCCAATGGCGACGAACGGGCGACGAACTGCTTGCCCAGCTTTAGTGGTTACACGGTGAAGAGTGCGGCGTTGATCCATTCGAGGATCTGATCGGCCGGTTGGCTCCCGCCCTTACGGGCGTTGACGGTGCCGTCAGCGTTCAGCATCACGGTGAATGGGAAGCCCGTGCCGCCGTAGAGCTGAATGGCTTCGGAGTCGGCCGTGTCGGCAAGCATCGGCCAGGCCCAATTCTTCTCGACGACCCAGCTCGACGGTGGGAAGTTGTCACGATCGTCCTGCACCGCGGTGCTGACACCGATGATGTTGAGATTGTCCGGCAGGTCGCCGCGGTCGCTCAGCGTCAAAATCTCAGGGATTTCGTCGTTGCAGTGTGGGCACCAGTGAGCAAGGAACACGAGCATCGTCGGCCCATCGGTCGGCCCACCGATCGACACCTCGGTGCCGTCGAAGCTGGCACCGGTGATGACCGGCGCCACGGAACCGACCGACGCGTCGTTGTTCGGATCTTCGAGTGGCGGCAGGGCCTCGCCGGTGACGGTCAACGATGCGGAGTTCTCGAGGATCGCTACCGCGGCCACGGCCGGCTCCGTCGTTGCCGTTTCAGTGGCGGCTTCGCCGGCTTCAGTGGCGGCTGACGGGATGGCCGCGTCTGAGGCTTCGTCGCTGCCTCCGCACGCCGTCAACGCAAGCAGGGCGCTTGCCGCGAGTGCGGCTACAAATCGGTTGCGGATCGGTGTTGTCATAGGGGCTCCTCATAATCCGACGTGGTGATCGGATTAGTTCTCCATTTAGTTTGCTCTACAGAAGGCGTTCCTCCTCGGCACGGGCCAGCTTTCACAGCTGTCGAGATCGAGTCGGTTGTCGCGGCGACGGATAGCGTCGCGGACGATGGAGATTGACATGGCAGGAGCATTGCGCGATCTGCGTCGCACTCGCCAGAGTCGTCGGCTTGGCGATGCCGAATGGTTCGATGTCGCCTATCGCGTGTACCTGTTCGCACTCGTCGGTCTGACTGGCGTCGTTCTCGCTTCCGATGCGATCGACGGAGTGGTCGGCGACGGCATCAAGACCTCGGACTTGTTGGCACGGGGCCCGTCGATCGTCGGCCTCATCGTGATGGTGGCCTTCGGCCTGGGCCTGCGAAGCGGGGCCGATGGCGGGCCCGTTGCGATCGAAGTGGCCGACATCCGCCACGTCCTTCTCTCACCGATCAACCGACGACGCGCACTACTGCGCCCGGTCGGCCAGCGAATCCGATCCGTCACGTTCTCCTTCGCAATGGCGACCGCCGTGCTCGGGCAGTTCGTCGCCCGAGAGGTCGAAGGATCGCGAGCAGCATGGGCTGCTGCTGGTGCGCTCTTCGGTGCCGTGACGGGCGCCGTGTTCGTGGCGTCGGCCGTGATTGCACACGTCATCCGTTTGCCGCGTTGGGCAGCCACCGCAATCGCAGCGGTTGGCCTTGCTTGGCAGGGCGCCGCCGCCTGGATCAATTGGAACGGCCCGAGTAACAGTCCGCTGCGTTTCGGCCCTGCCAACCTCGACGGAAGCCTTGCCTTCTGGGGGATCCGACAGCAGGGCATCGACGTCGTTGCGATCGCCGTCACACTTGCAGCAATTGTGCTTTCACTCGCACTCTGTGGCGGGCTGCGCATCGAACCGCTGGCGCGCCGTGGCTCACTCGTCACACAACTCCGCTTCGCAGCGACCGTGCAAGACCTACGGACCGTCGTGATGCTGCGCCGCCAATTGCGCGCTGAAACGCTCCGGTCGACACCGTGGGGCGGCTCGCCACGGACACCCATCAGCGAACGCCGTGGCTCCCATGGTTCGGTCCGTTCCATGATCTGGCGACGCGGATTCAGGTCGCTTCGGCGGCTGCCGGCATCGCGGCTCGCGCGCATTGCGAGCCTCGCAATAGTTGGCGGCGTCTGCGCATCGCTCGCGGCCAGTTCCAGCCTGCTGTTCCTCCTCGGGACACTCGCTGCCCTGTTCCTGCTCGGCATGGAAGCCATCGAACCGTTGTCGCAAGAGATCGACCGACCCGACATCACCGACGGGCTCCCGATCGAACGGGGCCAACTCTTTGCCCACCACCTCGTTGCTCCGGCAGCGCTCCTCGCGGTGGCCGCGTTCCTCGGCGCCACTGCTGCATCGATCCTCGAGCCGAGCCACGCCGCAGCGGCGTTTGCCATCGCATTGCCGGCTACCCTCGCCGGCGCTATTGGCCCCGTGGCCGGCGCTGTGCTCGACGCGCCGACCCCGATCGCTGTCGCCGACACGAACATCATGGGCACGCCTCGCGACACCGAGCAATCGTTCGTCCCACCCGAGTTCGCCGGCTTCAGCAACGCATTCTCGACCTTCTTACCAATCATTCTCACCAGCCTTGGTCTCGTCCCGATCGTCGCGATGCGTTTCGATCCCAGCGTCGGCACAGCCCTACGGGCCACCATCGGCGTGGCACTCGTCCTCGGGCTGCTTGTGCGTTGGGTCCAGCGACGCGACCGTTGGGGCGTTGCGATTCGATCGTTCTTTGAAGCTGGCCGAGCTGAACGGCAAGCGACCTGAACCCTCCATGATGGGAACCCGATGAACACAACACCCGCGATCAGCACTGTTGCATTGACCAAGCGCTACGGCGAGGCCCAGGCCCTCGCTCCAATCGATTTTGAAGTGCGCGCTGGCGAACGGGTCACCCTGATTGGTCACAACGGCAGCGGTAAAACCACGTTGATCCGCATGCTTGCCGGGATGCTGGAACCGTCCGACGGCACGGCTGAGGTCGCCGGCAACGCGCTCGGTTCGCCCGATGCTCGTGCTGCGCTCTCCTACCTGTCAGACGAGCCGGTGTTCTATGACGATCTGAGCGTCTGGGAGCACCTCGAGTACATCGCTCGCCTTCACGGCACCGAGAACTGGGAACAGCACGCCGTCGACCTCCTCGACGCCGTGGGGCTCGTTGACCGGGCCGACGATCTGCCGATGACATTCAGCCGCGGGCTCAAGCAGAAGGCCGCGATCACGATGGCGTTCGTCCGGCCCTTCGACGTGATGCTCGTTGACGAGCCGTTCGTCGGTCTCGATCGCACCGGTCGCCTTGCGCTCCTCGAGCTGTTTCGGCTCGCCCATGCCGACGGCGCTGCACTCGTTGTTGCCACGCATGAACTGTCGAGCGTGCTCGAAAGCCAACGCCTCGTCGCCCTCAACGGTGGCGTCGTCACCTACGACGGCGATCCCCAACACGCCGACGTCAACGCGCTGACCGAAGGCCTAGAACCGTCCGACGAGTGACAAATATTCCTCATGAACGGACCCGATGCCTCCGTTTCTGGGCGTGTCGGGGACTATTCTTGCTGCATGCAGGAGTTTTTTTCGATCACCGCGTCATCATACGACGCTGAATCCCTCGCCCCGATGCTCACCGAGAAGTCGGCTGAGGGTTGGGCTGTCGTCTCGATCGTGGCCGCGGGCACGAACATCGTGGCCTATTTGAGCCGCGAGAGCGGCCAGTCTGACGATGTCAGCGTGGCTGCTTCTTCCGTCGCTGCAGCTGCTGTGGCCGAAATGCCCGCCGATGCAACCACCAGCGATCCCGCAGCCGTGGTCGACACGCCGACTCTGCCGGGCAACGATGCAGCAGCCACGGCAGTTGCCGAGCCAGCTGGTTGGGCCGCCGCTCCTGACAACGACGTCGCTGATCTCGCAGCACAGGTCGGCGCCGACGACATCGCAGCCGATCAGGCCGTCGAGGCTGCTGTTGAAGCAGCCGCCGAGTCGAGTGTCCCCGCCGGCTGGTACGCCGATCCGTCGGGCCGCTACGAACTCCGCTACTGGGACGGCAGCGCCTGGACCGAGCACGTCTCGCGTGCGGGCCAGCAGTTCACCGACCCGCCCGTCGCCTGACAAACAACCAATGTGAAAGCATCTTGAAGAGCAGCAGCTGCGCAATCAGCTGCTGCTCTTGCCGTTTTCCTGCTGGGTTGTGTGAGCAATTGCCAGCGACGTGTCCGACACGACCTTCCACACCACCGTTAGCGCCTCTATCCTGCAGGGGTGCGTGCGACGTCGATTGGCCATGCAGGAATACTGATCGAGACGCCAGCGGGGTCAATTCTCTGTGACCCCTGGTTCGAGCCAGCGTTCTTCGGTGGATGGTTCCCTTTCCCGCGCAACGATCAGCTGAGCGACGATCTGCGAGAGCGAATCGAACAGGCCGACTTCCTCTACGTCTCGCACCTGCACGGCGATCACCACGACAAGGCATGGCTCGATCAACATCTGCGCCGAGACATTCCAATCCTGCTCCCCGACTTCCCCACCCGCGAACAGCGGCGCACGTTGCAGGAGCACGGGTTCACCAATTTCTTGGAGACGAACGACACTCAAGAACTCGAGATAGCGCCCGGCCTGAAGATCGCTATCCATGTCGAGTCGTCGATCACTGACGGTCCAGGCGGCGACTCAGCGCTTGTCGTCATCGCCGATGATGCGATCCTCGTCAACCAGAACGACTGCCGCACGAGCGACCTCGGTCAGCTCGCTGCGCACGGTCCGGTCGATCTGCACTGGCTGCAGTACTCCGGCGCGATCTGGTATCCGATGGTCTATGAAATGGACGTCGCGGAGAAGCAGCGCCAGTGCGCAGCCAAGGTCAATGCCCAGTTCGCCCGTGCAATGCGATTTGTCGAAAAGATCGACGCACGCGCTGTTGTGCCGAGCGCCGGTCCACCGTGTTTCCTCGACCCTGACCTGTTCGGCTTGAACATGATCGACGGTGACGAGCTGTCGATCTTCCCCGACCAAACCGCATTCCTTGCGATGCTCAACGACGGCAAACGTGATGGAGTGCTGAACATCCCCGGCACCACGATCGAGGTCGGTGACACGATCATCTCGACCCACCCAATACCCGACGCTGACGTCGACGCCATCTTCACCAACAAGCGCGCCTACCTCAAGCAGTACCAGGCCGACTGGTTGCCGTGGCTCGACGACATGAAAGCCGGCTGGAAGGCGCTCGACATCGACCTGCTGGCCGAGCTGCGAAACTGGTGGCAGCCGCTCCTCGAGATGGCACCGACGCTGTGCTCGATGGTCGGCGCGAACGTCGTGATCAACGCGGGAGACCTGCCAATCGTCATCGACTTTCCGAACGCCGAAGTGCGTCGCCACGATGGCGAGCAGTACGGCTTCCGTTTCGACATCTCGCGCGACCTGGTCGAAGCCGTGACTGCTCAACGCGCTGTCGACTGGAGTAACTCGTTGCTGCTGTCGTGCCGCTTCACGGCGTGGCGCGAAGGCGAGTTCAACGAGTACGTCTACAACTTCTTGAAGTCGTTGTCGCGTGAACGGATGAAGCGCGCTGAAGCCGAAGTGGTGCGCAAGCTCGAAATCGCAGCTGGCGGCGGCGACCATGTCGACGAGGCCGACATTCAGATCGGCGACTACGTCGTCCAGCGGCGCTGCCCGCATCGTGACGCCGACCTCGAAGCCTTCGGCGAGATTCAAGACGGCGAGTTCGTCTGCACTTTGCACGGATGGCGTTTCGACTGCGACACCGGGGCCTGCCTCACCTCGCCCACTGAGACCCCCCTCCGCATCCGCCGCGCCTCGCTGTAGCCGCCTTTGCCGGTGTGGCCGACACCCTGTTCTGGGCTTGACCTACGGACGTCGGCGCAACGTGGGTAGGTTGGAATCATGTTGTCGGCCGTATTGGACCTAGGGATCGACCTCAACATCTGGCCGTGGGTGTGGCTGTTCATCGGGATCACGTTCGTCATCATCGAGCTGACGGTGCTTGCTGGCGCATTCGTTCTTCTTCCGTTTTCCGTCTCGGCCTTCGCTGCCGCTCTGCTGGGCTTTTACGACGTTGCCATCGAAATCCAGTGGGGCGTCTTCATCTTCGGCGGCGCAGCGTTGTGGATCCTGCTGTACAAGCGTGTGATGAAATTCGCCGATGAAAGCGACCTCGCTGCAGGTGTCGGCGCCGATCGGCTCGTTGGAATGACGGCGATCGTCACCGTCACGATTGACCCCGACGACACCGAACGGCGCGGCCGCGTTAAGGTCGAGGGCGAAGTGTGGAGCGCACTCACCAACGACGGAATCGCGATCGCGAACGGTTCGAAAGTCACCGTCACCGAAATGCACGGCACCCGGGTGGTCGTCACACCGCTGATCGCTGCACCACCCACAACACCGCCCACAGGCCCGCCGCTGCAGAAGCCACCACCGCCGCCACCGCCGCCACCGCCAACAACAGACCAATCAGCAGACCAATCAACAGACAGGGAGCAATCATGAATCCCATTGCCATCGTCGTCGGCGTTATCGCGCTGATCAGCATCGCGGTCCTCGTCGGCGCCGTCAAGATCGTGCGTCCGTATCAGCGTGGTCTGGTTGAGCGTCTCGGCAAATACAAGGCCACACGCGAACCGGGCCTCAACCTGATTCTGCCTTTCATCGAAACTATGCAGTTGATCGACATGCGTGAGCAGGTCGTGGACGTGCCGCCGCAAGAAGTCATCACCGCCGACAACGTGGTCGTGTCCGTCGACGCCGTCGTCTACTACGAGGCAACCGACCCGCAGCGCCTCGTCTACAACATTGCCGACTTCTTCACCGCCATCACGAAGCTCGCCCAGACCAATCTTCGTAACTTGATCGGCGACATGGAGCTCGACAGGGCACTCACCTCGCGTGACACGATCAACACCCAGTTGCGCGAGGTCCTCGACGACGCCACTGACAAGTGGGGTGTGCGAGTGGTTCGTGTCGAGATTCAGCGCATCGATCCGCCGCCGGACATCGTGTCGGCGATGCACGCGCAGATGCGCGCCGAGCGCGACCGCCGTGCCACAGTCACCGAGGCCAAGGGCTACCAGGAGGCCGCAATTGCTCGTGCCGACGGCGAACAGCAGGCCGCGGTGCTCTCTGCAACCGGTCGCAAGGAGGCTGCGATCCTTGATGCGCAGGGTGAGGCAGAAGCAATTCGGCTTCGGGCGCAGGCAAACAAGATCCGGCTCGAACTGATCGGCGAGGGCGAGGGGCTCGCGGCCAAAGCACGCCTCACCGGTATCAAAGAAGCCAAAACCGATCACAACGTGCTCACCGTCGAGTACCTGTCGGCACTCGAAAAGATCGGCGATGGCAGGGCAACAAAGCTCGTCATTCCGGCCGAGTTCTCCGGCCTCCTCGGCACGGTTGCCGCATTCGCCGAAACGATTCGACCCGAAGACTCCAGCGACGAGGTTCGCCCGAAGGATGGCCTGCCGATTCCCGCCGACAACGATCGTGTCGAGCTTCCCGAGCCTGATCGCGCCGAGTACCGCGACGCTGACGGCAACTGATCATGCGCATCGTCGATGCACCACGCGAGGGCTGGTACCCCGACCCTGATGGCCGTCAGCGGCTGCGCTGGTGGGACGGGCTTGACTGGACCGACATTCGTCGAGCACCCCCAAGTAGCGCCGAACTGACGCGAGCTGAAGCGCTCGTTCCGCAACAGCCAATCGCTGCCGACCAGCGGGCGTACACCGATCGGCCACAGGGCTACTCACGCCAGGACGCACAAGAAATCATTGCCGAGGTCCGCACCGTGGCCCGCCAAGAACTCGATCGGGCGGCCGAGCAATTCTCGCAGCGCGCCACCACTGCAGTGCGCAGCTTCACGCCGTTGGTCACGGAATATACGAGCAAGTTGCTGCGCTGGGTAAAGATCGCACTCGGCTTTGCCACCGCGCTGTTCATTGCCTGGTTGCTGTTCCAGGCCATCGCGTCACAAAGCTTCTTCGAGTGGCTCGGTGACCGCATCGACAACCTCACTGAAGACGCGACCGCCACACAGTTGCGTATGGGGTCAGGCCC
>ERZ888423.3162-NODE-3162-length-11180-cov-5.011775_pt1 | contig 11180 bp, 5 predicted proteins | sample MGYA00520523_ERZ888423 | MGnify/ENA primary metagenome ERZ888423 (study PRJEB32303, sample SAMEA104408611) | aquatic metagenome | biome: Brackish water; feature: Pelagic; material: water | place: Baltic Sea | collected 2014-06-08T10:24:00 | depth 30,27 m ...
TGTCTACTTACATCCAGATGCAATCCCCTCCACTGAAAGCGAGGTGAATCTTGAACGAAACATTCATCTATGAAATAATTCTGTTCATTGACCTGAATTAACTGAATGAGCGAGTTAATAGCATAAAAACAGCTAGCTTCAGAACTATAGGTGATAATTATCCTTTCGTTAACGGAAATTGAATATGAATCTTGCGGAACATTTTCTATACGTTTGAATTCTAATTGTCGCCCTGCTGTAGAATGAACCACGCGGATTCCCATTTGATCGTTTAACGTTTCAGTCAAATACTTCAAAATGTTAACTGGAGCATTCGCTGGATCAATCGAAAATTCACTAGCAATATTCAGTTGTCTAGTTCCCGCTTGATAAACGGATGGAGCAGGAATAATAGGACATTGACCAAAAGCCAGTGAACTAAGTAAAAACAACACAAAGAATGTAACTCTCTTCATACTTTTAAATAAAAAATCCCGATAATTAATCGGGATTTAAATTACATATTTCTTCTATATTGACCGCCAACTTCGAAAAGTGCATTGGTAATTTCGCCGAGTGAAGCATATTTACATGCTTCCATCAATTGTTCAAACATGTTTCTATTTTGAACAGCTGCAAGTTGTACCTTCGAAATGTATTCTTTCGAAACATTGGCATTTCCTTCATGCAGGTTTCGAAGCATTTCAATTTGATATTGTTTTTCTTCTTCTGTCGCGCGAATTACCTCTTTTGGTAATACCGTTGGCGAACCTTTTGAACTCAAGAAGGTATTTACACCGATAATTGGAAATTCACCAGTATGCTTCAAGGTTTCATAATACAATGATTCTTCTTGAATTTTCGAACGTTGATACATCGTTTCCATTGCACCTAAAACACCACCACGTTCGGTAATTCTATCAAACTCTAACAATACCGCTTCCTCTACCAAATCCGTTAACTCTTCAATTATGAACGAACCTTGTAAGGGATTTTCATTTTTCGTCAAACCTAATTCTCGATTGATAATCAACTGAATGGCCATTGCACGACGAACAGATTCTTCTGTCGGAGTTGTGATAGCTTCATCATAGGCATTTGTATGCAATGAATTACAGTTATCATAAATTGCGTAAAGCGCTTGTAAGGTTGTACGGATATCATTGAAATCAATTTCTTGAGCGTGCAATGATCGACCTGATGTTTGTATATGATACTTCAACATTTGTGCACGAGAATTCGCTCCATATTTCTTTGCCATTGCTTTCGCCCAAATTCTGCGGGCTACTCTGCCGATTACAGCATATTCTGGATCAATACCATTTGAAAAGAAGAACGATAAATTAGGTCCGAAATCGTTGATGCTCATTCCACGGCTCATGTAATACTCGACGTATGTAAATCCATTTGAAAGCGTGAATGCTAACTGTGTAATTGGATTTGCTCCTGCTTCAGCAATATGATAACCTGAGATAGAAACAGAGTAAAAGTTTCGCACACCTTTTTCAATGAAGTACTGTTGTACATCACCCATTAATCTCAATGCAAATTCTGTCGAGAAGATACACGTGTTTTGGGCTTGATCTTCCTTTAAAATATCAGCCTGAACCGTTCCACGAACTTGTGTCAACGTTTCCGCTTTGATTGTGGCATAAACATCCGCAGGTAAAACTTGATCACCTGTAACTCCAAGAAGCATTAATCCTAAACCATTATTTCCTTCAGGCAGTTCACCTTGGTATTTTGGTCGGGCTACACCTTTTGATTTATAAATTGCAGCAATTTTTGCTTCAACTTCTTTTTCTAAACCGTTGGCTACAATGTGCTTTTCACAATTTTGGTCGATCGCTGCATTCATAAAATAACCCAAAAGCATTGGCGCTGGACCATTTATTGTCATTGAAACAGAAGTCATTGGGTGACTTAAATCAAATCCAGAGTACAATTTTTTAGCATCGTCTAAACAGCATATTGAAACCCCTGAATTTCCGATTTTACCATAAATATCTGGACGAATATCTGGATCATTTCCATAAAGCGTTACTGAATCGAATGCTGTTGAAAGCCGTTTTGCTGGCATTCCAAGAGAAACATAGTGAAAACGCTTATTTGTTCGCTCAGGTCCACCTTCACCAGCAAACATTCTTGTTGGATCTTCACCTTCTCGTTTAAACGGAAATAGTCCAGCTGTGTAGGGAAATTCCCCAGGCACATTTTCTTGTAAAGACCAACGTAAAATATCTCCCCAAGCTGCATACTTTGGTGTTGCCACTTTAGGTATTTGAAGATGCGATAAAGATTCCGTGTGCGTATCTAATTTCAATACCTTGTCTCTTACCTTGAATTCAAAGGTTGGATTTTTATACGTCGCTTTCTTTTCTTCCCATTTTTGAAGTAAATCCCAATTTTTTGGGTCGAAATTTAATTTTTCACTTTCAAAAACTTCTTGAAGACTTTTAACCAAGCGGTCTTTATCTTCTAAATTCGAATCCTTCAAGGTTTGAATGGAGGAATTTAATCCAAATAATTTATTGGCAACTTCCACTTGATTGTCGACCCATTTATCGAATGAACGATTATTCTCTGAAATTTCTGATAGATAACGTGTTCTATCTGGCGGAATGACAAAGATTTTCTCTGACATTTCATCTGTAATGACAAAAGTTGATTTCAAATCTGCGCCTGTTCTTTCAACCACTTTATCCATGATAACTTTATAAATGGAATTCATTCCAGGATCATTGAACTGAGAAGCGATTGTACCATAAACAGGCATTGTATCAACATCGTCATCCCATAAATTATGGTTGCGTTGGTATTGTTTTCGTACATCACGAAGCGCATCTAACGCACCTCTTTTGTCGAATTTATTTAATGCAATGACATCCGCAAAATCCAACATGTCAATTTTCTCTAGTTGCGTTGCAGCTCCGTATTCAGGCGTCATAACATATAATGAAACATCTGAATGATCGAGAATTTCTGTGTCTGACTGACCAATTCCAGAAGTTTCCAATATGATTAAATCGTATTCAGCAGCTTTAAGTATTGTAATCGCTTCAGCAACGTGTTTTGACAAGGCTAAATTTGATTGTCGAGTTGCTAATGAACGCATGTAAACGCGGTCACTCTTGATTGAATTCATTCGAATTCTATCACCAAGCAAAGCTCCACCAGTCTTTCGTTTCGATGGATCTACCGAAACCACAGCCATTTGTTTGTTTGGAAAATCAATTAAAAAACGACGCACTAATTCATCAACCAAAGACGATTTTCCAGCTCCACCCGTACCCGTAATTCCTAATACGGGAACATCTACTTTCTTCGCCATTTCTTGCACTTGCGCCAACACATCTTTCGATTCTTCAGCGAAATTTTCAGCAGCAGAAATAATACGCGCAATCGCAGGAACACTCTTTTCTTTAATATGTTTTACCTCGTCTTGAACATTTTGTCCAACAGGAAAATCACATTTCTGAATCAAGTCATTAATCATTCCTTGCAATCCCATTGATCGACCATCATCTGGATGATATATACGTGTAATTCCATATTCTTGTAACTCTGCAATTTCAGAAGGAAGAATTGTTCCACCACCACCACCAAAAATTTTAATTTGAGGTGCACCTTTTTCTATCAATAAATCATGCATGTACTTGAAATATTCCATGTGACCACCTTGATAAGAAGTCATGGCAATTGCTTGAGCATCCTCTTGAATTGCACAATTTACCACTTCCTCAACAGAACGATCATGTCCTAGGTGAATAACTTCACAACCTGTTGACTGAATAATACGACGCATAATGTTTATTGCAGCATCATGTCCATCAAATAAAGACGCAGCAGTTACTATACGGACTTTATTTTGAGGTATATACGGATTTACTTTTTCCATTGGTTGATATTTCCTTTGATTTATTGCGCTATAAAAGTACAAATTTGAGCGCAATTCATAGGACTTTTATCTTCATTTTTCAAAGGTCAATCGTGTAATTTAACTCAAGTATTTGAGTTTACAATTTAAAAGAGTAAATAAGAATTAAATAGGCTGAAAAGTTCCTTTCGACATTCTAAATCGTTGTTTGCCAAATTTGATAATTTTTCCTTCTCCAATTTTCGCTACTTCCCTTAAATCACCTTCCATCGTATGCACTGATCCACCAGTTGCATAGGCGATATCTAAATAAATAGGATTGATTGCATCAACTACTCCGCAAACAATAATTCGAATTGGAATTTTTTCCTTTTTCAAGAATTCCAGCAATTTCATGTCACAAGGATTCTCCCAATTATCGGCTATCATGATTACATTACTTTTATTTTCTGGATATTTCTTAATTGCATAGCAAACCGCTTCTAAGTTATTTTCATAGTGACCACCCCGTTCCATTGCAGATAAAGCCGTTTTTATGACTTTTTTTGTATTTGATGTTTCAATATCCCAGATTCCAGCAGAATCAAGTTCTGCAATTTGATTATTACTTAGCTCTTCGTCATCATTGAAGAAAATAATTTGTTTAAAGGATTTAATGGCTTGATTACTATTGATCCAAAACAAAATCTGTGTTGTATAAGGAGCCATACTCCCTGTAACATCGCAAACAACTAGCATATCTTTCCAATGCGAATTGCGCTGCATTACTTTAATAATAGATGAATCCTTCAATGGCGCATTTCCCTCAATTACGGAAAGAATTTCTTCGTGTTCCTCTTCAAAAGTTGGCATTGGTCTGTAATAAACGACTATACCATGAAAGTAATTTTGTATACCGCCAGTTTGAGCGACACCTGTTTGCTTCACAATCCTCCATTCTATTATTTCCGAATTAAAAGCTTCAGGCAAATGCATGTTAAGTTCCAATATTCTTTTTCGATTTAGTTCAGAAAAATCAGTACCAACAGGAAAATCAGAATATACTAGATCAACACCTGTAATTGCGACACCTTTTAACAGACGGAAATCATTCAAATTTTGAATGTTATATTCGCCTGGGTTCATTTTGAGTTTAATGGCAGAAAATCCATTATTTAGTGGAGAATACTTATCAATTTCAACGGTATCTTTGAATTTGAATCTTTCACGTATAACAACGTTTCCTTGAGCTGCGGTGTATCCTTTTACCAAAAGAATAATTACCAAGAGAGAGATAGTTTTCATAACTAATGAAACTATGAATTGTGAAAAAGTAACAGAATCGTTTCAGGAAAAGAAAAAGACAGAATTAAAAACGCAAAATAAGCTTTAAATTGAATCGACGCTGAGTCAAATAATTCGGTATCGAATAGTATTTACCTTCAACATCTTGAATCCATTGTTTTGAAAGTACATTGTTGATTCCCAACAAATTAAACACCTCAAACGAAACAATAGCATCTGTAAAATTTTTAGCTAAAAATCCTTCTTTGCTTTTTTTCTTGTACAAGAAATCATAGGACATGCCAATATCAACTCGGAAATACGACTTCATGCGCAGCGTATCTTTAAAACGATTCATATCTGGCGGTCCATACGGTAAACGTGATCCATATTGCATGCCCATTTGAACACTTAAACTTTCGAATCCAGGCATTCGATCTTGTACCATTGCTCCAAAATTCATTAACTGATCGGTTGGGCGTGGAACGTAACCTGGATAAATCGTTGCACTGTCAACAATATCTTGATCTTCACTAATTCCAAAAACGATTTTATCTCCTGCTGCGTTATAATATTCTTTGAATGAATCATCCAAAATATCTTCTTTGGTAGACATAAATCCAACTTTAAAAAAGGATTCTATTCCTTCCACAAATTGACCATGAACATTTAAATCAAGTCCATATGCGTATGCTACTCCGTTATTATCTGCATAATATCTTGTTCTGACATTGTCAATTTCATAAGGATTCACATCCCAAAGGTATTTATAGTACATCTCAGCAGTAAACTTAAAGGGAACATCACGTTCCCACATATTGAAATACACATCTGTACCAAGAACAGCATGATAGGATTTTTGTGATTTTACATTTAAATTTAATTGTCCATCAAACGTTCGGAATTCTCTGTAGAATGGAGGCTGATAATACATACCAGTAGAGAAACGATAACTCAAATCTCTTCTGGCAATTTTACCTTTATTCACCATATATGTTCTAGGGAAATAGGTAACGGTTGCACGCGGCGTAAGAAAAAATTCTTGGTTTGCAGTAGTATATCCAGAACGAGTACCCAAACTTAGCGCCCATCGGCCAACTGATTCACGAATCGTATCTTGAATTGTTTTAGCTTCTTTGCCACTTGCAGTTTTCAGTTTGTAATTTAGAGAGACAATGGTATCTCTTTTAATTTTTGACCAACTTCCATTCCATTGAAGAAATCCTGTAAAACGCTCTGATGTTAAATTCAGCTTTCCTTTGATTGTTTCAAAAAGCATAATTTGACCCGAATTCGATTGAGGTAAACTATAGCCAGCAGAATCAACCATTTTCCACTCACTTAATACATCGTAAAAATCATCATGCTGAAAATTTACTCCCCATTTTAAGACTTGTGAACTAAACTTCGTGTTTTCGTCATTTTTATAACCATTCGAAAATTCATGCGAACCATTGTGGTAAATGTTGATAATTGTTGCATTCAAGCGATTTCGTGCATGATTCAAAAAAGTTCCTACGCCAAGCACAGCAATAGAATCTCCATATTCTTCTTTGGAAGGATCCGTCTCCAATTCGTTGATATAATATTGTCCTTGTATATCAAAATATTCGCGTTCATTCGTGTTAAAAACGGTTGTATAGAAATCTAAATTTGTCTTTTTGTTCACTTTCCATTTAACAGAAGTCCCTCCCATCATCGTTTGAAAACGCGTTTGTTCCTGTCCATCGAAATAAATTCGAAATGAATAAGCTTCATTTGCTGTGCCGAAATCTGTCTCTTGACTTTGCGGACTGAATCGATAATTATTCGAGGAGAAATGACCAATTACGGACCAAGTAACATTCTCTGTTAATGCATAATTCGTTAAAAACTGTGCATCCCAAAAAACAGGATTGTAAGAACCTTTTGTTGGGAGTGAGTTTAACAAATATCCATTTGAACGATATCTTGCACCAACCAAATAATTAAACCGTGAATTAACTTCTTGTTCAACATGTGCCTCAACTCCTAGTAATGAAGCCATCAGGGATCCATTGAAAGATTTTGGTGTTTTGTATTCAATATCGAGCACAGAACTCAATTTATCGCCATACATAGCTTCAAATCCACCTCCAGAAAACTTTACAGACTTGACGAGTGCAGAATTGATAAAACTCATCCCTTCTTGCTGACCACTTCTTGTTAGAAAAGGTCGGTAAATATTGAAACCGTTTACATAAACTAAGTTTTCATCGTAGTTACCACCACGCACATTGTAATTAGTTGTCAATTCATTATTTGAGGTCGCTGCTGTGGTGTAAACCAAAGAACGCTCAATACTTCCCATGGGAATGTTTTGAACATCGTAATAAGGTAATGTAGGAATTTCGAAAGGATCTATTCGTCGCGCATTGACATTGATTATATCTTGCTGTTGAATGGAGAATTTAACATCTGGAAGTCGCTGAAATTCATTTTCATTGACAATTATCGTTCGTTTTTCTAGGTAATCGCTTGCTGTGTAACGTAGTTGAATTGTGTCATTTTTCAACGCAATAAACTCATAAACTCCATTTTGATCTGTGAAAACAATTGCTGGAATACCTTTGTTTGCATATACCTGCACATCAAACAAACCCTTGCCTCTTTTGTCAACACATCGACCACTAATTCTAACTTCTTGAGCATAGAAACCGAAAGTGACACAAACAAAAAGAAGCGAAATTAGTTGTTGCATAAATTAAAAGTAGTCATTGAAACGCATAAGTTCTCGTTTTATTTTCATTCACGGATAACAATCAGATCTTGTTCAAACGGATCAAGAACTGAATATAAGTAATCCAAGCGACCTTCCACATCTCCACTTGCACAAAGATTGAAAAAATTCATCGAACGCTCTTGCAAACCACCATTTGGGAACAATTTGTTTTTAATATGATCTATTGTTACAAGTGCATTCTCGTGTTTTGATTTAACTGATTTCAATAATTTCTCACGAATAGAAATTAGTTGTTTCTCCATTCTAACCAATTCAGCCTGAGCGTATTTATCTAAATTAGAATCAACCTTCGATATTTTATCAAGAAGTTCAGTTCTTAAGCAATCAAAATGTGCTTCAATGATTGAAAAATCAACATCTTCCTCAGCATTATCTTCTAAGAATTTTTTCTTCAAGCTTATTGATGCTTCAAACAAATCTTCCAATTTAAGGTCAATTTTGGCGATTTTTTTAGCGTTTACAGTATCAATCCAAATCAAGGAATTACGTACCTGTATCATTGGATATGGCAAGCCCAACTCATTAAAAACACCCTTCAATTGCAACCAATAAGAAATCTCACCTGCTCCACCTACGTAACACAAATTTGGCAGCACCGTTTCTTGATAAACGGGCCTCATTACTACATTTGGTGAAATACATGATGGATTTGATTCTGCCAATTCTTTTAATTCTTCGAGCGTATATTTTCCTTTACCTTCAATAAAAAATCCATCTTCAAGGTGCAGAATACGTTCACGCATTCCATCTTCGATGTAAAACAAGTTAATTTCTCGCGGATTTACTTGAACTTTAAATCCTTCCTTGATTAACAATTCATTGGTTAGCGAAACTTGTTTAAATGAAAAACCTGTCTCTAACTCTTTATTTAACACCGGTAGAAAAGTTCTCTTTAACCTTTCCTGATCACCATCGACAATCACTAAACCATATTTTGAAAAGAGTCTGTTTACTAGATTAAAAGTGGCATCAGCAAGATTTTTACCTGTATAGTTCGATAAGATTTCATTTATTTCATCAAAAGCATCTCCACTGAAATAGGACGAAAATTCTTGTTTTATTTCAGTTAATCCTTGTAAATCGAAACGTCCTACTGGACCTTTTTGCTCACTTTCCCATGTCATCTTGTGATTAAAAAGTTCTACCGATTGAATTTCTTCGAAATCATGATCTTCACTTGCCATCCAAAAAACGGGTACGAAATTATTTTCAGGATATTCCTTTTTTAGTGAGTCACAAATTTTAATAACATGTAAAATCTTGTAAACGAAATAAACGGGTCCAGTAAAAAGTGATAATTGATGTCCAGTTGTAACAGTAAAAGTTTCTTCTTTAAGAAGATTATCAATGTGTTTTTTGGTTAATTCCGATGTGCTTTTATCGTTGTAATTATCAGTTAAAACGGTATGTAAAAGGCTTCGTTGTGCTAATGAAAATGCATGTTTCTTTTCTTCCATTTGTGCTCTAAATCCCTCAATCGAAAAAGGTCGATTAATAAAAGACATGAGATAATTCTGATGATAAACAAGTTGATTTTGTTGATCTGTAAAGGCTCTTGTTTTCTCTCTATTGAAAGTGAATTTTTGCATTCACAAATGTACTGACTAAATGTAAAATTGAAAAGTAAAAATGTATTCATTCTATTAATTTACAAGTTTTGCAAGATATTGTTTAAGCACAAATTACAGAATGGAAATACCTCGAATGGTTGATGGCTCTGAATATGAAAGATGATTTGTTTCAATTCCTAAATATTCTAATGAATCCTTATCTTTGCAACACAAAAAATAAAATTATGCAAGCGATAATCAAAACAAACAAAGGTGAAATGAAAGTTTCATTATATACAGAAGATGCGCCGAATACAGTTGCAAACTTTGTGAAATTGGCAAAAGAAGGATATTATAACGGTTTGAAATGGCACCGTGTTTTACCGAACTTCGTGATTCAAGGTGGTTGTCCTAACTCACGCGATGGAGCGAAAGGAATGCCAGGAACTGGTGGACCAGGATATCAAATTAACTGTGAAACAAGAGGTGACAACCAATACCATGACCGTGGAGTACTTTCAATGGCACATGCCGGAAGAAACACAGGTGGATCGCAATTCTTTGTTTGTCACTCGAGAGACAATACTTCGCATTTAGATCGTCAACATACTTGTTTTGGTAAAGTAACTGAAGGAGTAGATACCGTTGATGATATTCGTGAAGGTGATTCAATTGATTCAATTGAAATTATTGACTAGACATTTTGTTATAGATGGAGGAAGCTGCGGTAAAACGTGGCTTTTTTTTATGATTAATAAATTTGAAGATTAGAGGATTCGAGGATTAGAGGATTAGAGGATTTGAAGCAGAATGATTACACTTTTTCATCACCCAAGAATAGTCTTCAAAAATTAAGTTTTTAACAATTCGTATTTATTGCCAAAAATATGAGTTGGAAGCATTAAATTTGTCTCCATGAGTGATTTCGTTGTTTCTGCACGCAAATATAGGCCGCAAACCTTTGATACTGTCGTTGGACAGTCATCAATTACTGCTACCTTAAAAAATGCGATTAAGAACGATCATTTAGCTCAAGCCTTTTTATTCTGTGGTTCACGAGGTGTTGGAAAAACGACAACTGCGAGAATTTTAGCAAAGACAATTAACTGTTTTAACCGTTCAGAAAATATTGAAGCATGTGATAAATGTGACTCATGTGTTTCGTTTAATACAGGTAATTCGCTCAATGTTTATGAGCTAGATGCTGCCTCAAATAACTCGGTTGATGATATTCGAAACCTGATTGATCAAGTTCGTATTGCACCACAACTAGGGAACTACAAGATTTATATCATTGACGAGGTCCACATGCTCACCACAAATGCATTTAATGCCTTTTTGAAGACATTGGAAGAACCGCCAAAACATGCGATATTTATTCTTGCAACAACTGAGAAGCACAAGATTATCCCTACGATACTTTCGCGTTGTCAAATATTTGACTTTAGTCGAATTAAGATTCGCGACATGGCCGATCATTTGGCGTCCATTGCGTTGAAAGAAGGAATTACTGCCGATGCAGAAGCACTTCACTTGATTGCTCAAAAGGCAGATGGTGCCTTAAGAGATGCCTTATCTATATTTGATCAAATTGTCACTTTCACTGGGAATAATTTGACCTACAAAAGTGTTATTGACAACCTAAACATTCTTGATTACGATTATTATTTCAGAATTGTTGACGGTGCTCAGAAAGAGGACATCCCTTCTAGTCTTTTGTTGTTAAATGATATTGTTGAAAAAGGATTTG
>ERZ888423.3164-NODE-3164-length-11175-cov-4.967986_pt1 | contig 11175 bp, 12 predicted proteins | sample MGYA00520523_ERZ888423 | MGnify/ENA primary metagenome ERZ888423 (study PRJEB32303, sample SAMEA104408611) | aquatic metagenome | biome: Brackish water; feature: Pelagic; material: water | place: Baltic Sea | collected 2014-06-08T10:24:00 | depth 30,27 m ...
GCCGCTGAGCATCGTTGATTGCACCATCACATCGCCCGATGGCACCGCGCGCACGATACAGTTGAAATGCCGCATCGATACCGAAATCGAGATTGAATATGTTGAGCATGGTGGTGTGCTGCAATACGTGCTGCGTGATCTGGCCAAATCAGCCTGATTTGGCATTTATGGCAAAGAAAGGGCGCAGCCGATCTGGCTGCGCCCTTTTTGTTAAACAACCCACTTATGAACAGGGTGGCCCGTTTTAGTTGTTGGGGTTCGCCGCTTGCGCGGCGCGCAATGCGGGCAAAAAGCGCTGCTGGTAATCACTGCCGACCATGGGGCCAACAAAGCGAAACACCACGCGCCCTTGGGTATCAACCAAAAACGTTTCAGGTGGGGCGGTCACACCCCAGTCAATCGCGGTGCGGCCCTTGGGGTCATAGCCGGTGGCAAAAAATGGATTGCCCTCACGCGCAAGATAGGCGCTGGCATCGCTGGCTTTGTCTTTGAAATTTACGCCCGCCACACGCAGACCTTCGGAGGCCAAAGCTTTCAGCGTGGGATGTTCGGCGCGGCATGGTGGGCACCAGCTGGCCCAGAAATTCACCACCGTCAGCCCAGAGCCAGTAAGATCTGTCGCCTGCAGCAATGGCTGGCCAGGCAACGCCTCGGCTGGAAGTGGGGGGGCTGGTTGGCCCAAAAAGGTCGATGGCAGCTCATCAGGGTTTTGACGAAACATACCAGTGTAAAAAAGAACTGCCATTGCCGCGAAAAGCACCGGTGGCAGCAGGGCGAGTGGGCTAATGCGCATGATCTGTCTCGGTGGCTTGGGCCGCGGCCTCGGCATCTGCTTCGGCTTGGCGCAGCGCACGCACCATACGGGCACCTTGCCAGACCGTCAGCCCCACCAGTGCGGCCAGCAAAGCCAAGCTGGCCACATAAGACCCGATCACTGGCACCGCATATTTGCCCAGATCAACCATAGTCATGCCCCCCTTTGCCGCGCCATCAGCGCCCGCAGACGGCGGCCGCGAATTTCTGTGCGGGTGCGCAGCAGCATCAGCGCCACAAACAGCGCCACAAACCCTGCAATTGATACCAAAAGTGGAAAATAAAAGACGTCCGACACGTTTTCTTTTTTGTCGAGCGACAAGGACGCCCCTTGGTGGAGGCCCTGCGACCAAAAATTGACAGCATAGCGTGACAGCAATGCAAATACCGACCCCACCAAACACAAAACGGCCGTCAAATCTGCTGCGGTGTCGGGGTTATCGATTGCTTGCCACAGCGCCATATAGCCCAAATAAAACAAACACAGGATCAAAAAGGATGTCAGCCGCGGATCCCAGGCCCACCATGTGCCCCACATTGGCTGGCCCCACAGCGCACCGGTGGCCAGCGCGATCAGGGTCATTGTAAGGCCAATCGGTGCGGCCGCTTTGGCTGCCAGCGCTGACACATGATGCCGGCGCACCAGCCAGATCAGCGATGTCACTAACATCATCACCCAAATGTTGATGGCCATCATGGCGGATGGCACATGGATATAGATGATTTTGACGGTAGACCCCTGCCGGTAATCATCGGGGGTAAAGAAAAACCCCCAAACCAAACCAACACACAGCGCAACTGCGGCCAGCCCCGAGGCCCAAGGCAAAATGCGCCCTGAGGTTTCCATGAATTTCTTGGGGTTCGCATATTCCCAAAGCGACATCGGCATTTACCTTTGGCTGGGCTGAAATGGTTTGCAAAGTGCCATAACCCTGCCCACCGCTTAGCGCAAGTTCATGCGCAGCGCAGCCGCTGAGGCAAAGGGCAGCAGCCCAATGGCACCGGCGGTGATGCCGGCCAAAAGGATCAGTGGTGGTGTGGCTGTCATGCCGACCGCGCCGCGCCGCACCACTTCGGCGCCGAAAATCAGGGTGGGGATGTAAAGCGGCAAAACCAGCAACGACAGCAACAATCCGCCGCGTTTTAAGCCCACCGTCAGTGCTGCACCAAAGGTGCCAATGGCGGATAGCGCGGGCGTGCCCAGAAAAAGGGCAGCAACAAGCCATGGATACCCCGCAGCGGGCAGGTTCAGCAGCATCGCCACAACGGGTGACGCCAGCGTCAATGGCAGGCCAGTTGTCACCCAATGTGCTGCAGTTTTTGCTGTGGCCACGCTTTCCAGCGGCAGCGGCGCTGTGGCCAGCAGATCAAGTGAGCCGTCCTCTTGGTCCAATGCGAACAGCCGGTCAAGCGAGAGCAGGCTGGCCAAAAGGGCTGCCACCCAACAAATGCCGGGCGCAATACGCGCCAGGGTCGTGGGCTCGGGCCCGACCCCCAGTGGTACCAGCACCGCCACGATAAAAAAGAACGCAAGCCCCAACCCAAAGCCGCCGCCAGCCCGCAGCGCCAGCCGCAAATCTCGCCAAAAAAGTGCAGTCATAGAAAGGCCTCATCAAAGCCATCAGGGGCCTGTGTATTTGGATCGGCACGATAAGGTGTAAGATCAAGCAATTGAGCGGTGGCCAGATCGATTGGAATATGTGTGGCCAGCAATGCACCGCCACCCATTTCCAGATGCCGCGCCAGCATGGCCACGAACAAATCACAGGCGTGCGTGTCCAGCGACACTGTCGGCTCGTCAAGCAGCCACAACGGCCGCCCCGTCACCATCAAGCGCGCAAGGCCAAGGCGGCGCTTTTGCCCCGCTGACAGGTTCTGCGCGGCACGGTTGGCCAAGCTGTGCAGATCCATCGCCACCAGTGCTGGTTCAATATCAGTCTGCCCAAATATCGAAGCCCAAAAGGTCAGATTTTCCACAACGCTCAGCGTAGCCTTCAGGCCATCGGCATGGGCCGCATAGGCCATACTGTCGGTCGGGCAGGTGATCGTGCCTGACAGTGGCGGTTGTAACCCCGCAAGCGTGCGTAAAAGTGTGGTTTTGCCACAGCCATTTGGCCCGCGCAGCACCAGCGCTTGGCCAGGCTCTAGCGTTAGGCTCAGCCCTTGCAACACAGCAATTCCGCCGCGCGCGCAGTGCAAATCTGATACGGTCAACAAACCCATAGCCACTCGATAGCCGATGGCACAGGGCAGGAAAAGGGTTGGTTGCGTGAAAGCGTGGTGGTCAGACCGGCAGAAGGGCCGCGCCAATTCGCCGCCCCTCGGACAACACCACGTTAAATGTCCGTGCCGCTGTGGGCGAAGACATCAGTTCAACCCCGATCCCCGCGGCTTCCAGTGTTTGGCGAAAGGCGGTGGGCAGGGGGGCGATTTCAGGGCCAGTGCCCACAAACAGCACATCAATTTCATCGGTCAGTGCCAGCAGGGGCACCTGATCGTCAAAGCCACCCCAACTTGTCACACCGCCCGCCCAGATCACGACGCCACCTTGCCAGACTTGGCCGCCCACCCGGAAAAAACCGGGGCCATAGCCATCAACGGGTGTTGCGCTGTCAAAGTGCATTTCACTGAGCTGCATCGGTCAGGCCTTGGGCTTGGTGGTGAATTGCGTGCCGGGTGTGTCATCTTGCGTTTTGGACCAGTCACGTTTCACGCCCAGCCGCCACAAGATCACAGTTGCCACATACACCGTTGAATAGCAGCCAACAAACACGCCAAAGATCATCGCAAAGACAAAGCCACGGATCACATCCCCCCCAAAGGCAAACAGTGCGATCAGTGCGAGCAATGTCGTGATTGAGGTCATCAACGTGCGTGACAGCGTTTCATTAATAGTTAGATTCAGGACATCTTTTAGGGGCATCTGTTTGAATTTTATCAGATTTTCGCGCACACGGTCAAAAATAACCACCGTGTCGTTTACCGAATAGCCAATGATTGTGAGCAACGCGGCAATGGTTGTTAGATCAAACTTGATCTGAAACAGCGAAAACACCCCCACAGTCATCAGCGCATCATGCACCAACGCCACAGCCGCGCCGACGGCAAACTGCCATTCAAATCTTAGCCAGATATAGGCCATCATGCCAAAATTGGCCAAGATCACCGAGATTAGCGCAGTCTTGATAAGTTCTTGCGACACTTTGGGGCCAACAGATTCGACCGACGGAAAGGTCACCGAAGGGTCAACAGTGTGCAGTGCCGCCTCAACCGCGGCAATCATTTCAGGGGAAACCGCTTCTTGGCCATCTTGGGCTTGAATGCGGACCATGGCGACAAATTGGTCAGCGCGAAATCCGGGGTCAAACACCTCGGTGATGGTCACATCGCCCAAGCCCAGCGTGCCGATTGCCTGACGGTAAGCACCAACATCAACGGCTTGGCTGGATTCGGTGCGGATGGTTGTACCGCCACGGAAATCGATGCCAAAATTTAATCCCATCGTGAAGAGTGAGACAATCGTGATCATCAACCCCAGAACTGAAGCGCCAAACGTTAGCCGCCAAAAACGGAAGAAATTGATTGTTGTGGTGTCGGGAACCAGCTTGAGACGAAACATGTTACCCTCTCAGACCGCAATTTTCTTGGGGCGCTTTATGTTGAACCAAGCCAACACAAACACTCGCGTGACGTAAATGGCCGTAAAGACCGAGGTAAAAAGCCCGATCCCTAATGTGACCGAAAAGCCCCGAATCGGACCAGAACCCATGGCAAACATGATCAAAGCGATGATCAGCGTGGTGATGTTGGCATCTAAAATCGCCGACAAAGCTTTCTCATAGCCCATTTCAATTGCACGGGCGGGGTTGCGGCCAGCACGCAATTCTTCTCGAATGCGTTCAAAAATCAAAACGTTGGCGTCAACCGACATGCCCATGGTCAGCACAATGCCGGCAATGCCGGGCAACGTCAGCGTCGCACCAATGGCCGACAGCAACGCAAAGATCAGTGCTACGTTCACCAAAAGTGCGATATTGGCAAACAGCCCAAACAGGCCATAGCTGGCGATCATATAGGCCATCACTGCCCCAAAGCCGATCATCGCAGCAATCTTACCCGCAGCAATACTGTCTGCCCCCAGTTCAGGGCCAATGGTGCGCTCTTCCAAAAAACTGAGCCCCGCAGGCAGGGCCCCTGCGCGCAGCAAAACGGCCAGTTTGGTTGATTCTTCAACACTGAACCGCCCGGTGATAATTCCAGAGCCACCGGGAATATGCGATTGAATAACTGGCGCTGAAATCACTTCGTCGTCCAAGACGATCGCAAAGGGCGAGCCGATGTTTTCGGCGGTGTAGTCGCCAAATTTGCGCGCGCCGGTCGGGTTAAAGCGAAAGTTCACCGCTGGGCGGCCGTTTTGGTCAAATGCAGGTTGGGCATCCACCAGTTCTTCGCCTGTCACAACGGCTGTTTTCTCTAATCTGTAAAAAACACCAGGCTCATCAACAGATGGGAAAATCACATTGCCAGGCCCGGCAGCGTCGCTTGCGGATGCGGCGCGCCCGACAACCGGGTTAAACGTCAACCGCGCCGTGGTGCCAATCAGCGCCTTAAGTTCGGCGGCAGACCCAATGCCTGGCACCTGAATCAAAACGCGATCTTCGCCCTGGCGCTGAATTGTCGGCTCTCGGGTGCCGACCTCATCCACACGGCGGCGGACGATTTCTAGCGTTTGTTGCAGGGTGCGGGTGTCCGTAGCGGTGCGTTCTGCCTCGGACAGGGTGATAATCAGATCTTGGCCTTGGGCATTTATTTCAAGATCATTTTGACCGACGCCGCTCAAAGAAACAATCGGGCTTGCCAAGCCACGCAGGGCTGTCAGGGCTTTGTGTATCCCATCCGGATCTGAGATCTGCACCCGCAGACTGCCCGGTGGGCTTTGCTGGCGGCGCACATTGCCAACATCAGCCCGAAGAGCCCGCAGCGTATCGCGGACCTCGGGCCAAAGATTGTCCATGCGGTCGGCATAGACATCCGCCAGCTTAACCTCAGCCAACAAATGCGCGCCACCGCGCAGATCAAGCCCCAGGTTGACCAAGGCACTTGGCAAAAATTCTGGCCAGCCCGCTTGGGCTGTGGCCAGCGTCTCTGATGGAGCAGCGCCCTTTTCGAGCGCCGCTATGGCATCGTTATGCCCCTCAACCCGGTTGTAGAAGACATTGGGCATTGCAAACAGCAACCCCAGTGCCATCACGCCCCAAATAACCAGCCGTTTCCAAAGGTCGAGATGCAGCATAGCGCGTTCCGATCAGGCGGCAGGTTCAGTTTTGCTGAGAACCTGCGCAATGCTGGCCCGCAGAATGCGCACACGCACGCCTTCGGCGATTTCAACCTCAACTTCGGTCTCCATGGTTTTGGAAACCTTGCCCAACATGCCGCCTTGGGTGACGACCTGATCACCCTTGCGCAGGGCCTCGACCATGGCTTTGTGTTGTTTCATCTTTTTCTGCTGTGGGCGGATCATCAGAAAATACATGATCCCAAAAATCAGGATCAGCGGCATAAAGCTGGTCAGGGCGCCGGCTGCGCCACCGGTGGCGGCCTGAGCAAAAGCGGGTGTTGCAAACATTGGTCTGTCCTTGTTGGGCCCAAAGCGCGGGCAGAATGCGGGAAGCTGTGCGCCGGGCACAGCCTTTGGTTTGGCGCGAACCCTATCGCTGGACAGGGGGGATTGGCAAGGCAAGCTGGCCCACAATCCCCCAGATCACAGGGTTGTTTTTCCCGGTTCAAAACCGGGCCGCGATGGGGCATATGGGGGCAAAGCGGCTGTGATCAACCAAGGATTTGCCAAATGCATGATATCCGTGCCATCCGAGAAAACCCTGAAGCCTTCGATGCGGGCCTTGCCCTGCGGGGGCTTGGGCCGCGTTCGGCCGAGATTTTGGCGTTGGATGAGGCGCGCCGCAGTAAAATTCTGGCCGCAGAAACCGGCCAAGCCGAACAGAATCGTGCATCCAAGGATGTCGGGGCCGCCAAAGCCCGTGGTGATGATGTTGAATTTGAACGCCTGCGCACTGTGATTGCCAGCAAAAAGGCCGAAATTGCTGCGTTGGATGATGCAGCAAAATCCGATGACGTTGCGCTGCGCGATCTGTTGATGCTTTTGCCCAACCTGCCGCTTGCCTCGGTGCCGGAAGGGCCAGATGAGACGGGCAATGTGGAAATGCGCCGCTGGGGCCAGCCGCGCGCGTTGGCATTCCAGCCCGTGGAACATTTTGACATTGCGGGCGTCAAACCCGGAATGGATTTCGAAACGGCAGCCAAATTATCGGGTGCGCGGTTCGTTGTGCTGACAGGGGCCGTGGCGCGGCTGCACCGGGCGCTGGCGCAGTTTATGCTGGATACCCATGTCAGTGAACATGAATTGCGTGAGACTTGGACACCTGTCTTGGTGCGCGAAGAAATGATGATGGGCACGGGCCAGTTGCCTAAATTTGGCGAAGACAGCTATCAAACCACCAACGGGTGGTGGCTGGTGCCCACGGCCGAGGTGACACTGACCAATATTGTGAACAATGAAACCGTTGCGCTGGAAAGCCTGCCGCGCCGTTATGTGGCCCACACCCAGTGTTTCCGATCTGAGGCCGGATCGGCGGGGCGCGATACATCGGGAATGCTGCGCCAGCATCAGTTTGAAAAGGTTGAGATGGTCACCATCTGCACGCCTGAAACCAGTCAGGCGGAACATACCCGCATGACCCGCTGTGCAGAAGTTATTTTGGAAAAGCTTGGCCTGCCGTATCGGACCTTGGTTCTTTGCACCGGTGATATGGGCTTTGGTGCGCAGCGCACCCACGACCTAGAGGTGTGGCTGCCTGGACAAAACACGTATCGTGAAATCAGTTCGGTGTCAGTCTGTGGTGATTTTCAGGCCCGCCGGATGAATGCGCGCTTTAAGCCTGCGGGTGGGGGAAAGCCCGAATTTGTGCACACGTTGAATGGCTCAGGGCTGGCGGTTGGTCGCACATTGATTGCCGTTCTGGAAAATGGCCAGACTGCCGAGGGGGCTGTGATGCTGCCCGAGGTTTTGCACCCCTATCTGGGGGGCAAAACTATGCTAAGCGCGCAGGGCGTTCTGGTCTGAGAGGGCGTTCTGGTCTGATTTGGCCGAAAAACCTAGGGGCGGTCAGGCCGCAGGCATCGCGGTTTCAATGATGCCTGCCCACCAACTGCAACCTGCCGGTATCGCTTCATCGTTAAAGTTATAGGCGGCGTGGTGTACAGATGCGCTGTCGCCATTCCCAATGAGAATATAAGCGCCGGGGCGCGATTGCAGCATATAGGCGAAATCTTCGCCCGCCATAATTGGGGCTGACTGTTCTGTGGGGCGGCCCGATACCTGTTCGGCAACTGCGGCAGCAAATTCCGTTTCTTCGGGGGAATTGGCCATGACCGGATAGCCCTTTTTCCAGGCAACATCGGCCTGAGCACCAAAGGTTTCGGCGCTGTGATGGGCAATTTGACGCAGCCGCGATTCGGCCATTATGCGCAGGTCATCATCATGTGTGCGCACCGTGCCGCGCAATTCGACAAGTTCAGGGATGACGTTATAGGCATCGCTTTCGGTGCGAAACGATGTGACGGAGACCACGATTGATTGTGTGGGGTCAGTGTTGCGCGATGCAATGGATTGCAACGCCACCACCAAATGCGCCCCAACCAAAGTGGTATCGATGGTGTCATGGGGTTTACCCGCATGCCCGCCCCGCCCCTTGAGCGAAATCGTGAATTCATCGGTTGCGGCAAAAAATCCACCCGCACGAATGGCAAACTGGCCCAGTGGCAGACCCGGCCAGTTGTGCATGCCAAAGACCTGCTGAATGCCAAACCGTTCCATCATGCCGTCTTCGACCATTTCACGCCCGCCACCACCGCCCTCTTCTGCGGGTTGGAAAATGACGACGGCTGTACCATCAAAATTGCGGGTTTCCGCCAGATATTGCGCAGCCCCCAGCAGCATGGCGGTGTGGCCATCATGGCCACAAGCATGCATCACACCGGGCGTTTGAGAGGCATAGGGCAGGCCAGTCGTCTCAAAAATCGGCAGCGCATCCATATCGGCGCGCAAGCCTACAACGCGCCCCTTTGTGTTGCTGCGCCCATGAATAACCCCCACCACGCCTGTGCGGCCGATGCCAGTCGCCACTTCATCACAGCCAAATTCCCGCAGTTTTTCAGCCACAAATGCTGCGGTGCGATGGGTGTCAAACATCAATTCTGGGTGGATGTGCAGATCATGCCGCCAAGCTGTGATATCGGGCAAAAGCTCGGAAAAACGGTTTTTGATTGGCATGGGAACCTCCGGGTGGTTTGGATGGGGCAGGGTGGCGCAAATTCCGCCCCATCGCAAGTTAATCTGGGCACAAGCCCGATTGCACATCAGCCAGCCTGTACAAAAACCACTTTGACCGAGGCTACAGCGTTGGCCCAAGCGTAATTGGCGAGCCATCGGAAAATCGCGACAATCGGAACCGGCCCAAATCATGGCCGGTGCTGCGGCCCAAGGCAAGATCCGCGATAACACGGCCAAACCCTGGCCCAATGCCAAAGCCATGCCCGCTCATGCCGGTAGCGATGATCAGGCCCGGCAATTGGGCGGCGTGATCGATGACGGGCACCACATCGGGCATGGTGTCAATCATACCAGCCCAAGCTTTGCGCACCTTTGGCGTGCCAATTTCCGGAAACGCACGGGCAAAAAACTTTTGAATACGGGCTATTGCAATGGGGCTTGGGTCTGGGTTGAGAATGCGGATCTTTTCAAAGGGTGATGGCCTATCGCCGCCCCAATGGCGGGGCGTGCCCCAAGCATCAGGGTAGCTGGCTGGGGCTTTGGGCAAAAAACGTGCGGCAAAGGGTGCTTTTTGCAATTGGGCGCGGTATTTCAGGATATGGCGAAACGCATCAGGCCCAACCATGAATTCGTGCCAACCGCCGGGCGCAAGCGTATAGCCACCATCTTGGCGTCTGCGAAAGGCGAAATCATCATCGGCGGCGTTGCCTGCAAAAATCTCGGGCAGGGGTTCGGTGGCAAAGACGGTGGCGCGGACCGACAGTTGCGGCAGGTTTACGCCATGGTTGCGTGCAAAAAGCGCTGACCATGCGCCACCTGCCAAAATAACCTGATCACAGGCAATTCGGCCCTGTTCGGTTACCACACCCGCCACCCGGCCGCCCTGAATATCCAGCAAACGCACCGCACACTCTTCGGCTATCTGCGCGCCGGCCCGTTCGGCCATGCGGGCAAGGGCGGGCACGGCCTTGGCGGGTTCCGCCCGCCCATCGCTGGCGGTCCACAGCCCCCCCAGCCATTGCGCGGCATTTGAGGGGATTTTTTGCCGAACTTCGGCGGCCGTCAGCAGGCGCGTGTCAATTTGGTGGGCACGGGCATGTTCCGTCCATGCCTCAAAATCTGCCATCTCTTTTTCTGTTTTGGCCAGATACAGAACGCCGGTTTGGGTAAACCCCAAATCTTCGCCCGCCTGTTGTCCCAAGCCCTGCCACAGTCGATTGCTTTCCACCATAATCGGCAATTCTGCCGGGTCACGCCCCTGCTGGCGGATCCAACCCCAGTTGCGCGAAGATTGTTCGCCAGCAATTCGCCCCTTTTCGCACAAAACGACGCGCGCACCGCTTTGTGCCAAGTAAAACGCCGACATAACCCCAATTACCCCGCCGCCGATAATCACAATATCTGCAGATTTTGGCAGTGGGGTGGCATGTGCGATGGGGGAATTAAGCGAGATTGGAAATCCGGTCATCATCATATCTGGCCTGTGGTTGCTTTGCAGCACGGTTATCCGGCGCAAGCGCGCGGTCAAGCCCTGTTGAAAATGCGCAATCAGGGGTTGTTTCGCGAGACTGTTCGGGCAAAGTTAAACGGGCGGGCAGCTGCTCGTTGATTTGATACAAGCTGAGGGATCGCCGATGCCGTATGACAAACTTCAAATCCCAAGCATCGCCGCCGCCGCAGTGCTTTTTCTGACGATGACGGGCTGCGCGCCGCAAGCCACTGTCAGCATGGAATATGCAACCTCGGGCATTGGCACGCATAACGCCGCCAAATACACGGTTGGCCGTGTTTTGCGATGGGTGCCGGGCCAGCCGCCCATTGATCTTGCGCAGGTGGCGGCGACCCCCAAAGATATATACGTGGCCAAGGACTCACGCGACAGCAGTTCAAACGCGAACGGCTTTGTGGTTGCGACCAAATTTTTTAAGGCCACAGCCCAGCAGCGCGCGGCGATTGAGGCAAAATCTGAGAGCAATGTCACATTGCAGTATGAAAACCTGCGCATTGAGGGA
>ERZ888423.3165-NODE-3165-length-11172-cov-10.383737_pt1 | contig 11172 bp, 9 predicted proteins | sample MGYA00520523_ERZ888423 | MGnify/ENA primary metagenome ERZ888423 (study PRJEB32303, sample SAMEA104408611) | aquatic metagenome | biome: Brackish water; feature: Pelagic; material: water | place: Baltic Sea | collected 2014-06-08T10:24:00 | depth 30,27 m ...
GTGGTTCCTAAAAACAAGAAACTTCCAATTGGTTTGTTAGGATCCTGCAATCCAGCTCTTGAACGTCTTACAGCATCTGAAACTGCAATAATCGCTTCTTCTTGACCAACCATTCTTTTGTATAAATGTTGTTCTAATTTTAGCAATTTATCACGCTCAGATTGAATCATTTTGGTCACAGGAATTCCAGTCCATTTCGCCACTACTTCAGCAATGTCACCATAAATAACTTCTTCTTTTATGAGCGAGTTTCCTGCTTGATTTTCACATAATATTTTTTGAAAAACTTCCAATTGCTCTTGTGCCACTTTTATTTTTCCATATCTAATTTCAGCTACTTTTCCATAATCTCCCTCACGTTCTGCTTTTTCAGCTTCGATTTTTAAGCTTTCAATTTCAGATTTGACATTCTGAATATTGTCAACCACCTCTTTTTCAGATTTCCATTTCGCATTGATTTCATTCCGTTCTTCTTTCAGATTTGTCAAATCAGCACGTAATGATTTTAACTTTGATTCGTCTTTTTCACGTTTGATAGCTTCAATTTCGATTTCTAATTGCATGATTTTACGATCCAAAACGTCCAATTCTTCAGGTTTTGAATTGATTTCCATGCGCAATTTAGATGCAGCTTCGTCCATCAAATCAATAGCTTTATCAGGCAAAAAACGATTGGTAATATAACGTTGAGACAATTCAACTGCGCCAATAATTGCCTCGTCTTTTATGCGCACTTTGTGATGCGTTTCATATTTTTCTTTGATACCTCTAAGGATAGAAATCGCACTTTCAGTATCTGGCTCATTCACCAATACTTTTTGAAAACGGCGTTCTAATGCTTTATCTTTTTCGAAATATTTTTGATATTCATCTGAAGTTGTGGCACCAATTGCGCGCAATTCGCCACGAGCCAATGCTGGTTTTAAAATATTTGCAGCATCCATGGCACCTTGACCACCTCCAGCACCCACTAATGTGTGAATTTCGTCAATAAATAAAACTATATCGCCTTCGGAAGTCGTTACCTCTTTGATAACTGCTTTTAAACGTTCTTCAAATTCTCCTTTGTATTTTGCACCTGCAATTAATGCGCCCATATCCAAAGAAAAAATAAGTTTATCTTTCAAATTTTCAGGCACATCACCATCAACGATTCTGTGAGCCAAACCTTCTGCAATAGCAGTTTTTCCTGTGCCAGGTTCACCAACCAAAATGGGATTGTTTTTGGTTCTTCTTGATAAAATTTGAAGTAAACGTCTGATTTCTTCATCTCTTCCAATGACTGGATCTAACTTGCCATCTCTGGCTAATTGATTTAGATTTTTAGCGTATTTATTGAGCACATTATACGTTTCTTCCTGACTTTTGGAAGTCACTTTTTCGCCTTTTCTGAGTTCTTCAATCGCAGAAATGAGTCCTTTTTCGGTAACACCTTGATCTTTTAAAACCTGAGAAATAGTGCTTTTCGATTTGAAAATTGCCAATACCAAATGTTCAATCGAAACGAATTCATCTTTCATACTTTTTGCCATGATGGCTGCTTCAGCCAACGTTTTTGAAGTTTCTCTAGAAAAGATCAATTCTGCACCTGAAACTTTTACAAAACTTTGCAATTGCTTTTCTAAAAGCTGCTTTAGGAGTGAAGTATTTATATTCAATTTCTTCAATAAAAAAGGCAACACATTTTCATCAACCTCCATTAAAGCTTTGAAAATATGTTCGTTTTCTATTTGATTATGACTATAACTTTGCGCCAATTGTTGCGCTAGTTGAATTATTTCTTGTGATTTTGTAGTAAAGTTATTAAAGTTCATTTTTAGTACTTTTTCTTATCATGAATCAATTGTAATACCATTTGAATTTGGTGATTTAAATCAGTCATTTTGTCTTTGAAATATACTTTTTTTCTGACTTTTTGACTTAAAAGTTTGTTACCTTTGCAAAAAAACCAAGCTTATGAGCTTATTCAATAGTTTATTTGGCAGCAAAGATTTCTCTAAAGATACTGAAAAAAAGACACAATGGATTCCGTTAACTACTGAAAATCAATTAGAAGAGTTGAAAAATATTTCAAAAACTCAAACAGTTTTGATCTTCAAACATTCAACAAGATGTGGGATTAGCAATATGGTTATCAAGCGATTTGAGAGTTTGTTTATGGAAGAATTTCAATTCTTAAAAGTCTATTATTTAGATTTGTTGCAATATAGAATTATTTCAAATGACATTGCAAAAATGTTTGAAGTTGTTCATGAGTCTCCACAATTATTGGTGATTAAAAATGAAAATTGTGTTTACAATGCGTCACATAATAAAATTCTTGAAACAAATTTATCAAGATTTAAATAGTATAAACTTGTATACAAACCATATTTAAGTCTTATTTTTGCTGTCTAAATTTTAAGACCTTTGTCAAAGAATACCATTTCAGAAAGAAAAGTAGTAAAAGAATTATACGGATATCAAAAAGATGCACTTCAAGAGATTTTTAAAAGATTTGAAAACGCACCTCAAGATTATCACTTGTTATATCAATTGCCAACAGGAGGTGGAAAAACGGTTATTTTTTCTGAAATTGTAAGACGTTATTTGAAACGATTCAACAAAAAAGTGTTGGTTTTAACGCACAGAATTGAGTTGAGCAAACAGACTTCAAAAATACTGAATGAGTTTAACGTAGCCAATAAAATCATCAATTCTACTGCAAAATTAGACGATCAAGACAAATATAGTTGTTTTGTTGCGATGGTTGAAACCCTAAACAATCGTTTGAATGACGAAAAATTTGACATTTCAAATATTGGTTTGGTGATTGTGGATGAAGCACATTACAACTCATTTACCAAAATTTTCAAGTTTTTTGATGATTGTTTTATTTTGGGTGTTACAGCAACTCCATTAAGTTCAAATATCAAATTGCCAATGTATGAAAATTATCATGAGTTGTTTGTGGGCGAATCTATCCAACATTTGATTGATAGTGGCTATTTGGCGAAAGCAAATATGTATTCATATAATGTTGGTTTGACGTCGTTAGAGGTAGGTGCGAATGGAGATTATACCGTAAAATCATCTGAAGATTTATATAGCAATTCTGACATGCTTTATAAGTTGGTTTCAGCTTATGAAGAAACTGTAAAAGATAAAAAAACACTGATTTTTAATAACGGAATCAACACGTCAATTCAGGTTTTTCAAGCCTTTAAAAAAGCAGGGTATCCAATTGCACATCTTGACAATACCAATACCAAAAAAGAACGCGAACTCATTTTAAGATGGTTTCACAAAACGCCCAATGCAATTATCACTTCTGTAAGTATTTTAACAACGGGATTTGATGAACCAAGTATTGAGGCGATTATACTCAATAGAGCAACAAAATCATTGACTTTATATTACCAAATGATTGGGCGTGGTTCTCGAATTTTCGGCAATAAAATTAATTTTGAAGTCATTGATTTAGGAAATAATTTCTATAGATTTGGAGCTTGGGGTGCAGATTTGGATTGGCAAAAAATGTTCAGATCTCCAGATTATTATTTGAACGCTATTTTGTCAGATGAAGAAATAGAAAGCTCTTTTCGATTTGAATTGCCAGCAGATGTTAAAAAAGATTTTGCAAAATCGAAAGACTTATTTTTTGATGTGAAAAGAGTTTATATAGAAACGATTAGAGCAGGAGAATCATCAAAAAGAGTGCTCGAAAAATCGATAGAGCATCATGCAAAAATATGTGTAGAAAATAGCGAAGATGTTTTTGATGCTTTGATTTTAGCAAAAAAATTAGGTGAAGAAATTGATGATCGTATTAATAGATATGCAAAATGTATTTCGAAAAGTACTCACAATTTTGTAACTTGGCTGAAAGACGATTATCGAAAAAAACTAAATACTCATTTGCGCTCAAATTTTGATGAGATTTTTGAGGATCTATTCGGATTTTCTCCGGAAGATTGATTTACTCAGCTTAATTAATAATACGTTTGAAAAAAAATCACTTTTTCTTGCTTTTTTGTTTTCGTATGAGAAAAACAGTTATTTTTGTCATGCTTATTTAAGTAAAATGTGTTGTTTTTCTTGTTTCGTACAATATTTATTTTTGAAGAATCATTATTATACTAAATTTTGGATATGCGATCATAAAATCGAGCTTATTCCATCTTCTTTTCCTGAAGAATTGCAACGATATTTTAAATTGCATTTTGTTTACCTGCAAATTATTCAGTAATTATAATCACTTTAACATATCAAATTATTCAAACTAAAATTCAAAACATTTTAGTATAAATTATTTATTATACCTTATAAAGATAAAAAGTGAACACAAAATATAAAGATTTAATAGACCAAACATTCGAATTTCCTAAAGAGGAGTTCAAAACAGAAAACAACAAATTATTTTGGCATGAGATCAATTTAATGGAATTAATTGAACAATATGGTTCGCCATTGAAATTTACCTATTTGCCAAAAATTTCAGACAATATCAATAGAGCAAAAGATTGGTTTAAGGAAAGTATAAAAAAACATAAATATAAAGGGAAATATTTTTATAGCTATTGTACTAAAAGTTCACACTTTAAGTACGTTTTGGATGAAGCATTGAAAAATGACATTCATATTGAAACGTCATCAGCATTTGACATTGATATTGTAAAAAACCTTAAGAAAGAAGGCAAACTTACCAACAAGAATTTTGTGATTTGCAATGGTTTTAAAAGAGATAAATACATCGAAAATATTGCAGATTTGATCAATTTAGGTCATACGAATTGCATTCCGATTATCGATAATTATGAGGAATTGTATATGCTGCAAGAACATATAAATAAAAAGTTCAAAGTCGGAATTAGAATTGCATCAGAAGAAGAACCAAAATTTGAATTTTATACCTCTAGATTGGGAATTGGCTATAAAAATATTGTTTCTTTTTATGAACGTGAAATTGCTGAGGATAAGAATGTTGAGTTGAAAATGTTGCATTTTTTCATCAATACAGGGATTAAAGACAATGCCTATTATTGGAATGAATTGGTGAAGTGTATTTCTGTTTATATCAGTTTGAAAAAAGTGTGTCCAACATTGGATAGTTTGAATATTGGAGGTGGATTTCCGATTAAAAATTCATTAGCATTCGAATTTGATTATCAATACATTATTGATGAAATTATTTACCAAATCAATGAATCTTGTAAAGATGCAGAAGTTGATGTTCCAAATATTTTTACAGAATTTGGAAGCTTTACGGTTGGTGAAGCAAGTGGGGCGATTTATGAAGTATTGCACCAAAAAAAACAAAATGATCGTGAACGTTGGAATATGATTAATTCATCATTTATCACAACTTTACCTGATTCTTGGGCAATTAATAAACGTTTTATTATGTTGCCAATAAACAAATGGAATTTTAAATATGAACGTGTTTTATTGGGTGGATTAACTTGTGATAGTGATGATTATTACAACTCAGAACAACACATCAATGCTATTTATTTGCCAATTTATGAAAAAGACAGACCTTTATACATTGGTTTTTTCAATACAGGCGCTTATCAAGAATCAATTGGTGGTTTTGGAGGATTGCAACACTGTTTGATTCCACATCCAAAAATTATTTTGATTGATAAAGATAAAGAAGGAAAAATCACCACAAAAGTGTTTAAAGAAGAACAAAAAAGCAGTGAATTATTATCTATTTTAGGATATTAATTGTAAATAATTTAAAAAATAAAAATCAAACCAGATCAAAGATTAATATGAAAACGTATGCGGGAATTCCAGAAAACAATGCAACATTAGGCAATTCAAAAATTGTGTTAATTCCTGTTCCTTTTGAAGGAGCATACAGATGGCAAAAAGGTGCTAACAAAGGTCCACAAGCTTTTTTGGAAGCATCAGAAAATATGGATTTGTATGATATTGAAACAGATTCTGAAGTGTATAAAGAAGGAGTTTTTTTAGCAGACCCAATTAGTGAAAATTCTTCACCACAAGCTATGGTGAATGCAGTGCATCAAAACGTTAAAAAATTCATCAACAAAAATAAATTTGTAACAGTTTTTGGTGGCGAACATTCAGTTTCTATAGGAACAATCAAAGCTTTTAATGACTGTTTTCAGAGCTTGACAGTATTGCATTTTGATGCGCATGCAAACTTATGCAAAGAATTTGAAGGCTCTTCTTTTCACCATAAATGTGCTCTATATGAAGCAAATCAAACCACAAATTTGGTTCAAGTAGGTATCAGAAGTATGGATATTTCTGAAAAAAGAACTATGAATGCAGACAAAGTATTTTTTGCTCATGATATGGCTGTGAATGAATTTTGGATGGATGATGTGATTGATCAATTGACAAGCAATGTTTTCATCACATTTGATTTTTCAGCATTTGATGCTTCCATTTTTTCTGCAACTGGTAATCCAGTTTCTGGAGGATTGTTCTATTATGAAACATTAGAATTCTTGAAAAGAGTCTTTACTAAGAAAAATGTGGTTGGTTTTGACATGGCTGAATTTTGCCCAATTCCAAATCAAAAAACATCTGACTCTTTGGCTGCAAAATTGTATTATAAAATGTTGAGTTATAAGTTTTCATCAAAAAATGATACTTATGATACAGATGATTCAAGCCCAAATAACAATCCATTTAGTAAATTGTCTAAGTTTAAAAATGATGAAGACGATTTTTAATAAATAACAGAAATTTAGAAATGAAAACTATTTTTTAAAGAAGATGTTTTCATTTTAACATAGATAAAAATGAACAAACCAATTACTAATTTTATTGAAAATTACTTTTTACATTTCAATGCAGCAGCTTTAGTTGACGCTGCAAAAGGATATGAAAAGCAGTTAAATAATGGGTCTAAAATGCTGGTTTCAATAGCAGGAGCGATGAGCACAGCCGAATTAGGAAAAATATTTGCAGAAATCATTCGTCAAGACAAAGTGCAAATTATTTCTTGTACAGGCGCAAATTTAGAAGAAGATGTGATGAATTTAGTAGCACATTCTCATTATAAGCGCGTGCCGAATTATCGTGATTTAACGCCACAAGACGAATGGGATTTACTAGAAAAAGGATTGAACAGAGTGACAGATACTTGTATTCCTGAGGAAGAAGCTTTTAGACGTTTGCAAAAACATATTTTAAAAATATGGAAAGATGCAGAATCAAAAGGAGAACGTTATTTTCCTCATGAATTCATGTATAAGCTTTTGCTTTCTGGAGTTTTGGAAGAATATTACGAAATTGACATAAAAAATTCTTGGATGTTTACCGCAGCAGAAAAAAACTTACCAATGGTTGTTCCAGGATGGGAAGACTCAACAATGGGAAATATTTTTGCTTCTTATGTTTTGAAAGGCGAAATTAAAGCAAGCACTATGAAATCAGGCATTGAATACATGACATTCTTGGCTGATTGGTATACTAAAAATTCAGTAAATGGCATTGGATTTTTCCAAATAGGAGGAGGCATTGCAGGCGATTTTCCAATTTGTGTAGTACCAATGTTAAACCAAGATTTGGAAAGGACTGATACACCTTTTTGGAGTTATTTTTGTCAAATTTCTGATTCAACAACCAGTTATGGTTCTTATTCAGGAGCGGTTCCTAACGAAAAAATCACTTGGGGAAAATTAGATATTCATACCCCAAAATTCATTATTGAAAGTGATGCAACCATTGTTGCGCCATTGATTTTTGCGTATTTATTAGAGATGTAAAAAAAATGTTTTTTTTACTTTAGATCATTGTTTTAAAGAAAAAGATTTTAAATTCGTATTTGTAAAAACGAACGTATGAAAAGAGTAATTGTAGATTACGCTAAACTGACGAAAGATATTCTGAACATGTTAATTGAAAAATATCCTGACGGATATGATTATGGTGATATCATTTCGTTTAAAAATGCCAAAGGCGAAACCATTAAAGCTGTTGAAGTGAGAACTGAAGACAAGATTTATTTGGTAAAAATTAGTTCTAAATTAGAACAAACCATGGAAGATTATGCAGATGATGAAGAATCATTTGACGACAACGAAAATTTTGATGTAAACACGGAAGATGAAGAAGTTATAGAAGAAGATTAACTTTTTCAACATCGTTACCTTTCTTTACTTTTTGAAAAACAAAAAAAATCAATTCAGACTGAATCCAAAAGTTTAGACAAATTTTATAATTAGTTTTGATAATAATGAGTTCTATATTTTATCGGATTTATCATATTTAAACTTGATTTGAATCTCTTGTTTTATAATAGATAAAAAACTGATCAATTTCTTTTTTTAATTGTCAATTAATTTGAATCCACCATATCAAAAATCAAATCATTTAATACCCCCAACGGATTAAATTTGATATTAATTTAAATAAGTTGAATGCAAAATTCCTAAGGAAATCGAGATTTTTTTAAAAAACAAACTAAATAATTTAATAACCTCATTTTTTATAAAAGACAAAGTTAAAATTAGAAATGTATTTTGTAAATTGACCCTACAAATTCATATCAATGAACATCAACATTGCAACGCTTCAATTTTTAAAAGATTTAAAACAAAACAACCAAAGAGAATGGTTTGTTGAACAAAAAAATAGGTTTTTAGAAGCCCAACAAAACGCAAAATTATTCTTTGCTGAAATTTATGGAATTTTGCAAGAACACGACGAAATTGAGGCCTCAAAAATGATGAGAATCTACAGAGATGTGCGTTTTTCGAATGATAAAACACCTTATAAAGCGCAATTTGCAAACTCATTTTCTAGGTTGGGAAAAGAATTAAGAGGCGGCTATTTTATAAGAATAAAACCTGGAGAATCTTTATTGGCTGGGGGTTTTTGGGAACCTAGTAAAGAAGACTTATTTAGAATTCGACAGGAGATTGCGCAAGATGCCACCGAAATCAGAGCCATCTTAACAGAAGAAAAATACCAAAGTAACTTTGGCGGAAAGCTTGAGAGTTTTGAAGAATTAAAAACGTCTCCAAGAGGTTTTAACAAAGACCATCCTGCATCAGATTTGTTAAGAAAAAAAGGTTTTATTGCGCAGAGAAATTTTACTGATGAAGAAGTGCTTTCGCCAAACTTTTTGCATGAAGTTGACAAAAGTTTTCAAGCATTGCGTCCATTTTTTAATTTGTTTAGTGATATATTGACTACCAATTTAAATGGCGAATCTATGTTGTAGTTTTTAGATTTTTCGCAACTTCTCTTTTCATAATAATGATGGTAATGATGGTTGACAATAAATCCGAAATTGGAAAAGACCACCAAACACCATTAATTCCAAAGTATTTTGGCAGAAAATAGGCGAGGGGAATCAGAAAAATTCCTTGTTTTAATAAGGTCAATAACAATGCTGGAAAAGCTTTTCCTGCTGCTTGAAAATAGGCAGAGCCGATTAATTGCATTGTGACAATTGGTGTTACTAAAAAAACAATCAACAACGCATTTGGTGTTTCTTGTATCAATGTTGCATCTGTAGTAAAAATCCGAATGATTTCTTCTTTGAAAACCAAAATTCCAACGAAAATAATGGTTCCTAAAATCGTTCCAAAAGCAATCGCTGTTTTGATGGTTTCTTTTACTCTGTCATTTTTTTGCGCACCAATGTTGAAACCTGCCACTGGCAAAAAACCTTGAGAAACTCCCAAAACGGGTGACAATGCAAACATCATTACTCGATTGATAATGCCGTAAATTGAAATCGCAATTTCGCCCCCATAAACAAATAATGAGTAGTTCAACACAATCATTAACACACTGATGGCACCTTGTCTTACAATGGTAACGCCACCTAAAGCAATGATTTCTTTGACAATTATGACATTCAACAAAAAGTTTTTCGGAATTATTTTCAGTTCGCTTCTTTTTGATAAAAAGAAATAGAAAATAAACATCCCACAACTCGCATAAGAAATGGTTGTGGCCAATGCAGCACCCCACATTCCCCAATTGAAATATTTGATGAAAATAATATCCAACACCACATTCACGATGGCAGGAATAATCATGGCAACCATAGCAAATTTTGGTTTTCCTTCAGCTCTAATCACAGGATTTCCCATCATTGCGAATGCCAAAAAAGGAACCCCGTAAATAATGACATTAAAATAGGTGGCTGCAATGGGAAGAATATCGCCTTTTGCCCCAAAAAGATTCAGGATGGGAACACTAAAAAAAATTCCTACAATCACAAAAATGATAGATAATAGTAAAGTTAAGCTGATTTGATTTCCGAAAGTTAGAAAAGCTTTTTCTGATTTTTCCTCACCTAAAGCCCTTGAAATAATAGAGCTTCCACCAATTCCAATACCCATTCCAATAGAGGAAATTAGAAATGCAATCGGCAACACCACTGTAATTGCAGCAATTGCCAAAACACCAATCCATTGTCCTACAAAAATCGTGTCAACAATCATGTTGAGCGACATTACAAGAATACCAATTGTTGCAGGAACTGCTTGTTTGATAAGCAGTTTACTGATTTTCTCTGATCCTAAATTGTTTGCTAATCCTTCCATAAAAGTCTTGCAAAGATGGGGATTAATCAGTAATTTTTTTAAAGTTTTGCATCAATAATTGTTATGAGAATAGTATTTTTTCTAAGTTTGTAAAAACTCATTTCATGAAGAACGTTTTCTCTCTTAATTTTCAAGTTACAGCTGATGCAATTGACACTCTTGACCACGTAAACAATGCTGTTTATGTCCAATGGATGGAAGTAGTCGCAACAAAACATTGGGTTTTTTTAACCACACAAAACCCTTTTCCTGACTATATTTGGGTTGTGATGAAACACGAAATTGAGTATAAAAATCAGGCATTTTTGGGTGATGAAGTCATCGCAAAAACGTGGGTAGGAGAGACCAAAGGAGTCACTTCTGTGAGGCATATTGAATTTTATAAAGATGATACTTTGTTGGTGGCTGCCAAAACCATTTGGGCCATGTTGGATGCTCAAACACATAAGCCTGTGAGGATTAGAGAAAATGTGTTGAAAGTATTGCAAATTATTGATTGATTTTAAAATCAATTTTCTTGAGGCGATAAGCCACTAATTGAAGAAATTTTAAAAGTTGACTTACATCAAAAAATTTATATTTACCATACCTCACAGGTTTTAAAAACCTGTGAGGTATTTCCGAAATTCTATTGATATTAATTCAA
>ERZ888423.3166-NODE-3166-length-11169-cov-12.150261_pt1 | contig 11169 bp, 8 predicted proteins | sample MGYA00520523_ERZ888423 | MGnify/ENA primary metagenome ERZ888423 (study PRJEB32303, sample SAMEA104408611) | aquatic metagenome | biome: Brackish water; feature: Pelagic; material: water | place: Baltic Sea | collected 2014-06-08T10:24:00 | depth 30,27 m ...
TGCCGAGTTCATCTCTTCTTGCATCTTGGCCTGTTCGAGCTGGCTGAGCAGCTTGGACTTCTCGGAGATCTTCTCCTGAAGCAGGCGGCTGTTCTGTTTGACGGCCGCCTTGGCCTGGTCGGACGCTTGCGCGGATTCGAGCACCATTGATTTCAGGCTCTCGACATCGGCTTCGATCGACAGGAGCTTGTCGGCAATAGTTTCGGCGGCGCTCGTGTATTGCGCAGCTTTCTCGGCGTCGCCAGCCTTTTGGGCATCGGAGGCCATGATCAGTGCCTGGCGGGCGTTGCCGTTGAGCTTTTCAAGCTCGGTCATCTTCTTGTTCAGGCGGATTTCGGCCTGCTTCTGACCGGCGATGACGTTGGCGGCCTGCTCTTTGAGCTGCTTGTGCTGCGTCTGGGCGGAGCCGATGGCCTGTTCGAGTTGCACCTTGGGGTCAGCGTTCTGGTTGAACTGGCCGGTCAACTTCGCAACGAGGTACTTCCACTGCTTCTTGATGTACTTGAACATGGCGTACACCTTAATACGTGGATGTGCTGCGGTTGCTCCGTGAGAGGAGCCGACGCTTCAGGGCGTCCAATTCCGGCGCACCCATCACAGCGAGCAATCCGAAGTACACGATCACTCCGACAACTGCGCCAACGGCCAGCCGCAACAGTGCGTCGATGCCGGCATTACCGCCGACGTTGCGGGTGACGAACCAGACCGCCTCGCCCATCACTGCACCGGCGACGATCATTGGCCAAAGGCTCTGGAGAATCGGTCGGACTTCGAAGCCCGGAACCTTGTAGCTCAATATCTGCAGGACCCAGAACGCTGAGAACAGGTAGGCAATTGCGTATGCTGCGCCGAGGCCGAGCACGCCGTAGGAACCAACGAGGATGAGCGCGAGCACGATGTTGATCGAGTTCTCTACCACGTTGACCTTGAAAGCGGTCTTGGTGTCCTTGTGGGCGTAGAAACCGCGTAACACGAAGAAGTAGATCGAGAAGGCACCGAGGCCGAGTGCAAAACCGCCGAGTGAGCGCGAGGCGCTGAGGCCACACGCCGCGTCGCACCGCCCGTTCTCGATCGCCAGGCCGACAAGTGGACGGCGCAACACGAACAGGCCGATGCCGGCTGGGATGGTCAAAAGGGCGGTCATCCGCACACCGAGCGACATCGTTGCGATGAACGCGGCCTTGTCTTTGCGCGCCACGGACCGGGCGAGTTCGGGTTGGAAGGTCGTGGCGATCGAAACCCCGAGAAGGCCCTGTGGGAGCACGAAGAACGTGAACGCAGCAAAGTATGCAAACGTCCCACTCGAGCCTGGTTCGGTCAAGTTGCGGACCACGATCAAGGCCACGATGTTTGACCCGACGAACCCGAACGTCCAGAACGACAGGCTGAGCAACTTTTTTACCGACGGGTGCTTAAGGTTCCAGATTGGTCGGAAATGGAACCCCGTGGCCAACGCTGCAGGGATCAGCGCGAACGCCATCGCGCCGATACCGAGTGTTGCGCCCAGCCCGAGCGTGAGACGAAGCCGTTGGTTGTCGAGGACGTCGGCCAGATCCCATCCGGTACTCACCGGGTCGGGCAGCGACAGTAGCGAGACGATGATGATCAGGTTCGGCAGGACCGGACTCCAGGCTGCAGCGAAGAAGCGCCGACGGCTGTTCAAGAAAGCGTTGGCTAAGCCGGTGAGCCCGTAGAACAAAATCTGGATCAGGAAAATTCTCGACAGGGTCGTGCCGACCGAGCGGAACAGATCAGGGTCAATACCATCCGCGACGTTCAAGGAGAAGAGTCGGAATATCAGCGGGGCAGCGAGCACGGCGAGCACCGTCAGCCCCACGATCATCACTGCAGCAGTCGTGATCAAGACATTGGTCGACTCGTCGTCTTCGTCCTCAGCGAACGTCGAAAACAGTGGCACAAGCGTTGCCGAAAGCACGCCGCCCAGGAGCAGTTCGTACACGATGTTCGGGCTCTCGTTGGCGTTGATGTACGCGTCGTTGAGGGCCGTGCCGCCAATAACCCCGGCGAGCACGCTGAGCCTCAGTAGCCCGGTGACACGGGAGAGCGCGGTGCCGGTGGCAACGGTGAGGTTGCTCTTGAGCAGGCTCACGCGGGCCGCATCTCTTGGACCGCTTGTCGCAAACCTTCCAGCTCGACAACGAGATCCTCGACGTCGTGTTCGTACGCGTCGGTGTCGCCGGCTCCCACGCTGACTTCAGCGGCGCGTGCGACGAGTTCGTCCAAGCGCGCCTGAGCCAGCCGCAAGGTATTGGCCGTCTTGGTCGACTGGGCCTTCAAGCGATCGACACTTTCGAGTTGGCCTTCGACCGATGCGATTGCTTCGGTCGCACCCTGCTTTTGCAGCGTCACAAGCTTCGAGCGGAGTGCCGTTGGATCGATTCGGTGGACGGCCTGGTCGATGTCGTGGCCGCGGCGCGCAATTTGCCAAGTTTCATCAAGCCCATGATCAAGCTTGGCAACGATCGACGCCATGCGGTCCTGCACCGGGCCAGCACTTGCTCCTTCGACGATCTGATGGAGGTTGACAGCCGATCGCTGCGCGCCATGCACGAACTGCCGCCATGGTTCTTGCACAGTAAATGGATCGATTCGAACTCGAGTGTCACGCGGCAGCGCAGCGGCAACCGAAGCGCTGTAGGCAACAACGCCGAGTGCGATGCCGATGACGGGCGAGATGCCGAGCAGCATTGAACCTGCTGTGACCCCAATCCCGAGCAGAATCCTCCAGGACAGGATTGCCTTGGCAGTTTTTGCTGTGTAAAACCGGTCGCGAAAGCTCACGTCAGCCACCCGCGATATCGGACGCGGTGAGCGTCGTGAGTTGCTCGACTGTTGGGGCATCGACATCAGCGAGGCGAAGGGCGTGGTAGCCGATCGCGGCTTCAAAGACGTTGCGAGTAAAGCGAGCGTTGCCGAAGCCTCTTCCGCGCGGTTCAGCCTCGATCACCACGCGCAACGCCTCGGCACCGCTCTCGTCAAGGTGGTATTCCTTCTGGCTGCTGATCAGGCCGAAGATGGCCACGAGTTCTTCGGTGTCGTAGTCGGGAAATTCGACGGTCCGTGTGAAACGGCTCTTCAGGCCCGGGTTCGTGTCGATCAACTGAATCATTTCGGCGGGGTAACCAGCAGCGACCACAGACAGGTCGTCGCGGTGGTCTTCCATGAATTTGACGATCGTGTCGACCGCTTCGAGGCCGAAGTCATTCTCGCCGCCCCGGGCAAGGGCATAGGCCTCGTCGATAAGCAGCGTTCCACCGAGTGCCGACTCCATGACCTTCTTGGTCGTCGTCGCGGTCTGCCCGACGAAGCCGGCAACGAGACCGGAGCGGTCGGTTTCGACGAGGTGGCCTTTGCTGACCACGCCGAGGGTTCGCAAGATCTGTGAGAGCAGCCGGGCAACGGTAGTTTTGCCCGTTCCGGGGTTGCCGGTGAAGACCAGGTGCTTACTGGTTTCGATGACAGGAAGGCCGGCGGCAGCGCGAAGCTCCTGAACGCGCAGCAGCGATGTGAGCCGGCGAACTTCGGCCTTCACCTGATCGAGGCCAATCAATGCGTCGAGTTCTGCAAGCAGTTCCTCGATCGAGCGTTCAGGTGGCAGCTCGACTTCGGGGGCATCGGCTGGGACGGGTCCTGCAGATGTTCGGGCGGTCGCCGGTGCGTCGGGCTGGCCAGGGCGTGGCACGCCGTAGTCGTCCATGAGCTGCAGCATCGTCGTGCGGAACCGATCGATCGCATTGATTTCGGCGGTCGACGGCACGAGGTCGAGAGCGGCAGTTGCATGGGCGACCGAGAGCGCATGTGTGTAATAGGCGTTTGCCCGGCGCTTCGAATCGCGCGCATCGGCCTTGACGAGAAGGTCGAACATTGTGCTCGGCTTCGAGAGCCACTGCGCCGACCCGCCGAGCGTGTCGTCGTCGCGGAGTTTGGTTGACGTCAGAATCATCGGTGGCGTGAGCTTGCGGCCGAGGGCATCGACCCAGGTATCCAACTCTTGGGTCGTGTGGCGACCATCAGCGTCGATAACGGCCGAGATGAGGTTGGCTGCCTCGATGGTGGACTCGCCGCGGTGGTCCTCGCCGGACAGTTCGGTGAGCAGGTAGTTCATCGTGTCGACGAACTCGTCGGCCTTGCGTTCGAACACGGCGGGCATTTCGTTCAGCGTAGATGACGCGGTCTGCAACAGTGGGGTGCATGAGTGAGTGGATTGCGCCAGGGCCCGGTTCGTGGAAACTCGACACAGCCCATCTCGAGTCGACGGTCTCGCGTCCGATGCGCGATCTCATGGTAATGGCGATGCCGTCGGGCATGGGCGAAGGGTTCGACCTTGCCGGAGCGCCACTGAAGACCATCGACGTGGGCTTCGTGAACGGCCGGATGTACAGCAGGTTGACGCCGTTGGTAGGCAAGGGCCGTTCTCTTCCAACTCCGCCGAGGCCGGTGCTCTGGCTGGCGACCCGCCTCCATCCGGCATTTCGAAAGCGCGCGAAGCAATCTGTCCGCGCTATCGACGAGCGGTTCTGGCTGCAAGAGTTCGCCCGTTGGGAACGCGAGTGGAAGCCCAAGCTGTACGCAACCAACCGCAGTCTCGGCGACATCGATCCGACGTCGCTGTCTCATGCCGAGCTCGTCGCCCATCTCAGCACAGTTTGGCGCCATGTCGAATGGGCCGCTTCGCTGCACTTCCGTCTCCACACGTCGGACCTCGCACCGATCGGCAGGCTCCTCGTCGCAGCGGGCAACTGGGGTCTCGACGAAGGCCAGGTGATGGTGACGCTGACAGGCGCATCTCCGGCGACGAGTGCGCCGACTCGTGCGCTTCGTGGAATTGCCGATGAACTTGCGCGCGTCGGGGTCGAACCCGAATCGCTCGGAGACGTTCGCGAGGCGAGTGGTGTTGCGGCCGAACTCCTCGACGAGTACTTGGCCGAATTCGGTCATCGCGTCACCACCGGTTACGACCTCCGCGATCGGACGTTGCGTGAGCTTCCCGAGGTGATCCTGGCCTCCATCCAGCACAGCCGCACCGCTGAATCGCCTGGCATCGTCGGCGATCAAGCGTTCAGCGCACTGCTGGAACAGATCAACGAATCCGACAGAGCCGAGTTCACGAACCTTGTCGAGGAGGCACGCACGCTCTACGGGCTGCGCGACGAGAACGGTCCGCTCACCGTCGAGTGGCCCGCTGGGATCGCCCGCCACGTGATTCTTGAAGCGGGTCGCCGACTTGTCAACATTGGGGCGCTCGACGAACTCGAACATGTCTTCGATACGGCGATCAACGAGTTGGTCGGTTTGCTCGAAGGCAGCGAGTATCCATTAGCTGCCGAGCTGAGTATTCGCCACCGAGATCGTTTTGCATGGGGCGCGTTGACACCGCCGCTCGTGCTTGGCCCCGCCGCAAAAGAACCCGATATCGACATCCTTCCGGGCCGAATGCCGGAGATGATGCGCGCGATTCTTTTGGTGACAACGCTGCTCGACTCATCTGCTCAGACTGGCGCGCTGTCCGGCACCGGCGTCGGAACGGAGTCGTATCGCGGCATTGCTCGCGTGGTCGCTGATGCAGACGATGCGTTCGAACGCGCCAACCCTGGTGACATCATCGTGACTCGGCTCACGGTGCCGACCTTCAACTCGGTGCTTGCGATGGCCGGGGGAGTGGTCACTGAAGGTGGTGGTCTCCTCAGTCATACGGCAGTGATTGCTCGTGAGCTGGGAATCCCCGCCGTGATTGGAGTAGCGGGTGCGTTGACTGATATTCCCGACGGAGCGGAAATCATCCTCGATCCAGTTGCCGGGACTGTGACGGTCGTCTGAGCGGCTTTCCAATTGCAGGGTCATAGGGGTCGACCAGTATCGTCAGCTTCCATGACGAGTACGGAAATCAGTGGTGGCGATCGTTTTGAGAGCGTCCAGAGCATTCGCGATGCATTGAAAGAAGTCAGCTATCTGGCTGATGACGGCATTGCGAGCGTGGCTTTTCTGGCCGACAAGCTCGGCAAGCCGGTTCTGGTTGAGGGTCCTGCCGGCACCGGTAAAACCCAGCTGGCCAAGTCGATCGCCGAGATCACGGGATCGAAGCTGATCCGTTTGCAGTGCTACGAGGGACTCGACGAGAGCAAAGCCCTGTACGAATGGAACTACAAGAAGCAGTTGCTTCGAATCCAGACCGAACGTGGCGACAACACCGAAGACTGGACCGACATCCAAGATGACATCTTTTCTGACGAGTTCCTGCTGACCCGTCCGCTGCTTGAGGCAATCACCTCCGAAGAGCCGGTCGTGCTCCTTATCGACGAAGTCGACCGAGTCGAAGTCGAGACCGAGGCGCTGTTGCTCGAGATCCTCTCCGACTATCAGGTGTCGATTCCCGAGCTGGGCACGATCACCGCGAAGCAGATCCCGCTGGTGTTCCTCACGTCGAACAACACCCGTGAGTTGTCCGAAGCGTTGAAGCGTCGCTGCCTGTACTTGCACGTCGATTACCCCGAACTGGATCGCGAACGTGAAATCGTGCTCGCCAAGGTTCCAAACATTACTGAGAGCCTGGCTGACCAGGTTGCTCGGGTCGTTCGATCGATTCGACAGCTCGATCTGAAGAAGGCGCCCAGCGTTTCTGAGACGCTCGACTGGGCGCGGACCCTGATGATCCTGAACATCGACACCATCGATGAAAAGATCGCCAAGGAGACGCTCAACATCTTGCTGAAGTACCAGACTGACATCGCGAAAGCCACCAAGGAACTGTCGGTCGACGACTGATTGGTCGGGTCTGCCCAATGCTGAAACTCCTGAACGGCTTTGTCGTCGAACTTCGTAACGCTGGCCTTCCGGTCAGCCTTACGGAGAATCTCGATGCGATGGAGGCCGTCCAACACATTCCGATCGAAGACCGGGAGGCGTTCAAGTACGCGCTCGGCGCCACCTTGATCAAGAACCATGCTCACTGGCGCAGCTTCGACACTGTCTTTGAGGTTTACTTCAGCCTGCGCGGGCCCGAGTACAAGATTGGTGATGGCGACGGCGACTCCGACATCGATGAGATGTGGCGTGAGATGCAGGAGCAGCAGCAGAACGCCGAGGGCAACGGCGGTCAGGGCGGCATGGATGGGATGACGCCTGAAGAAATCGCTCAGATGCTGATGCAGGCATTGATGAACGGTGATCAAGGCATGATGCGGGCGATGGCCAAACAGTCCGTCCAGCGCTTTGCTGGCATGGAGCCGGGCCGACCGGTCGGCGGCACGTATTACCTCTACCGCACGCTCCGAAATCTCGACCTCGACAGCATGCTCGAGAAGATGATGGATCAGTCACGCCAGGAGGCCCCGGACGACTTGACCACACTCGAAGAGCGGTTGGAGAAGGAGGAGTACTCCGACCGTATCGAAAAGTTCAAAGGCGAAATCGAGGCCGAGATCCGACGACGGCTTGTTGCTGACCGCGGCGCTGAGGCCATGGCCAAGACACTCCGTAAGCCACTGCCTGAAGACGTCGAGTTCATGCACGCCAGTCGTGACGAAATGGTGTCGCTCAAGAAGTCGCTGCAGCCGCTCACCCGCAAGCTCGCGGCGCGTCTCGCCCGAAAGCGCAAGCACGGCCGCAAGGGCCCGCTCGACTTCCGCAGCACGGTCCGCCATTCGCTCAGTTACGGCGGCGTGCCGGCGGAGCCTCAATTCAAGTATCCCCGTCCATCCAAGCCAGAGTTGATGGTTATTGCCGACATTTCCGGCTCAGTTGCCGCCTTTGCTCGGTTCACACTGATGCTGGTGTATGCGATCTCTGGCCAGTTTTCGAAGGTCCGATCGTTTGTCTTTATCGATGGTCTCGACGAAGTGACCGATTACTTCAAGGCCACCGAAGACATCTCTGAGGCCATCCATCGCGTCAACACCGAAGCCGACGTTGTGTGGGTCGATGGGCACTCTGACTACGGCCACGCCTTCGAGGTGTTCTGGAACAAGTACGGCAAGGACATCACTCCGAAGACCACGGTCCTGCTGCTCGGCGACGCTCGCAACAACTATCACGCCAGCCAGAGCTGGGTGGTCAAAGAGATCCAGCAGAAGGCTCGCCACGTGTACTGGCTGAACCCCGAGCCCAAGAGCTACTGGAATACCGGTGACTCGATTGTCGGCGAATATGGCACGTTCACTGACGGCGTCTATGAATGCCGCAACCTTCGACAGCTTGAAGGCTTCGTCGAGAAATTGGCGTAGCGGTTACTTGACGAACACTCAACTTCGCGCTCCATCGTGCTGATTCACTTTGCGAGCGACGGCCTCAGGTTCTGCGCGCGGACCGAGCTGGCGGAGCTGATCGGTTAGATCGACGCCAGCAGCTGAGCGACTTCGCGCCTACTGCGAAGTCGGCGGACATCGGCGTGCGCCCAGAATGGGCTGGTGAGGAACCCCTCGTAGCGCTTCGTGTGTGCGGCGTGGTGGGTCCAGGCCCAGACGATGATGTTGACCTCGGGGTCACGGCTGACGAGATTGCGCCAGCGTTCACGGTTGCCATTCGACAGTTGTTCACGCTGAATCGCTCGACGGAGGCTGCGTCGGATGACGCTCCACGTCACCAGCCAGCGCGGCAGATCGAGCCAGATGATCGTGTCGGCGCCGCCGTGAACGAGATCCATCACGACGCTGTAATTGCCGGCGACGACCCAACGTTGGGCGTCGAGCGCCTCAGCGACTCGGCGCCGAAACTCGGGCGTCGGCGTCGGTGCCCAGTTCTCGCCGTGGAAGAGTTCGTCGAGTTCAATGGACGTGCCATCAATCTTTTCGGCGAGCGACGCTGCGAGCGTCGACTTGCCGGAGCCCGAACCGCCAACGATGGCGACGCGTCGCATTATTGGCGACGGATGAACGTCGGCTCGTCGGGCGTTGAGCGCTCGGCGTCGTAGCGGTAGCCGTTGGCATCGAACGCAACGAGCGCGTTGGCGGCGGTGATGCGCTCACGCACGATCCAGCCGGCCATGGAGCCACGCGCCTGCTTTGCAAAGAAGCTGACGATTTTGTAGTCGCCGCCGTCTTTCGCATCGAGAAATCGAGGCGAGATGATCTGCCCGTTAAACCGGTCGCGCTGGACGACAGAGAAATACTCGTTTGATGCGAGATTGACCAGCACTTTGGCACCGGGGGAGTCGGCGAGCGACGCGTTGAGCTGGTCGGTTACCTCATCTCCCCAGTAGCTGTACAGATCGCCGCCGTTGGGATGCTTGACCTTGGAGCCCATTTCCAGCCGGTACGGCTGGATGAGGTCGAGGGGGCGCAGAACGCCGTGAAGGCCTGACAAGATACGGAGCACTTTTTGGGCATGGGTGTAGTCGCGCTCGCTAAACGACTTCGGAGCATCGAGCCCGGTGTACGTGTCGCCGTCGAACGCGAGCACCGCCGGTCGAGCGTTGTCGGTGGTGAACGGTGTGGACCAGTCTTGGAACCGTTCGTGGTTGAGGTCTGCGAGCTTCGCCGAGATGGACATCATCTTCGACAGGTCATCGGGTGACTTGCCCGCCATGATCCTGGCAAGGTCCTCGGACCGTCCGAGTAGAACGGGCTGACTGTGTTTCTTGGTCGCCAGAGGCGTTTCGAAGTCCAGCGCCTTGGCGGGTGACACGACGATCAACATGCCATCGGTCTATCTGAACTCCTCGTAAACGCCTCACAGATCGTCAGCGTGATGGTTTTGGCGCCTATTTCGACCGAAACCATCACGCTGACGAGTAGACGGGAGCGGGGGACCGGGGGATTGGGGGATTGGGGGATTGGGGGATTGGGGGATTGGGGGAGGGTTGACTCAGGTGCGCTGGTAGTTCGGCGCTTCCTTGGTGATGGTCACGTCGTGCGGGTGGCTCTCTTCGCGACCAGCGGTGGTGACACGCATGAACTTGGCCTTGCGGAGTTCCTCGAGTGTTCCAGCACCGGCGTAGCCCATACCAGATCGAAGGCCACCAACGAGTTGGTAGGCCACGTCGCCGAGCGGGCCAGCGAATGGGACGCGGCCCTCGATGCCTTCGGGAACGAGCTTCTGGCTGGCTGCGCCGATGGTTGATCCGCTGCTGGACTGGCCCGTGGCGTAGCGGTCTTGGCTGTCACCGGTCATCGCCCCCATCGAACCCATGCCCCGATAGCTCTTGTACCGACGTCCTTCGAATAGTTCGAGTTCTCCCGGGCTTTCTTCGACGCCAGCGAGGAGCGACCCGAGCATCACGGTCGACGCACCAGCAACGATTGCCTTGACGATGTCGCCCGAGAACGTGATGCCGCCGTCGCCGATAATCGGGACGCCGATCTCGTTGCCTTTCTTTGCAGCAAAGTAGATCGCCGAGAGCTGCGGCATACCGGCGCCGGACACGACGCGGGTGGTGCAGATCGAACCAGCGCCAACACCGACTTTGATCGCATCGGCTCCGGCTTTGGCCAACGCCTCGACGCCCTCGGCGGTGACGACGTTTCCGGCTGTGACGGCCAGCTCGGGCCACGAGCCCTTCACACGTTCAATGGTCTTGATGACGTTCGCCGAGTGCCCGTGGGCGGTGTCGATTGAAACGGCGTCGACCCCCATGCTCACGAGAGCCTCTACGCGTTCTTCAACGTCGGGGCCCACGCCGATTGCTGCGGCACAACGCAGGCGACCCCTGCCGTCGCGCGAGGCATCTGGGAAGTCGAGGCGCTTCTGGATATCTTTCACCGTGATCAGCCCGGCGAGGCAACCGACGCCGTCGACAAGCGGCAGTTTTTCGATGCGATATTTTTGGAGGAGCAGCTTTGCTTCATCGAGCGTCGTTCCAACGGGGCCGGTGACCAGGTTGTCGGTTGTCATGAAGTCGGTGACGGGGCGATCAAAGTCGGCCCCTTGGCAGAAGCGAATGTCGCGGTTAGTGAGAATGCCCACGAGATGACCGTCGTCGTCGGTGATGGGTACGCCCGAGAACTTGAAGCGGTTCATCAGCGCCTCAGCTTCGTGCAGTAAGGCCGTCGGCGGGAGGGTCACTGGGTCGGTGATCATGCCCGACTGCGACCGCTTGACTTTCTGCACCTCAGATGCCTGGTCGGCGATCGACATGTTGCGGTGGATGACGCCGATGCCGCCGTAGCGAGCCATTGCAATGGCCATGCGGCCCTCGGTGACCTTGTCCATTGCGGC
>ERZ888423.3168-NODE-3168-length-11166-cov-8.968950_pt1 | contig 11166 bp, 13 predicted proteins | sample MGYA00520523_ERZ888423 | MGnify/ENA primary metagenome ERZ888423 (study PRJEB32303, sample SAMEA104408611) | aquatic metagenome | biome: Brackish water; feature: Pelagic; material: water | place: Baltic Sea | collected 2014-06-08T10:24:00 | depth 30,27 m ...
ATCGGGCCTCGATCACCGCCGGGCAGGAGGCGTTCCTGGAAGGCCACGAATACGCGTTCGCCCGCTTCGGCGGGGTGCCGACCGACAAGATCCGCTACGACAACCTCAACAGCGCGGTCACCGCGGTGCTGTTCGGGAGATCCCGCCAGGAGAACGACCGCTGGATCGCGTTTCGCTCCCACTACGGCTTCGTTTACAGCAACGGTTGACGCCGCCGGTCGTTTAGTGGGAGGCGAATTCAACTTCTTGGGAATCGCGCGCCACGGGCGGCTGCGCAGGATTGACCATGGAGAGCCGGACACCGTTGGGGCAGAGATCCAGGTAATCGAGGAACATGCCAACGGTTGCGTTGGCGCCCGGGCGCTCGGTCGGCGGGGTCATGTCATCGTCGGGATCGCCGATGGCGCAATCGTCCCTAATCACCGACACCATGCGTACGCCCCAGGGGCCCTTGACGAACAGATTCGCGTAGCCCCCGACCGCTCGAAGCCGGCCCAGAAGCATCGACAGCTGCTCCTCTGCAAGGGCGACGACCACCAGGTGATCGCCGTCATCACTGGTTACGGGTAGCTGGAGGTCCGCAAGAGCGCCGCAAGCGAGGTTCCAATCCACCTCAACTCGGAAAGCATCCAGGCCCTTACGGACCCTGACCGACGATGCTCTGCTCATGTCCCGATGATACGCAGGCGGTCGTGGATTAGGGCTACCGCTGCGGTGTAGGCGTGCTGCACGTCGTCGACGCAGTTGAGCGGTGCAATCGAGCGTGGCGATTCGTCATTCCGGGTGTGGGGGTGGCAATGCCCGTGGCAGCAGTCGATGTACTCGACGGTCTCCCATTCGATAGCGGTCAGGACCTGCGCGTTGATGACGAAGTCGGTCAACCGGCCCTGGTGTCGCCATGTGATCGTCTGCAATCGCAGCCGGTAGGCGTCGTCACCTGGTGTTATCCACTGCTTGGTGTAGCAATCGGCTCGGTCCGGTGGGCTGTAGGAACCGTGGTTGGTCTCGATCCTTTTCGCCGTCTCACGCTCAGCGCGGCGCAACTGCCGACGACCTTGCTGTCCCCGGCGAATCATGGACGAGACGATAGTCGGGCACTGTGACCTCGTCCGAGACGCCGACGGTTCGGCGACGCCATCTCTAACTCGGCACTTTCCCGATAGAAACCTCCGTGGACTCAGACGGATCGGGCTGCATCTACCCGTTCCTTTCAAGTGAAATCGTCTGCTAGAGAGCGACTTTCGCAGACTCACCCAGACCCTCAGATACCGTCGAATGTGTCAGCAGGTTAGGGGTTCGAATCCCTTCGGGCGCACTCGCTAGCTGCGGAAATGTCTCCAAGTCCCGAGTGCTACAACCTCGGAATCCGATACTTTCAAACTTCAGATTCCGCATCTTCGGCCGGGTTGGCGGGACATTCCGCGCGGTGCATGGCGGGCTTAGTAACGGTTGACGTTACTAACGCCGGACGTTATTATTGGCAGGTGATCCGCTCGTTCCGGAGTAAGGACGCGGAGGCGATCTGGCAGCGTCGTTACGTCAAGAGGATCAGTCCGGAACTCAGCAGACTCGCGTACAACAAGATGACCCTGATCGATGCCGCTGGAACTATCAACGATCTGCGTGTGCCGCCCGGCAATCGGCTGGAGAAGCTGAGCGGGGACCGCACCGGTCAGTACCGCGTGCGGGTGAACGACCAATGGCGAATCTGTTTCACCTGGAGCGCCGGCGCTGCGTCGAACGTCGAGTTCGTCGACTACCACTAGAAAGGGCAGGCATATGGCTGACTTCGCACCCACCCATCCCGGGGAGATCTTGATGACGGAGTTTCTCGAGCCGATGGGCATCACTCAGTACCGGATCGCCAAGGCTATCGACGTGCCACCCCGCCGTATCAACGAAATCGTGCACGGGAAACGGGCGATCACGGCTGACACTGCGCTGCGACTGTCGCGTGCGTTGGGGCTCAGCGACATGTTCTTCATCAATATGCAGGCCCGGTATGACGCCGAAGTCGCCCGGGACAAGCTGGAGGGTGAACTCGGCACGATTGAACGCATCGCCTGATCGTGTGGGGGTCTGCCTCCGGCGCACCGCCGGCGCCCGATCGGGCACTTCGGTTCTGGCGTCCCAGGCCCAATCGCGCCACCGTGCGTGCCGACGACGGCTCATCTCAATCCCCAGAGCTGTGAGAACCCGGTGGCCTCGGGGGAGACACCCGAACGGTCAACCACCCAAGAGCAGGTAGAGCCCGGTGAGGGTGTAGGCGACCATCACCGCCATCATGGCGAGTTGCCCGGTCAGTTGGTGGCCGACCGGGATGACCCGTAATGCCTGATCGTGGGCAGCGAGCACGCCAATGACGTGTCCTGCCACGACGAAGGCGACCTTGATGGTCCACAGCAGCGTCGGATTCATCGACAGGACATAGATCACGTCGCCGGAATCGAGGCCCAGGAGGTGCCATCCCCTGGCCAGCGGGTCGGCCAGTCGGACGATGGTCTCTTGACCGCGCTCGACAAGATAGGACAGGTAGTGGGCGAAGATGTAACCCACGACGATCGGGATCAGGCAGTGCGCCAGTTGCCCCGGCAGGGCGCGGCGTTGTATCCGCGTCAGGCCGCCGGTGGCGCGCGCGGCGGCGGAAAAGCTCACTCCGACGGCGACGACGAAGAACAGCAATACGAGGCTGCGCAGGACCGAGGCGCCGCCGGCCTCGCCGATGACCGGTACACCGGCGGCGTTGCGGTCGACGAAGTTCCGGAAGCCCGTGAACTGGGAGAAACTGTCGAACGCGGTGGAACCGAGGAGCACCGCCATCACCGCGACGATGCCGGGCCGCACTGGCATGGTCGGCAGGTGATCAAGCGGGTTACCAAGGACGATCCGTCCGGTTTGGCGGTTTCGCCGGAAGGGTGCCAGCCGTGACACCGTCACGCTGTACACCTCGAAGGGATCGGCACGGGCAAACCACGTCGACCCGAACATCGCCGCCCCGACGAACATGGCCAAGGCGTACAACAGGATCCACAGCTTGATCGCGGTCAGCGATCCGGGATCGGGGCTGGCCAGTTCCAGCCAGACGAACGCAAACAGGGCCGTGGCCGCCGGCCAGTACCCCCAGCGGGAGGGATAACGCCGACGGGTGTTGGGGGTTCGCCACCGTCCGAGGAGTCGCCAGACGGTGCGCACCGGCGAGATGACTCGCCAGATCGGTCCGACGACGACCGAGATGGCGACCAGGCCGACCCACAACAGAACGTAGAACGATCCGGGCAACGCATTGTCACCGTCTTGCGGTCCCCAGATCGCCGCCACGCCAACCCAGATCGCGAAGAGGAGTGCGATTGCCGCCAGGAGGTGTCGAACTGCCGGGCAGTCGACCATCTCGGTGACCCACTTCGGCAGGGCGCGCCCGGGCTTGGCCGGGTCGAATTTCGGTGTCCGCCATGCGACCGCGACGACGGCGAAGGTCAGGATCAATGCCCACACACCGCCGACGAGCGCGTAGGTCAGCGGGATCGGCAGATCGGTCGAGCCGCCCACGCCGTGCGCTAGAACGGTGTCGGTGGTGGCTGTCATCACGGCCGGACCGTGATGGTGACGACCGTCCGATTCAGTTCGTGTAGTTCGACGTCCACCTGTCCGGGAATATCGACGGTGAACTCGAACCGTTGATCGGGGCGGGGCTGTATCTCGAAGACATGTTCCGGCACGGAATGAACGTGAATGCTGTCGGGTGCATCGCTGCTGACCTCGAGCACGATCGGCTGGCCCGCGACGGCCTCTGCCTCGGCATTGGTGGGGGTCACCGCACCCCCGGCTATTCCCACCCTGATCACCGTCCCGCGCTCCGGAGGCACAGCCATGGAACTGGGCGCGGACGTCACCGGTGAAGGCTTGTCAGCGGCCGGCGACTGTGCTGAGGGGTCCGCACCGGAGCCGCAGCCCGATCCGAGGACGATGACGAGGGAGGCGACCGCGGAGATCGCGGGAGTGCGCTTCATCGGGTCAGTCCTCCGCAGAGACGGAATCGACGCCGGCCGGGCGGCGGGAGGACCGGTCGATCGCGAGCACGCCCAGTCCCAGCCCGATCACCGAGAGCCCCAGGGCGGTCCAGGAGATGACGGGTAGCAGGCCACCGCCGGACTGCCGGGCGATGGTCGCTGTTGGGACCGGAAACTTGGGCTTCTCGCCATCGGTGGCCTGCTCTGCCCAGACCTCGGTGCTGCCGTCGGAGAACGTCTGGGTCGTCGGCAGTGCGAGGGTATCGGCATCCGGCATGGGCCCGAGGTAGAGCCCGAACTCCTGGAACTGTCCCTGCGGGATACCGCCGCCGTCGGCCGCTGTCCAGGTCACGGTGCTGACCACCTCATTGACCGGGGTGCCGTCGTCCTTGCGCAACGGCGGGTCGATCTTTCGCGTCTGGATGTCCAGCGTCCAGCCCGCCAACGGTTCAGCCCGCACCGTCCGCAGCGGGGTCTCATCGGGGATGCGGACCTGCACTTTGGTGGTGCTGGGCTTGCCCGACTCGGTGGGAACCCCCAACGTGACCACCCCGAATCCGCCGGGACCGGTGCCGTCGAGTTCGGCGTCGACGTGGGCGGCTGCGGCCGGGCTGCTGAGCATGGCCACCACTCCTCCGACCATGAGAACTCCTGCTGCGCGCCGTAGGGATGTGAACACGGGAACCTCCATCTGTGAGTGCTGTCTGGGCTGATGAATCACATGTTGAAAAGCGGTTTTCCGGGCGGGGGGTGTCGGTCACCGGGTGGCACTCACCGCCTGCGGGTCGCTGGGGTACCGCAGGTGGCCGCCGCGGGCGAGGGCACGTAGTGCCGCCGCCGAAATGAGGCCGATCAGCGCCAGTGCGGACCACACCAGCACGCCCGCACCCCGCGCGTTCGCGGCCTCGATCAGCGCCCCGACGGCGACATTGCCGACCAGGATGCCGACGCCGACGATGGTGCTGTAGAAGCCGTAATGGGTGCCGACCAAGCGGCCGCCGGACAGGCCTACCACGGTGTCCATCTCGAAGGGGAACACCGCCGCCGATCCGATCGCCAAGACCGCGGTGCTGACCAGCAATGCGCCGATGGCCACGATGCTTCCAAACCGATTGTCCGGCAGCAGGATCAGCGGCAGGAACGACAGCGCCACCACCGTCATGCCGATGACCAGCGAGCGGCCCGAACCCCACCGACTGGAGAACCATCGGGTGATCCGCAACTGTGCGAGCACTGCCACTACCCCGGATACCGCGAAGACGGCGGCGATCAGCATCGAGGCACGGTGGGGTGCGATCTCAGCCGCGTGCAGAGGCAGTGCCAGGTAGACCTGGAAGGACAGCAGGTAGCAACCGATCATCGCCACCGAGAACAGCAGGAACGAACGGTTGCCCGCCACGGTTCGCCAGTCCTGCAGAACGGAACTCTTCTCCCCGACGGGCCCGGAATCCCGTTTCGGGAGGGCGAACAACTGGGCGACGGTCAGTAGCGCGAACACGGCTGCCGCACCGGCGGCCGTCACCCGGAAGTCGATCGCCATGAAGGCCAATCCGACCAGTGGGCCGGCGAGGATACCGGCCTGATAGAAGACGTTGAACAACGCAAACGCCTCCACCCGTCGCTCGCCGGCATCGGCGGCAAGGTAGGCCCGCACCGCCGGGTTGAACAGTGCTCCGGCGAAACCTGTTGCCGCGGAGGCGATCAGCACTGCGGGCAGCGAGTGGGCAAAGACCAACAGCCCGAAGCCGGCAGTGCGGAGCAGGCAGCCCGCGACGATGAGGGGTTTATAGCCGAGGCGATCGGCCAAGGTGCCGCCCACGATGAACATGCCCTGCTGGGAGAAATTGCGGACTCCGAGCACCAAGCCAACCGTCCAGGCCGCCACACCCAGCGGCCCGGCCAGATACCCGGCCAGATAGGGCATCAGCATGTAGAAGCCGAGGTTGATACCGAATTGATTGACCATCAGCAGCCGACTCGGCAACCCGAAGCTGCGGAACTGCGCGACCGTACCCATCAGCGCCCCACGTCCGCCGGATCTACCACCCGGGTGCACCGCGCCCAGGAGTTGACCACCGTGGCGGTGGGGTCAACGATGGTCAGCGGTTCGCCGGGGGGCTCTCCGCCCAGGTCATGCTCACGGCAGTAGTCGTCGTTGAACACGGTGTCGAAATAGCGCTGCGGGCCATCCGGGAAGATCGCCGCGATCGTGGTCGTCGGCGGGTAGGTGCGGGCCGCCCAGCCTGCCACCAGGGCGACCGCGCCCACACTCCATCCGCCGGTCGCATAGTTGGTTCTCGCCAGGGCACGTGAGGCCCACACCGCCTCTGAGGGGGGGACCCAGTGGACTTCAGTGAAGGCTCGGTAGTCGACGTTGCCCGGCAGGATGCTCGAGCCCAATCCGCGCATCAGCCGGGACGCGGCCGGTTGCCCGAAAATGGTCGACCCCACCGTGTCCACCCCGATCATCTCCAGTGCCGGGTTCAGCGCCCGCAGGGCGCGGCTCACGCCGGATGAGTGCCCACCGGTTCCCACCGAGCAGACCAGCACGTCCACCCGGCCCAGTTGGGCGTTCAACTCCAGTGCGAGTCCGCCGTATGAATCGACGTTATCGGGGTTGTTGTACTGGTCGGGATGCCATGCGTCGGGGTCTTCGGCCAGCAATTGCGCAACCCGATCGCACCGGGCCTGTTGCCAGCCCCCCTCGGGGTGCGGTGTCCTGACCTGTTCGACCCGAACGCCGTAGGCCGACAACATCCGGGCGACAATCGGCTCGAGCCCGGTGTCGCTGACGACGGTGACCGGGTGTCCGTAGACCTTGGCGGCCAGGGCGAGGCCCAGACCCAAAGTGCCACTGCTGGACTCGATGATGCGCGCCCCTGGCTGAAGGTCTCCCCGGGCTCGGGCCCGCGCCACCATGTGCATGGCGGGACGATCCTTGATGCCGCCCGGATTCAGGCCCTCAAGCTTGGCCCAGAATCCCCGGTCGCCATCGGTGAACGGTTCAGTGACTCGGAGAACCGGGGTATTGCCGACCGCTGCAGCGAGCGTTCCGGCTGGATCGTGGCTACGCAGCGGCCGGTGATGGGTGGCGCGCCGGTTTGCGGGTTGAAGTGGGATAACAGAGGCCATCGGAGGGTCGCTTCCGTTCCGGGCCGCGAGATACCAGCGCGGCCGCTGAAGTGGACACCGGTCACCGACCGATCGACCCGCGGAAGGAATGTGGTCGAACGGTCTGCGCTATCCGATCAGCGGCGCGAGATACACAGCCGGGAAAGTACATCCCGGCCTGCAGAATTGACGATCGACCTTCGGGGTGGGTCCCGCCCGGTCAGAACTGTGTGACGGGGAGCGAGACCCCACACCAGGGCGGTAGCGAAGAGCAGTCCCACGGCGACAAGCGCCACCCGCGATCGGGGGGCCGTGAGATCGCCGAGCATGTCCGGTGCCGCGGGGGTGGCGGCAAGGCCGATGTGGGCGTGTTCCGTGAAAGCCAGGTGGTCATGATGACCGTCGGCCGTCAGATGGTGGTGTGCGTGCGCGACATCCGGGGCGGCTGCTGCGACCGGTGGTGAACCGAAGAGGACCCCGATGACGAAAAGACCGATTGCCGACCACAATCGGGCGTTCGATGGCGTTGTCATCGCACTCATGATGGCGCCGACGGTAGCAGCGGATTCGGGCGCCCCGGCCCGCCCGAACCGCACGTACAGGGAATCTTCGTGGAATCTTTACTGAACCAATACTCCGCAATGGCGACCGCCGGGACCGTCGGCGACAGTGATGTTCGGGTCGAGCCTGACAGCTGGTGTCGCCGGCGGGTTACGCCAACGATGCAAGTGCGGCGCGGAGTTTGCCGGTGACTTCATCGGCGACCTCCTGCAATGCAGGTTCCCCGGTCACCTGAACCAGCAGTTGGGGGTCCATGGCCTCGACCAGCACGCGGTTGTCATCGGAGGGGTCGCTGCGCACGACCACATTGCACGGAAGCAGCAAGCCGATCTGGCGGTCGACGTTCACCGCGCGATGGGCCAGCGGTGGATTGCACGCTCCGAGGATCAGATAGTTCTCCATATCCTGATCCAGTTTGGCCTTCAACGTGGCCTTCATGTCGATCTCCGTCAGCACACCAAAACCCTGTCCGGCGAGTGCTTCTCGGGTGCGGGCCACCGCCTCGGGGAACGACGACTGCAACGACGTCGAGATAGCGATCGTCATCCGGGACTCCCTCGTGATGTATCGGTGCCGATAGTCCGTTCCAACCCTGGCACTGGTGCCGGCGCCAGGGATGAAGGGTTGTCGTTCTTCATTGAATCTTCACACAACGACTAGGCCACCAGTACGTGGGTTGGGAAGGCTGGACAGGAAATCGACGCGTGCGATGAAAGGGATTCGTTGTGATCAGGACCAGGACAGTGTGCACCGGGGTAGCGGCTTTCGCGGCTGTTGCCGTCGTGGGTGCGTGTGGAAACTCGGCAACCAGGGATGCCACGCCGGCTGCCACGAGCGCAGCCCCGCCGTCGGCGTCCGCCCAGGCCGCGATGCACAACAAGGCCGACATGCACTTCGCCCACATGATGATCCCCCATCACCAACAGGCGATCGAGATGAGCGACATCATCCTGAGCAAGGCCGATATCGACCCACGGGTGATCGATCTGGCCAGACAGATCAACGCCGCCCAGGGCCCGGAGATCGCCGAGATGCAGGGCTGGTTGAAGCAGTGGGGCATGCCGGGTATGGACCATGGCGGAATGAACAGACCGGGATCCCCGCCGGACACCACAATGCCGAATCCCAGCGGGTCGATGATGCCCGGTATGGGCGGCATGTCCGCAATGGACGGCATGATGTCGCCGGCTGACATGGATGCGTTGACGAACGCTCAGGGGGCCGAGGCCAGCAGGCTGTTCCTGACCGGGATGATCAAGCACCATCAGGGCGCCCTGACCATGGCTCAGGACGAAATCGCCGACGGTGAATTTCCCGACGCCATTGCGATGGCGAAGTCGATTCTGGTGAGCCAGCAGAAGGAGATCGACACCATGAACCAGATTCTCGCTTCCCTTTAGCAGCCGAAACGGGCCAGGTGAGAGGTTGTCTCGCAGGGCTATTCAGCGTTGTCCGTGCCGACCATCACTTGGACGACGAACTGACTGACGGTTCGTAGCGCACATCGTGGGCCGCGGGAGGAGTGTGGGCCGGCAGCGTCACGGTGAAGATGCTGCCCTGGCCGGCGCCGCGGCTGCTCACGTCCACAGAGCCGCCCTGGGCTTCGGTCAGTGCCTTGACGATGGCCAGGCCGATGCCCGATCCGCCATGGTCGCGGTCGCGGGCGGTGTCGGCGCGATAGAACCGTTCGAACAGGTGCGGCAGGTGTTCGGCGCCGATGCCCTCTCCGTCGTCTTCGACGCGGAAGATCATGTCGGCGCCGCGCTGTGCGGCGGTGAGGGTGACCCGTCCGCCGGCGGGGGTGTGTCGCAGGGCGTTGTCGAGCAGATTGCCCAGTACCTGGGTGAGCCGCTGCCGGTCGGCCCACACCGGTCCGGTGTGACCGCCGGAGGTGTGCAGCGTGACGTTCTTGGCGGCGTAGCGGTCGGCGAACGCCACGTTCACGGCACTGACGAGATCTGCGGTGTCCACCCAGTCCGGGGCGACCAGGGTATGGGACTCCTCGACTTGGGCCAGGGCGGCGGCATCGGCGGAGAAATGCACCAGCCGGGCGGTCTGCTCGCGCAGCATCGCGATCGTTTCCGGGTTGAGGGTTTTCACCCCGTCTTCGACCGCTTCGAGGTAGGCCTCCAGCACGGCCACCGGGGTGCGGATCTCGTGGGCCAGGTCTCCGAACATCCGTCGGCGGGTCGATTCCACCGATTGGAGACGTTCGGCCATCTGGTTGAACGCGGTGGCCAGCTCGTCGAACTCGTCACCGAGTCGCGGTGAGGCCACGCGGATGTCGTAGTGGCCCTCGGCCACCGCTGATGCCGCCGCGGACAGCTCGGCGATCGAGCGTTGCAGCCGGCGGCTCAGGTATGCGGTGACCACGAAGGCGGTCAGGACGGCCACCGTGATCGCCACCGCGATGGACAGTGCGGTGGCAGCACGGTAGGCCTGCTCGGCGTGGAACTGCTCGTTGGAGTTGTGGGCCACGCCGGCCTGGTGAAGGTGATCGCGGAACAGCGGCGGACCCACCACCGCCGCCACCAGTCCTGTGGTGACCCCACCGGCGAGCAGGACCAACGTCTGAGCGAGCAGCAGCCGCCGCCGCATTCCCATTCCCGTTCGGGCGGTCATGGCCTGGCTCCCATCCGGTATCCGACACCACGGACGGTGAAGACGAAGCGTGGCTCTGCCGGGTCGTCACCCAGTTTGCGGCGCAGATGTCCGACGTGGACGTCGACAAGATGGTCGTTACCCACCCACGGCTCGCCCCAGACCGCGTTGATCAGTTGGCGGCGGCTCCACACCACGCCCGGCCTCGATGACAGGGCGGCCAGGATGTCGAACTCGGTGCGGGTCAACGGGATCGGTTCATCGTGGAGGAACACCTGTCGGCTGGCTGGATCGATTGACAGCGGTCCGAAGTGGCGGATCGGCGGCATCGGATCGGCGGTGTCGGCGACACCATTCGACGGGGTGACGGTCCGTGGCCGGCGCAACATCGCACGAATCCGGGCGACCAGTTCCCGTGGGCTGAACGGTTTGGTGATGTAGTCGTCGGCCCCGACCGACAGGCCGACGATGGTGTCCATCTCGGTGTCACGGGCGGTCAGCATCACCACGTAGGCGTCGGAGAACGTCCGCAACTGCCGGCAGACTTCGAACCCGTCGAGACCGGGTAATCCCAGATCGAGCAACACCACATCGGGATCGACCTCGCGGGCCACCGCGAGTGCCTCGACCCCGGTATGACACACCGTCACCTCGAAGTGCTCACGCTTCAGGTATATGGCGACCACATCGGCCAGCGCGGCTTCGTCATCGACCACCAGGGCGCGATAACCCAGGTCGGCGCCGCTCTCGGCGATGCCGGGCATGGGGTCCATGCTTCCATCGTGCCGTGCTGCCCGGCCGGGTCCCGGTCTTGATCGAATCTTCACACAACCAATACCGAACACCTGAGCGCCCGGCGCAGTCTGGAGGTGATGAGCCGACCGCC
>ERZ888423.3172-NODE-3172-length-11154-cov-11.590954_pt1 | contig 11154 bp, 11 predicted proteins | sample MGYA00520523_ERZ888423 | MGnify/ENA primary metagenome ERZ888423 (study PRJEB32303, sample SAMEA104408611) | aquatic metagenome | biome: Brackish water; feature: Pelagic; material: water | place: Baltic Sea | collected 2014-06-08T10:24:00 | depth 30,27 m ...
TTTATAAAAAAGCTGAAATGAACAACTAAATTTTCCTTTATCGTTTTTCAATCAAAAAAAGTATCTTTACACTCTTTTCAAAAAATAATTTTTTTACGTACCTCAAACAGAGAAAAAATGACAGAATTACGTGTTGATGAGATTTTAAATTCAAGTGCCCTTTTAAAAGAAATAATCCTTAAAGGATGGGTAAGAACTTTCAGAAGCAATCGTTTTATCGCTTTAAATGACGGCTCAACCATCAAAAATATTCAATGTGTCATTGACTTTGAAAAAACTCCCGAAGAAACCCTGAAAAGAATTAATACTGGTGCTGCAATTGCTGTTTATGGAACCATTATTGAAAGTCAAGGAAAAGGGCAGTCCGTTGAAATTCAGGTTTCTAAAATTGAGATTTTGGGCGATTCAAATCCTGAGGAATATCCTATTCAACCCAAAAAACATAGTTTCGAATTTTTAAGAGAAAATGCTCATTTGCGTACAAGAACCAATACGTTTGGTGCGGTGATGCGTGTTCGATCAAAACTGTCTTTTGCGGTTCATAAATATTTTCAAGAAAATGGATTTAACTACGTAAACACACCAATTATTACAGGTTCTGATGCGGAAGGCGCAGGAGAAATGTTTAGAGTTACCACGTTTCATGACAACAAATCTCCATTGACCGAAGATGGAAAAATTGATTATTCTAAAGACTTTTTTGGAAAAGAAACCAATTTAACGGTTTCTGGTCAATTAGAAGCTGAAGCGTATGCGATGTCTTTAGGAAAAGCATATACGTTTGGTCCCACTTTTCGAGCTGAAAACTCCAACACAACAAGACATTTGGCCGAGTTCTGGATGATTGAACCCGAAGTTGCCTTTATGGATTTGGAGGGTAATATGGATTTGGCAGAGGATTTTATCAAATCAGTATTGAAATATGCGTTGGAGAATTGTAAAGACGATTTGGAATTTTTAGACCAACGTTTGACTGAAGAAGACAAAACAAAACCAATGAATGAGCGGAGTGAAATGAGCTTATTGCTAAAACTTCATTTTGTAGTTGACAACGATTTTAAAAGAGTTTCTTATACAGAAGCAATTGATATTTTGAGAAATTCAACTCCCAACAAAAAGAAAAAATTTCAATACATTATCAATGAATGGGGTGCAGATTTGCAATCAGAACATGAACGTTTTTTGGTAGAAACGCATTTTAAATGTCCTGTGATTTTGTTTGATTATCCTGCAAATATCAAAGCGTTTTACATGCGTTTGAATGATGATGGAAAAACAGTAAGAGCAATGGATGTTTTATTTCCTGGTATTGGAGAAATTGTTGGAGGAAGCCAAAGAGAGGAGCGTTATGAAGTTTTGGTCGCTAAAATGAGAGCACTTGGCATTGAAGAAAAAGATTTGTGGTGGTATCTTGATTTGCGAAAATATGGCACTGCAGTTCATTCAGGATTTGGCTTGGGATTTGAGCGTTTGGTGCTATTTACGACAGGAATGGGTAATATTCGTGATGTGATTCCTTTTCCGAGAACGCCTCAAAATGCAGAATTTTAAGTTTATAAAACAATTATAAAATCAATCGTCATTCTCAAAAGTATGGCGATTTTATTTTTGCGTTAATTCATATCTTTGTACTTATGTTAAAACAAGGATTACAATTTAAACTATTACAAAAATTATCTCCTCAACAAATTCAGTTGATGAAATTGATTCAATTGCCTACGCAAGCTTTTGAAGAACGATTGAAAGAAGAAATGGAAGAAAATCCTGCACTTGATGATGGAAAAGAAGAATCAGAAAACTTCGATGATGATCTATCAAATGAGTTTGATGATGATAATGATTCTGAAAAAATCAATACTGATGACATCAATATTGATGAATATTTGAGTGATGATGAAGTGCCAAGTTATAAAACACAGACAAGTAATTATTCGGCTGATGATGAAGAAAAAAATGTGCCTTATGACGCCGGAATTAGCTTTCATCAGTCATTGAAAAATCAGTTGAATACGTTTCGATTGACAGAAGAAGAGTTTGTAATTGCTGAACATTTGGCGGGAAGTATTGATGATAGTGGTTATATCCGAAGAGAAATTATTGATTTGGTGGATGACCTTGCTTTTTCTGCAAATGTGTTCACGAATGAAGAAGAAGTTATTCGAATTTTAACAACAGTTGTGCATCATTTAGACCCAATTGGAGTGGGTGCAAGAGATTTAAAAGAGTGTTTGGTGATTCAATTAAAAGCGAAAGAATCTAACAAAATCAGGAGCTTATCCATTGATATTCTCGAAAATGCTTTTGATCATTTTGTAAAAAAACACTACACCAAGCTGCAAGAAAAATATGGAATTTCGGAAGATGAATTGAAATCGGTAAATACCGAAATTTCAAAACTAAATCCAAAACCAGGAAGTTCTTTTGCTGGAAACAATAAATTTGCGGAACAAATTGTGCCTGATTTTTCTATCAAAATTATAGATGGAGAATTGGATTTGACCTTAAATTCAAGAAACGCACCTGAGTTGCATATTTCAAAAGAATATAGCAATATGATGAGAGGTTATCAAGAATCAAATACCAAAAGTCAATCTCAAAAAGACGCGATTTTTTTCATCAAACAGAAATTAGATGCTGCAAAATGGTTTATTGATGCGATTAAACAGCGTCAACAAACATTGCTTGTGACCATGAATGCGATTATACATTATCAATACGAATATTTTTTAACGGGTGATGATCGAAAGCTAAAACCAATGATTTTGAAAGACATTGCTGATGATATAAACATGGATATTTCTACCATTTCAAGGGTGGCAAGTAGCAAATATGTTTCCACTCCTTATGGCACAAAATTGATCAAAGAATTCTTTTCAGAATCGATGAAAAATGACCAAGGTGAAGATGTTTCAACGAAAGAAATCAAAAGTATTTTGGAATCTGTCATTTGTGAAGAAAGCAAAAAAAAACCCCTAACTGACGAAAAATTAGCTGAAATTTTAAAAGAAAAAGGCTATCCAATTGCAAGAAGAACAATTGCAAAATATAGAGAACAATTAGACATTCCTGTAGCGCGTTTACGAAAAGAAATTTTGTGAAGTTTTATAAATTGATTTCGGTTTTTTTATATCCTAATGTCATTCCAACTTTGGGAGTGATGTTTTATTTCTTAACAGTTCCAGTGAATTTTGAAAGCAAACAAAAAATGGGGATTTTAAGTTTGGTTTTTGTTGTCACTTATTTGTTTCCATTGTTGATTTCTTTTATTTTCAAAAAAATAAAGCTTATTGATTCTTATAGAATTGGGAGTATTCGCCAGAGAAAATTACCAATTGCATTGATGTTTGGTGTTTTTTATTTACTTGGAAATACCATAAGTTATATTCCTAATTTCCATGATTTAGCATTGTTGTTTTTTTCAACTTCTTTAGGTTTGATTATTATTTACTTTCTCTTTTATTTTAAAATAAAAGCGAGTATTCACTTGTTTTCACTCGGTGTTTTTATGGGATTTTTTTTGGTTTTAAGTACCGTTTATCAGCAATCATTTTTGATCATAATTATTGCAATATTATTTTTGTCAGGAATACTTGCCAATGCAAGATTGCAATTAAAAGCTCACACAACTAAAGAAATTTACCTCGGATTTTTTATTGGAATAATCGCACCAATTATTGGAAGTTTTATTTTATAAGATATAAAAAATTAATCCAAACTTTAAAATACTTGTGTCAATATTTTCAGAATTGATTTTTGAATCTTTAAAAATCGGAGTTAAATTATAAAACACATAAAAATTGACTACATCATACCCTGCAGAAAAGGTGATACCATATTGCAGTTTATTATATCCTGAAACATTACTATATGAGAATTGAGTGTCATTTTCCTCGAATCTAAAAGTGTTTGAAAAGTTGTATAAAAATTTAACCCCAGTATAAATTCTCCAAAAATCATATTTTATTGCATTGGAAGTTCTCAGACGAAATTCAAAAGGGAACTCGATATTGTGAGACTTAAATACATTTGAATTGATATTTGATCCATCCCCAAAAACAGTTGAATTGTAAATTTCTTCAACTTTTAAATTATGATTAAAGTAATCATATCCATACCCAACACCAATCCCAATAGAGATATTTCCTCGTGCATTAAGAATAATATCTTTCATAAACCCTGTTGAAAATGCAAATGAAAATCCACTTTTACTTATAATTGATGGTTGATTAGATAACTGTGCATATGAAATAGATGCATAAATTTGATCATCAGCATATGTATCCCCTAACTTCAAAGAATCTTTTTGAGCATAAAAAAAAGAAATCTTGCAAAATAAGAAAATACAAAAAACAACTTTTTTCATAGGATGTAAATAGATGATTAAAGATACGCTATTAAGAAAACAAAAAGCTAAAATTATGTCAACGAAAAAAGGGTAACTCGTTTGAGTTACCCTTTTTTGATTTTGGTATACAATTAATTACTTGACCCTTTTTGAGTAGAATAACTAATTTTAAGCGCATTTACGTCTCTTAATTTCAATCTAATGTCAGTAATTGTGCCTACGTTAGATTCTTTATCAGCCTTTATTGAAGTTGTCATAAAAGGAACTTCTGCTTCAGAAACTTTAGATCTAGCATTGATAATAAAAGCCGGAACTTGCTCAGCAGAAGCAATTTTGTCATTTAATTGAATCTTGTTATAACCAACTCCATCTCTATTTGGATCTTTTGATTTACCAATATAAATAGTACAAACCAAACTTTTATGCTCTAATTTTTTAATCTCAGTAGCGCTCGGAAGTCTAGGATTTTCTATTCTTAAGTCAGTTTCTCTCATGGTAGTTGTAACCATGAAGAAAAATAATAACATAAAAACGATATCAGGCAAAGCTGCAGTATTTACAGCTGGCATTCCTTTCTTCTTTTTTCTAAATTTAGACATATTGTTAAATTTTAAAATTAATTAAGACGTTGGTTCTGCGTCAGAAATGATTTGAGGATAAGCGGTTTTAATGAACTCAACTTTGTTTTTCAAATCTTCTACCCTGTCTTTTAAACTCGCATTCTTTTTCGCTTCGCCGTAGGCTTGCTCTAATTGATCAAAAGTTATTTTATACTTTTGTGTGGACAACCTGTTTCTTAGCTCAGTGTATGCTCTTAATAGCTCGTTTTGTACTTGAATATACATTCCGTATTCAGTCCCTCTATCACTTTGAACAGAAATAATTGCTTTGTTTGGATGGTCAGAAGAAAGTTCACTTTTTTCTCCCTGGCAATAATCGCAAGGTTTTCCTGGAGAACCATCTTCACCCGCGGTACCTATACCTCCACCATTATCAATAAACTTTATTGCAGCATCTTTTAAATCATTTATTTGCATACGCTCGTCTTCAACTAAAAGCTCATTATTTCTATTTATAATTACTACAAATATATTTTTTTCTTTAATTATAGGAGGAACATAATCTTTTGGTGGCTTTTCTGATAACTTCTTAGACACACCTGAATCTACATTCATTGTAGTTGTCACTAAGAAGAAAATCAATAAAAGAAAAGCAATGTCCGCCATTGAACCTGCATTAATTTCTGGATTTTCTCTTCTTGCCATAGTTTTATGGTTTAATCAATCCTTTTACTAAATCCCATACGAAAAATAGACCAGCAATACCTCCTAAGATAATGCTATACCAAATTCCAGCTCCAACCCATCTGTTTACAGATGATCCTTCTTCACCTCCTGGTTGCACTCTACCTGCTGCATCATAGACAACATTGCTATCTGATAGGATGTATGCGATAATTAGTAAAACTGTTAAAGCACCTATCCCTTTCAAAGCTTTAATTAAATTATCTTTATTTGAAAGCAAACCCAATAAGGAAAGAACGACAGTTATTATTACAGTTCCCAAGAACAAGTAGTATGAAAAATAAATTAAAGGACTTATGATACTGTTTTGTTTATCTACATCTGTTTCAATCACTGACGCATCAACCGAAAATACTCTTATAAAAAGGATACCACCGATTAAAGCAATTGCAGCAATTAAAAGATTTAAAATTTTAGTATTATTCATAATGAATGTTATTTTTTAAACTTTACTAATAAATCTACCAAAGTGATAGATGCATCTTCCATACTATTTACAATACTATCGATTTTTGCAACTATATAATTATAAAAAATTTGAAGAATAATTGCTACAACAAGACCAAATACAGTTGTTAATAAAGCAATTTTAATACCACCCGCTACAACTGCCGGAGAAATGTCATTCGCAACAGCAATATCGTTGAAGGCACCAATCATACCAATTACAGTACCCATGAAACCAAGCATTGGTGCTAATGCAATAAATAATGAAATCCAAGAAACATTTTTTTCTAATTGCCCCATTTGAACTCCACCATAAGCAACTACTGCTTTTTCAGCTTCCTCTACTCCTTCATCAACTCTATCTAAACCCTGATAAAAAATTGAAGCAACTGGTCCTTTTGTGTTTCTGCAAACTTCTTTTGCTGCTTCAACTCCACCATTACTTAACGCTTCCTCAACACTTGCTAATAATTCTTTGGTATTAGTTGTTGCCATGTTCAAATAAATAATTCTTTCAATGGCGATTGCCAATCCTAAGATTAAGGCTACTAATACAATTCCCATAAATCCTGGGCCGCCATCAATAAAGTTTTGCTTTAATACTTGGTGAAACGTTTTCGCTTCTGTTACGGTTTCTTGTGCAAAGGATGATTGAACTGCTCCAAAAAACATCAATCCTGTTACAAATAAGGCATTTACTAATTTTTTCATCTTGGTTATAAATTAATTTTAATAGTTAACGGGTTAAAGATATAAATTTTCAATTCAAAAATGGAAAATCTTGGGAATTTTCTGTGATAAAAAATTTTCAAATACTTTCTTCCTAATGATCGCACAAGTAACAAAAAATGTAAGGCATAAAAAAATTTTTTTTTAGCTATTTATTGACAAAGTTGATTTTTTTAAAAAATCTATAAAAAAATCATCTTCATTTATATTACCTATATTTTATTGAGAAATTTCTCCTCTTAATGAGGTTTCAAAATGATTCGTAAATTCAGTCAAAGTAAAATTATCGTTTAATAAATACATTAATTTTGCAACTGCAGCCTCTGTTGTAATATCTTTTCCACTGACTACGCCAATTTTTTTCAAAGCAATACTGGTTTCATAATGTCCTTGATTCACATTTCCTCCCAGACATTGTGTAACATTTACAATCCGAATATTTTTTTCAATAGCCTGTTTTATAAGATCTATAAACCAATTTTCTGAAGGGGCATTTCCTGATCCAAATGTTTCTAAAACAACTCCTTTTAAATTTTTGATTAATAATATACTTTCCAATACATTTTTAGTGATTCCTGGGAAAATTTTAATGATTACAATGTCTGGTACTAATTTTTTTCTGACAATTAATGGTAGATTTTCTTCAGAAACTCGCTGTAAATAATGCTCATGAAACTTTAAATAAACACCACTTTCAGCCAATGGCGGATAATTCATGGACACAAATGCCTCAAATTGTTCTGCATTCATTTTGGTAGTTCTGTTTGCTCTGTATAATTTATATTCAAAATACAAACAAACTTCTTGAATCATTGGTTTGCCATCTTTTTGAGCGGATGCAATTTCAATTGACGTGATTAAATTTTCTTTGGCATCTGTTCGTAAATCGCCAATTGGTAATTGTGATCCTGTAAAAATGATCGGTTTTTGCAGATTTTCGAACATAAAACTAATGGCAGAGGAAGTATATGACATCGTATCTGAACCTGAAAGCACTACAAATCCATCAAAGAAATCATAATTTTTCTCAATAATTTCGATAATATCCAAATAAAATTGAGTATTCATGTTTGACGAATCGATGGGAGTTTCAAAAGAAATGTTTTGAATCTGACAATTGAGTTGTTGCAATTCAGGAATTTTCTCTAAAATCTGACTAAAATCAAATGCTTTCAATGCTTTTGAAGCATAATCTTTCATCATACCAATGGTTCCTCCTGTATAAATTAATAAAATATTGGGTTTTATTGTCATTTTGACAGTTTTTTTTATCAAATTAAATTTGGAATAATTTATGTTGTAAATTTATCGAACAATTTTGACATAAATAATTAAACTTAAAAATTATGATTGAATTTTATATTTTAATAGGTGTAATCTCTTTAGTAAGCTGGTTGATCAGTAATACTTTGAAGAAAAAATTTGACAACTATTCAAAAGTTAGTCTTAGAAATGGCATGAGTGGCGCTGAAATAGCCGAAAAAATGCTCGCAGATCACGGCATTAGTGATGTAAAAGTAATTTCTACTCCAGGTAGATTAACAGATCATTACAATCCTTTGGATAAAACCGTAAATTTGAGTGAAGCAGTTTATAACCAAAGAAACGCTTCAGCTGCAGCAGTTGCTGCGCACGAAGTTGGTCACGCTGTTCAGCATGCAACTGCTTATGAATGGTTGACAATGCGTTCTAAATTGGTGCCCGTAGTGAATATTTCTTCACGTTTTTCTCAATGGCTTATTATTGGCGGATTAATTTTGGGTGCAGGTGCAGGACAAACTGGATTTGGTTTTACAATTGCAGTTATTGGATTGGTTTTCATGGGATTAGCAACTGTATTTAGTTTTATTACATTGCCAGTTGAATATGATGCAAGTAACAGAGCTTTGGCTTGGTTGAAAAACAAAAATATGGTAAGCCAACAAGAATTGGAAGGCTCTACAGATGCTTTAAAATGGGCTGCAAGAACGTATTTAGTGGCTGCAATTGGCTCATTAGCAATGTTGTTATATTTGGCTTTGCAAGTTTTGGGAAATAGAGATTAGTTTTTTTAATACAATATTGAAATTAGTTTAGAAAAATATTAGTTTTACAAAAAAATCCGAAAATAAATTTTCGGATTTTTTTATTTACATCAAAGTTGAATTGTTGATTTCTAAACTTTGAATTTGATTAATCATTCAGCTTTAAAACTGCCATAAATGCTTCTTGTGGAATTTCTACATTCCCCACTTGACGCATTCTTTTCTTTCCTTTTTTCTGTTTTTCGAGTAATTTTCTTTTACGAGAAATATCACCTCCATAACATTTTGCAGTTACATCTTTTCTCAATGCTTTTACAGTTTCTCGAGCAATAATTTTTGTACCAATAGCTGCCTGAATAGGGATGTCAAATTGCTGACGAGGAATCAATTCTTTTAGTTTTTCGCAAATACGCTTTCCAATTCCGTAAGCATTATCCACGTGCAATAATGCAGAAAGTGCGTCAACAGGTTGCGCATTTAAAAGCATATCAACACGCACTAATTTTGATTCTCTCATACCAATTGGATGATAATCAAAAGAAGCATATCCTTTGGAAACTGTTTTTAATCGGTCATAAAAATCGAAAACAATTTCAGCCAAAGGCATATTGAAAACCAACTCAACTCTGACCGGAGTTAAGTAAGTTTGATTTACAATTTGTCCTCGTTTTTCAATACATAATCCCATTACTTGACCCACAAAATCCGATTTTGTAATAATTGATGCTTTAATATAAGGTTCCTCAACTCTGTCTAATCTTGATGGATCAGGCAAATCAGAGGGATTGTTTACAATAATTGCTTTTTCAGGTTCTTTTTTGGTAAAGGCGTGATAAGAAACGTTTGGAACTGTGGTAATTACAGTCATGTTAAATTCACGTTCAAGACGTTCTTGAATGATTTCCATGTGCAACATCCCAAGAAATCCACAACGAAAACCAAAACCCAAAGCAGCTGAACTTTCTGGTTGAAACACCAAGGAGGCATCATTTAATTGGAGTTTTTCCATAGAAGAACGCAATTCCTCATATTCCTCAGTGTCAACAGGATAAATTCCTGCAAAAACCATTGGTTTTACATCTTCAAAACCATCTATTTTCTCTGCAGTTGGATTGGCAAAATCAGTAATGGTATCTCCTACTTTCACTTCTTTTGCAGTTTTAATACCGGTAATTAAATAACCAACATCCCCTGTTTTTACTTCATTTTTAACAACTTGTGTCAACTTTAAAGTACCCACTTCATCAGCTCCATATTGATTACCTGTTGCCATGAATTTGATTTGTTGATTTTTTTTGATGCTGCCATCAATCACTCTAAAATAGGTTTCAATTCCTCTGTATGAATTGTATACTGAATCAAAAATCAAGGCTTTCAAAGGCGCATCAGGATTTCCTTTTGGCGCAGGAATTTTACGAATAATTGCTTCCAAAATATTACCAACTCCAAAACCTGTTTTTCCACTTGCATGAATCACATCCTCTGGATTACATCCTAATAAATCTACAATATCATCAGTTACTTCTTCAGGATTTGCGGATGGTAAATCCACTTTATTCAACACCGGAATAATTTCCAAGTCATTTTCTAACGCCAAATATAAATTTGAAATCGTTTGCGCTTGAATACTTTGAGCAGCATCAACAATCAACAAAGCACCTTCACAAGCTGCAATTGAACGCGAAACTTCGTAAGAAAAATCTACGTGACCAGGAGTGTCTATTAGGTTTAAAGTATATTTTTCTCCTTCAAATTCATAATCCATCTGAATTGCATGAGATTTGATTGTAATGCCACGTTCGCGCTCCAAATCCATATTATCTAACAATTGGTCTTGCTTTTCACGTTCGGTTACAGTACCTGTAAAATCTAATAAACGGTCTGCTAACGTGCTTTTACCATGATCAATGTGCGCGATAATGCAAAAATTTCTTATGTTTTTCATGCGTTTTCAATCTTCCTTTAAGGTTGTAAAGATACATAATAGATAGTTTCAAAAATTAGATGGATTCAATGATATTTATCTATTTTATTTTCTCAGATTGGTCTCTAAAATCGCCGCTTGAAATTCTTGCCAATCATCCAATTCATCGCCATTTTTATCAAAACTTTGTAGCATAAATTCGGCAAACAAACCACGAATTAAAATACTGACATTGGCTTCTTTCAGCAAATTTTTGAAATCATTTTTTGTCAAAAAACCATCTTTGTCTTCGTTGTAAAAATCAAAAGCTTCTTTTGGCTCAGTAAATTTACTTCGCATTAAGATTTCAATATTTTTAAGAATTTTTTCTTTTGTCCAAGC
>ERZ888423.3174-NODE-3174-length-11152-cov-7.146526_pt1 | contig 11152 bp, 9 predicted proteins | sample MGYA00520523_ERZ888423 | MGnify/ENA primary metagenome ERZ888423 (study PRJEB32303, sample SAMEA104408611) | aquatic metagenome | biome: Brackish water; feature: Pelagic; material: water | place: Baltic Sea | collected 2014-06-08T10:24:00 | depth 30,27 m ...
CAGACCCCGGAGCCGGGTCGCCGGCGACATCAGACCCCGGAGCCGGGTGGCCGGCGACATCAGACCCCGGAGCCGGGTCGCCGGCGACATCAGACCCCGGAGCCGGGTGGCCGGCACCGTCGTGGCCTCGGTCTTCGGGCTCATTGCCCGGGCCACCGGTGACCCTTTGACCCGGCTCGGGCGGCGACGTCATGCCTGCCAGTATCCCAGGTCCCGATAGTGGACCGGTCAATGGGAGAATCTTGCCCATGAACGCTGCACGTCGCGAAGCCCCGGACCGAAATCTCGCGCTCGAACTCGTGCGGGTAACCGAGGCGGGAGCGATGGCGGCGGGCCGCTGGGTCGGCCGGGGCGACAAGGAGGGCGGCGACGGCGCTGCCGTCGACGCGATGCGCCAGCTGGTCAACTCAGTCTCGATGCGTGGTGTCGTCGTAATCGGCGAGGGCGAGAAGGACAACGCGCCCATGCTCTACAACGGCGAGGAAGTCGGCAACGGGGACGGCCCGGAGTGCGACTTCGCGGTCGATCCTGTCGACGGCACGACGCTGATGAGCAAGGGCATGCCCAATGCCATCTCGGTGTTGGCCGTAGCCGAGCGCGGCGCGATGTTCGACCCGTCGGCGGTGTTCTACATGAACAAGATCGCCGTGGGACCTGAAGCCGTCGACGTCATCGACATCGCCGCCCCGATCGGCGAGAACATCCGCCGCGTCGCGAAGGCGAAAAGCCTGACCGTCGCCGACCTCACGGTGTGCGTGCTGGACCGGCCCAGGCACCTCCAACTAGTGGCCGACGTCCGCGAAGCGGGAGCCCGCATCCGGCTGATTTCCGACGGCGACGTCGCCGGCGCCATCGCGGCGTGCCGTCCCAATTCTGGAACCGATCTCCTCGTCGGTATCGGCGGAACGCCCGAGGGCATCATCACTGCTGCGGCGATCCGTTGCATGGGCGGGGCGATCCAGGCCCAACTCGCCCCTACCGATGACGCTGAGCGGCAGAAGGCCCTCGATCGCGGCCACGATCTCGACCGAGTGTTACACACCGATGATCTGGTCTCCGGGGAGAACGTGTTCTTCTCCGCCACCGGAGTCACCGATGGCGACCTGCTCAAGGGCGTGCAGTACTACGGTGGCGGATGCACCACTCAGTCGATAGTTATGCGTTCCAAGTCCGGCACCGTCCGGACTATTGACGCATACCACCGCCTGTCCAAGCTCAATGAGTACTCCGCGGTCAACTTCACCGGCGACAATTCCGCCGCGCATCCATTGCCGTAATCACCGACACAAGAAGGGCATACATGAGCACCGACGCCGTTGTTCAGAAGGAAGCCGGCAAGTACCGGATCGAGCACGACACCATGGGCGAGGTTCGGGTGCCGATCGATGCGCTGTGGCGCGCGCAGACCCAGCGCGCCGTGGAGAACTTCCCGATTTCGGGCCGCGCCCTCGAGCGCACTCAGATCCGCGCGCTCGGCCTACTCAAGGGCGCCTGTGCGCAGGTGAACAAAGATCTCGGGTTGCTTGCACCGGAGAAAGCCGACGCGATCATCGCAGCCGCAGGCGAGATCGCCGATGGCCGCCACGACGATCAGTTCCCCATCGACGTGTTCCAGACCGGCTCTGGCACCAGCTCGAACATGAACGCCAACGAGGTCATCGCGAGCATTGCGGCAGGCTTCGATCCCCCGGTTGCGGTGCACCCCAATGACGACGTGAACATGTCACAGAGCTCAAATGACACCTTCCCGACGGCGACGCACATCGCGGCCACCGAAGCTGCTGTGCGCCATCTCATTCCAGCACTGGAAGTACTCCACGAGTCGCTTGAGGCAAAGGCCCGCCAGTGGCGCACGGTGGTGAAGTCCGGCCGCACCCACCTGATGGACGCCGTCCCAGTGACACTCGGCCAGGAATTCAGCGGTTACGCACGCCAGATCGAGGCCGGCATCGAAAGAGTCAAGGCGACCCTGCCCCGGTTGGGCGAGCTGGCGATCGGCGGCACGGCGGTGGGCACCGGCCTCAATGCGCCCGACGGGTTCGGCGCCAAGGTCGTCGAGGTCTTGGTCGACCAAACAGGAATCGCCGAACTACGCACAGCTGCCAACTCTTTCGAAGCCCAGGCGGCACGCGACGGGCTGGTCGAAGCGTCCGGCGCGCTGAAGACGATCGCGGTCTCGCTGACCAAGATCGCCAACGATGTTCGCTGGATGGGGTCGGGGCCGCTGACCGGCCTGGGCGAGCTACGACTGCCGGACCTGCAGCCGGGCAGTTCGATCATGCCGGGCAAGGTCAATCCAGTACTCCCCGAAGCGGTGACACAGGTTGCCGCGCAGGTCATCGGCAACGATGCGGCCGTCACGGTTGGGGGCCTGTCAGGAGCTTTCGAGCTGAACGTCTACATCCCGATGATGGCGCGCAACACACTGGAGTCGTTCACGCTGCTGGCAAACGTATCGAAGCTGTTCGCCACCAAGTGCATCGACGGCTTGGTGGCCAACGAGCAGCACCTGCGGGATCTCGCCGAGTCCTCGCCATCGATTGTGACTCCGCTGAACTCCGCGATCGGCTACGAGGAGGCCGCCAAGGTCGCCAAGGAAGCCCTCAAGGAGCGAAAGACGATTCGGCAGGCGGTCATCGACCGCGGGCTGATCGGCGACAAGCTCTCCGAGGAGGAGTTGGACAAGCGCCTCGACGTGCTGGCCATGGCCAAGGTCGTCGATGAGCGCCTGCGCGAAGATCATTAGGCAGGACGGGCGTTAGCCTGCCATCCCCTCTCAGGGCAGGGCGCTCGGGCTGATCTCCTCAAGCATCTCGGTGACCAGCGCCGCGATCGGTGAGCGCTCGCTGCGCAGTAGCGTGATGTGCGCGAACAGTGGGTGGCCCTTCAGCTTCTCGATCACCGCCGCGACGCCATCGTGACGACCGACACGCAGGTTGTCGCGCTGCGCGACATCGTGGGTCAGCACCACCCGGGAGCCTGTACCGAGCCTCGACAGCACGGTGAGCAGGACGTTGCGCTCCAATGACTGTGCCTCGTCGACGATCACGAACGAGTCGTGCAGCGACCGACCGCGGATGTGGGTCAGCGGCAGGACCTCGAGCATGCCGCGGGCCAGCACCTCTTCGAGCACCGTCGGGCTGGCGAGTCCCTCGAGCGTGTCGAAGACGGCCTGGGCCCAGGGCCCCATTTTCTCGCTCTCGCTGCCGGGCAGGTAGCCGAGTTCCTGACCACCGACTGCATACAGCGGACGGAACACGACCACCTTGCGCTGCGTGCGCCGCTCCAACACGGCTTCCAATCCCGCGCACAGAGCCAGCGCTGACTTTCCGGTGCCCGCCTTGCCGCCGAGTGACACGATCCCGACAGATTCATCGAGCAGCAGATCCAGCGCCACCCGCTGCTCAGCGGAGCGACCACGCAGACCGAACACCTCGCGGTCACCGCGCACGAGTTGCACCCGCTTGTCTGCGTTGACACGGCCCAGTGCGTGAGAGTTGCTGCCCAGTAACCGAATTCCGGTGTGGCACGGCTGGTCGCGGGCAGCCTCCAGTTCGATCTCACCCTCGGCGAACAGCCCGTCGACATCCTCCGTGGAGACCTCGACCTCGGCCATGCCGTTCCATCCGGACGTGATGACGTCCTGCGCGTGGTACTCGTCGGCCGCCAACCCGACCGCACCGGCCTTCACCCGCAGCGGAATATCTTTGCTCACCAACGTGACTCGCTTGCCTTCCGCGGCGAGGTTGGCCGCGCAGGTCAGAATTCGCGAATCATTGCTGTCGGTCCGGAAGCCGGCAGGCAGCACCGAGGGATCGCTGTGGTTGAGCTCGACGTGCAGGGTGCCGCCATGGCCCCCAACAGGAATCGGCTGGTCCAGCCGCCCGTGCTCTAGGCGCAGATCATCGAAATTCCGCAGTGCCTGCCGAGCGAACCAGCCAAGCTCATGATGATGACGCTTGGCCTCCAGTTCACTGATGACCACCAACGGAACTACCACTTCGTGTTCGGCGAACCTCAAGCATGCCCAGGGATCGGACAACAGCACAGAGGTGTCGAGCACGTAGGTCCGAATCAGGCCCGATTGCTGGCTCCGCCAGCCCTGCGATTGAGTCACGATGCGCTCCTCGAAGCGACCTCATGCGGCCCCACACGAACGTCTCGGTGGACACACAGCGGCCTCTAGGACCGGGGCCGGCCCTTCGTGATCAAAGTGATCGGGACCGCCCGGACAGCAGAGCATGTCGCTAGCCATCGAAAATGACGCTACTCCGGCGACGGGTTTCACGCCGTGCAGGCGCGCCGAACTTCAGCGGCGTGCAGGTTACGAGCTGATGAATTGCCGCAACTGGGGCTCGTCGGCCAACCCCCACGCGGTGATGCGGTCGGAGATGACCCGGCGCAGCTGCTCCTCATCGAAGATGCCCGCCTCAGCGACAGTGGCCACCTTGTCGCGGTAGGCGACGATGTCCGCGCCTACCACGTCGAGCCCGCTGGCCCGGCACGCGATCGCCTCAATCGTCTCGTCGCGGGAGTAGGTCAGGCAGTGGCTGATGAGGTTGGCAAAGAAATCCTCGTGACGTTCCTCGTCCTTGGCGATTCGGCCGACCAGTGCCTTGAGCGTCGGCTCGGCGATCTGAGCCTGCAGGTTGCGGCAGAACACAGCGTGGGCGCGTTCGTAGAACGCCATGAACGCCAGAGTCTCCAGCTGGCTGTACGTGTCGGCCCGATAGCCCTGCACCACATGCTCAACGCGGACATCCTCGTTGGCGGTCGGGTCGACCTCACGGGTGACTACCAGGTAGTTGCGCAGCGCGATGGCGTGTAGGTGCTCCTCGGCGGTCCAGCGACCCAGCCAACGACCCCACTTCTTCTCAAGGATGAAGTGCTCAACCAGTTCGCGGTGGTAGCCGGCGAGGTTGTCCTTGTTGATCAGCAGGATTTCCAGCGCGTCGGTGACGGGCTTGGGCAGCGTCACCTCAGACGGGTCCCAGTCGCGCCCGCCGAGGAACGCGAAGTTCTCACCCTGCTCAAACGGGACGTAGTCGTGGGCGTACCAAAGGTCCTCGGAGTCGAGATGCCGCCGCAGCTCCTGCAGGACGACCGGCTCGAGTTCGACAGTCAGCGCATTAGCGACAGGTCTCTGTGCCATAAAGTAACTGTAACCCGCATACACACGTTCCTGGAAATCAGGTGCGCGGAGTGTCGCGGACGCGCGTGCACAGTCCTACAGCGTCAAGCCCGGATACAGCGGGTTAGCAGCCAATAGTTCCGCTGAGGCCGCGTGTACCCGTTCGGCTGTGCCGTCGGCCAATGCGTACTTGGCCTTAGACGGACCGTTGGAGGCGGCCGTCGGCTCAGTATTGGTGAGCACCTCGACAGTGAGTTCGGCGATGCGGTCGAAATCGTCGCCCCCGAAGCCGCGCGTAGTCAGGGCGGGGGTACCGAAACGGATTCCGCTGGTGTACCAAGCGCCGTTGGGGTCGGCAGGAATGGCGTTGCGATTGGTGACGATCCCGGAGTCCAGCAGCGCCGACTCGGCCTGACGTCCGGTGAGCCCGAACGATCTCACATCCAACAGCACGATGTGGTTGTCGGTGCCGCCGGTGACCAGGCGGGCCCCTCGCTTGAGGAAGCCCTCGGCGAGCGACTTCGCGTTGTCGGCGATGCGCTGGGCATATTCATGGAAAGCCGGTTGGCGCGCCTCGGCCAATGCGACGGCCTTGGCGGCCATCACATGCGCCAGCGGCCCACCGAGCACCATCGGGCAGCCCTTGTCGACGGCGGGGGCGAACTCCTCGGTGGCCATGATCAACCCGCCGCGCGGCCCGCGCAGCGACTTGTGGGTGGTGGTGGTCGTGACGTGCGCGTGCGGCACCGGGTCCTCGTCACCGACGAACACCTTGCCTGCCACCAGGCCGGCGAAGTGCGCCATGTCGACCATCAGGGTGGCCCCCACCTCATCGGCGATCTCCCGCATCTTCGCGAAGTTCACCCGACGCGGATAGGCCGAGTAGCCGGCGACGAGCACCAACGGCTTGAACTCACGGGCTGCGGCGGCAACGGCGTCGTAATCCAACAGCCCGGTTTCGGGATCGGTGCCGTACTGGCGCTGGTGGAACATTTTGCCGGAGATGTTCGGCCGGAAACCGTGGGTGAGGTGGCCGCCGGTGTCCAGTGACATGCCCAGTAGTCGCTGATTGCCCAGCTTCGAGCGCAGCGTTTCCCAGTCGCTCTCAGAGAGGTCGTTGACGTGCTTGGCTCCGAGCTCGGCCAGCCCGGGACCTTCTATGCGGGTGGCCAGGATCGCCCAGTACGCGACGAGGTTGGCATCGATACCCGAATGCGGCTGCACATAGGCATACGGGGCGCCGAACAGTTCACGAGCATGCTCGGCGGCCAGCGCCTCGACGGTGTCGACGTTCTGGCAGGCCGCATAGAACCGGTGCCCAATGGTGCCCTCGGCATACTTGTCGGAGAACCAGGTGCCCATGGTGAGCAGTACCGCCGGCGACGCGTAGTTCTCGCTGGCGATCAGCTTCAGTGAATCCCGTTGATCGGCAAGTTCTTTGCGGGTCGCCGCGGCGATTCGCGGCTCCACGCTCTCGATAACGGCCAGCGCGGCGCGGTAGGCCTCGCTCGCGGTGTCGGCGTAGTCGGCACCCAGCGCCGATCGGGTCACGGACTCTGCAGTCATGGGGTCGAGACTAGCCGGGCGACGATCAAGCGGCGACGCAGGAGCCGCGATGAGGAGCCCGACCGGTCAGGCACAGCGGGCGACGATCAAGCGGCCACTCAGGAGCCACATCGACTGTGCGCACCCATACGTTTGCTGCGGCGCGTTGCGAATAACACCGCACCTTCGGCCCGCGCGAGCCCACGCTAGGCGGTTCGCAACGACGACGGAATCAGCGGCTCATCGAGCAGGGTGCCGAAGCGCTCGGTCAAGCTCACCCCGACGGGCCGATCGTCCAGCCACCCCCGCAGCAGGCGGTAGCCCTCGACGTAAGTGCTCGTATAGGCCCGCCACAGCGGCGAGGAAAGGAAACGCAGCGCCTGACGGCCACGTTCGTCGTTGACCAGCAGCCACTGCTTGAGGAAATCGACGACATCGTCGACGTGGCGGTGTTCGTCGTGCAGCATCAGCGCGGCATCTTGCCGGACGTCGGCCAGCGCAGCCGTCGCCTCCGAGACCATCTCAGCCCGCTCGCCGTCGAAACGCAGGCCCAGGTCGGCGTAGATGTCGGCCGCCCACGTACCCCAGTTCGGGCCGACCCCGGCATACAGCGCCAGATCGGCCAACCCCTCGGCCATCAGACATTGCGGGGTGTTGACCAGGAAGATCGTCTGCTCAGCCTGGCCTCTGCCCTCGACGAGGCCGGCTTCCTTCCGACAGTGTTCGGTGTGGTGGCCGGGATAGGACTCGTGGGCCACCAAACGCGGCAGGTTCGACATCTGCTGTTTGAGGTCGGCATTCACCGCGACTGTGGACCGGTAGTCACCGAGGTAGTAGTTGAACCCCGACCATGGTTTATCGGTCACGACCTCGTAGTCGATGGTCTCGCTGGCCGGCAACGGGAACGTCGTTCGGACGCGGTCACGCAGCGCACTGGAGAATGCGTGGATGCACTCCTCGAGGCGATCCGGTGGAATCTCCTCCGATGCGCGGTAGGCCTGCATCCGGTCGGCGAGCGTGCCGGAACCACCGAGCGCGGCCTCCAGTTTGGCGTGGGCCTGCCGGTAGCGGTCGGGTTCCCCTTTGGTGATCCGGACGTCGAAGTAGGATTCGACTTCGTCGATGAACCCGACCTCCGCACCGGCCAATTTTCGGCCGGCGCAGGCCAACGCCCGCAGATGCGCCCCGACGAACGCCGCGCGTGCGTCGTCCAGTCCAGCCGGTAATTCGGCCAGCAGGCGCTCGGCCTGGCGGGCCAGATCGGCGGGGTCCGGTTGCGGCTCCGCCTCGACTAGTCGCTTCACCGCGGGGTCACCGGTGAACGAGTCGACGTAGCCGTCCTCGACTCGCCCGAAGCGCAATCCGAGCATCAGGTACTCACGGATCAGGGTGGCCGAAGCCGCAGAAGCTGCCGTTTTCATACCGGGGTCCATGCGGCCCTACGCTAACTGCAAGACTGGGTCCATGGCGCGGCTGAGTGAACCCAGCCCTTACGTGGAGTTCGACCGAAGTCAATGGCGTGCACTTCGAATGGCGACGCCGCTGAAATTGACCGAGGACGAGCTGGTCCGGCTGCGCGGTCTCGGCGAAAAAATCGACCTGCTCGAAGTCGAAGAGGTCTACCTGCCGCTGGCTCGACTGATCCATTTGCAGGTCGCCGCTCGGCAGGCGTTGTTCGCGACGACCGCCTCCTTCCTCGGAGAGCCGCAACAGAACCCGGACCGCCCGGTGCCGTTCGTCATCGGCGTCGCGGGCAGCGTGGCGGTAGGCAAGTCGACCACCGCCCGCGTGCTGCAGGCGCTGCTGGCGCGCTGGGAGCATCACCCTCGCGTCGACCTCGTCACCACCGACGGCTTCCTGTATCCCAACCCCGAGCTGGATCGTCGAAACCTGATGCACCGTAAGGGCTTTCCCGAGAGCTATGACCGCAGGGCATTGATGCGGTTCGTCACCGCGGTGAAGTCAGGCGCCGACGCGGTGTGCGCGCCGGTGTATTCACATTTGATCTATGACATCGTGCGCGACGACAAGCAGATCATCAAACACCCCGACATCCTGATTCTCGAAGGCCTCAACGTGCTGCAGACCGGCCCCGCGCTGATGGTGTCCGACCTTTTCGATTTCTCGGTCTACGTCGACGCGCGCATCGAGGACATCGAGCAGTGGTACATCTCACGGTTCCTGTCGATGCGGGCCGGCGCGTTCGCTGATCCGGCCTCGCATTTCCACCACTACTCCGCGCTGCCCGACGATCGGGCCGTGTTCGCTGCGCGGGACATCTGGCATTCGATCAACCTGCCGAACCTGATCAACAACATCCTGCCGACCAGGCCACGGGCCACCCTGGTGTTGCGCAAGGACGCCGATCACTCCATCAACCGACTGCGCCTGCGCAAGCTCTAAACGCGGCCTGCACCTTCATGATCACACCTTGGTGATGCGCCGGACACCCTGATACTGCAACTCTGCCATCACCAGCGTGTACACGCCGGTTCCAAGGACCAGAACCACACCTGCCGTGGTCAGCGGCCACACACCGGCGAGCACGACGACCACGGTGGCGACGCTGAACAACAGGTTCCCAATGGCCAATACCAAGCCCGACATACGGATCGACGGTCGCGCCGCGAGGGCCATGACAACAACGCTGAAGACGACGAATGAGCCGCCGAGCGTGTACTCGACGACCGGACCGGTGCCGCAGAGCGCGGCCAATTGATGGGCAAAGATCAGCGCGGCGATTCCGGCCAATCCACTGAGGACGGCGTCGGCACGCATGGCGAAACGCAACAGCGAATCCGTCGACTCGTTGAGTCGTGGGGAGATCGTGGCGGTCATGATGATTCCTTTCCCATTCATGGACTTATGAGGTGACCGGTGCCGGTGGAGATGGTGGTCACGTCACCTACGTTCCGCAGGACGCACTGCCAGATCGACACCGGACGCTGCCAGGTACTGCCACCCGCAGGTCAGAGCCTTTTCGGCGCTAGCGGACCGGGGCGAGGTTGCTTCGCAGATCCGTCGCGATGACGCCGGCCGCCGCATTCTGCCAGTTGTGCAGTGACCGCTGCGGCACCTCGGTGACCAGCCATTGCCAAGCTTGACGGGCGACCGGATCCAGTCCAGCGGCCGTCGCGTTCTGGGCGTAGGCGCGCACACCGACGACGTAGGGGAAGTACAGCGAGTTGTAGTGGCGCCACTGCTCGGTGGTGCCGAAATCCCCGCAGTCGCGTGGCTTGAGGCCGTCGATCCGTTCGGCCAGCAGCGCCCGCAGCTCATTGGCCCGCTCGAGTGGCTGGTCGGGCGCCCCGCGGCGGCTCAGCCGCTCATCGATGGCCGGCAGCGCCGCCAACGGGCTGGCGACAAGCTTGGACAAATCGCCGTAGTGCCCGAGCGCGCGACGGGTGACCCGCACGAAGGTCTCCACATCCATGCCGTCCAGCGGGTTGCCCGACCGCAGCGGTAATGCCGCCTCGGTGCTGCGCAGCGCGGCGCGGTCAGCGCGCAGACCCGGCGAACGTGAGAAGGCAAGACGGTCGAGCAGGCCCGCCAGCGGGTCGGCCAGCACGTTGATCGCGATGGCGATCGCCAGGCTGGTGAACAGCAGCACCGCCAACGTAGCGCTAGGACCCGCGACGGCAAGACCGATCAGCAGTTGGCCGCCGAACAGGACGGCCACCACCATCGTCCCGGCGAACGAGCGCAGCATGTCTTTGCGCAGCGCCTGACCTTCGTCGAACGCGTCCCCGAGGGCGACTGCGACACCGAGGAGCGCGACGTCGAACCCGGTGGACGCCAAGGCCAGCCCGCTGGGCACCAGCCCGAGCGGAATGACCAGGATGGCGTTGCCGAGCGCGAAGAACAATGTGCCCACGACGATGAAACCGATCACCGGCCCCGGTTGTGAGCGCCGCAGCACCGCATGGACCATCGCGGCGAGCGCCGGAACCGACACCGCGGCGAACATCACCCAGTGTCCCAGCCGCAACGGGCCCGCGACGTCGCCGGCCATCGCGGCACCGGCGAACGCGAGCACCGCGACGCAGGCCACCAACGCGACCTCGCGAACACGGCTGCGCCAGGTATCGCCGGGCCGCGACAATTCCAGCAGGACCGCGAACCATGCGATACCGGGTACGGCGACGAGGTAGATCTCCACGCGCCCCAGCAGATCGGATGCACTGACCAGCCGGACCGCGTCCAGAGCGACGACGAGGGCGAAGCTGGTCAACCCGACCGATGCCAGCACGAGCACGAGCTTGCGCGGGTCTCGGGCCAACAAGTACAGCCCCAGCCACCAACTCAGTGCGAATACAACGGCTGAGAGAGTAACCACTACCGACGTCCTTACAGCCCGTAGCGTCGGTGCCTGGCGCTGAAATCGCGCAACGCGCGTAAGAAGTCGACGCGGCGGAACTCGGGCCAGTACGCGTCGGTGAACCACATCTCCGAATACGCGCTCTGCCACAGCAGAAA
>ERZ888423.3175-NODE-3175-length-11149-cov-6.440058_pt1 | contig 11149 bp, 12 predicted proteins | sample MGYA00520523_ERZ888423 | MGnify/ENA primary metagenome ERZ888423 (study PRJEB32303, sample SAMEA104408611) | aquatic metagenome | biome: Brackish water; feature: Pelagic; material: water | place: Baltic Sea | collected 2014-06-08T10:24:00 | depth 30,27 m ...
TGCACACAAACGGCGCGCCGGGCCGCAGCACCCGGGCCACCTCGTCGAACACCTCCAGGGGCCGGGTCAGGTAGTCGACCGACACCGTGCACATCGCCCCGTCGAAGCTGGCGTCGGCGAACGGCAGGGCGGGTTCGCGGTTGAGGTCGTGGACCACCCATTCGTGGGCCTGCTCGTTCCCCTCGAGCTCGTCGGCGTTCATGCCGAGCGCGACCAGCCGTTTCGGGGTCCGGGCCAGGTGCGACACCCAGGAGCTGCACAGGTCGAGCACCTCGCCGTACAGGCTGAGCTCGTCGTAGAGATCGCGCACGGCGGCGATGGCGCCGTCGTCGATGTGATAGACCGCCCGCGGTTCACCGTAGAAGCGACTGTCGTCGCCCTCGTCACGCCGGGTGAAAAAACCGTCGGGGAAGCCCTCGTAACGGTCGCGGTAGCGGTCGCCGGCCGGGATGGAGTCATCAGTCATCGAAGCCCTACCGCCTTTCGGGTCACGCTAGAGTCAGCTGTCACCATGGTCAGCCATCATCCTTCCCGGCTCTTCATCCGAATTGCACTCGCTGTGATCTTTCTGACGACCAGCGCGGTCCTCATGCCGGCCCGGGCCGCGGCCGCGGAACTGAGTGACTATCTGTGGCAAAGCCGCCCTCTGCTGGTGTTCGCGCCGACCGACAATGATCCGCGGCTCGTTGAGACGATGCGCCGGATCGAGGCCAGTCGATGTGACTTCGCCGATCGCGACATGGTGCTCGGTCGGATCATCGCCGACGGCGCCAGCACCCTCGACGGCCAGGGCGTCGACACCAGCCAGGCGCAACGGTTGCGGTCGGAGTTCGGGGTTGGCGCCGGCAGCTTCAGCGTGGTGTTGATCGGCAAGGACGGCGGCGAGAAACTACGTGTCAACGACGTCCCGGAACTTTCGGCGATTTACGCGGTGATCGACGGCATGCCGATGCGGGGCAGCGAGATGAGCGCCGATCCGGGCCGGTGCTGAGACGACGGAACCCCATCCCCGTTCGCAACACAGCGACGGTGTGGGGATGGGACGCCTCCAACCACGATTGGGGCCGCGGGCCGATGGACCTCGCCAGCGCGCGCGAGGCCGGCATCTCCTTCTTCACCCATAAGGCCACCGAGGGCAGCGACTGGCAGGACCGGTACTACAGGAAGGCACTGGAGCGGGCCCGCAGAGCCGCAATCCCGGTCCTCGGCAGCTATCACTACCTGTGGCCGGATCCGCCCAATAGGATCGAGACGCAGGTGAACTTCTGGATGGACTTCGTCGCGGAGCGCACGCCGTGGTGGCACGAGGGGCCGTGGATCTGGCAGATCGACGCCGAACAGCAGGGTCTGCCCCGACCGCCCAGTCCCGATGAGATCCGCCGCGCAGTCGACGCCGTCCATGACCGCATGGCGCGCGAACGCACCACCGGCTACGTCATCGTGTACGCCCCCCGGTGGCTGTACGGAGATCAGCTCGGTGCCGGCTACGACCTCTGGAATAGCGACTACACCGGATCCGGCGCACCCCGGCCGTTCGCCGATCAATACCGGGGCGTGACGGACCGCTCGCATGGCTGGGAGGTGATGTCCGGCCGCAAGCCGCGCATCCTTCAGTTCGCCTCCGACGCGGTCGTTGGTCGACAACACACCTGCGATGTCAACAAGTTTGACGGTGAACTCCACACGCTGATCAGTCTCTGTGGCAGGAATCCAGACGCGCCTCACCGCCAGACGCCAAGGGATTGAGGTTGCGCCCTCGCCGGCACCGCAGCGGTCGAGATTGTTTGGGCCAGTGACTGCTCCGCTGTGGAGGGCGTGCCAGCGTTGAATTTCGCCGCCAGCCGTGCGGTCGAGGAACGGAGGAGTCCACCGATGACCTCTGAGCCGGGAACGCTGGAAACGCCTCGCGCGCAACTGGATGACTGTAACTTCATGCCCAATCCGCGGGTGGATCATGCGGGCTCCGGTGGTTCTACGAGGGGAGAATGTCGTGCTCGACAAGATCGAAGACGCATTGAAAAAGGCAGGGCTCACCCGCGAGTGGGACAAGTACCCCACCCAGGCTCTGCAGATGGCGAAGTTGTACTACGACCGCGAGTCGCTGCGGGCCCGGAACCTGTTCGACACCCCCGGCGAGCCGCAGCACGATTTCCCCGCCGACCCGCCGCCGGAGGCGCTGCGCGCTCGGATGCCCGACGGCAGCTGGAACGACCTTTCAGATCCCGCGATGGGGATGGCGGGGTCACGGTTTGGCAGGAACTTCCCGCTTGACGGGCTCGAGGCCGAGCAGCCGCCACGGCTGTTCACGCCGAGCCCGCGAGTGGTCGCCCGGGAGCTGTTGCAGCGCGACGTTTTCAAGCCGGCGACGACTCTGAACACACTCGCGGCAGCGTGGATCCAGTTCGAGAACCACAACTGGTTCTTCCACGGCCGTGGCGAGCCCGACGACCTCATCGAGGTCCCGTTAGCCGCCGACGACCCGTGGCCCGAGCACCCGATGACGATCCGCCGCACCCCGGAACTGGCGCGGCCCGAGGGTATGCGCTGCCCAGTCTTCCGCAACGAGGAGACGCACTGGTGGGACGCCTCCCAGGTGTACGGCAGCGGCGATGACAAGCAAGCGGCGATGCGCACCTTCGAGGACGGGAAGCTCCAGATCGGCGCGGACCGGCGCCTTCTGGAGAACTCCGAATATGCGGGTATCGATCACACCGGCATGTTCCAGAATTACTGGACGGGCGTTTCGTTGCTGCACACGTTGTTCACGTTGGAACACAACGCGCTCTGCGATGCGCTGAAGAAGGCCTACCCCGATCTCGGTGACCAGCGTCTGTTCGAACTCGGCTGGCTCGCCATCTCGGCACTGATCGCGAAGATTCACCTCGTCGAGTGGACGCCCGGGATCCTGTCGCACCCGGCGACCGCGTGGGGACTGGTCAATACCTGGTGGGGCCTCACCGGTGAGGAGGCCTATCAGCGCTTCGGAAACGCCCGGCCCGTGAACAGCGACTTCATCAGCGGCCAGGCGGGTGGCAAGCACGACCACTTCGGCGTTCCGTTCCAGTTCACCGAGGAGTTCGTCTCGGTGTACCGCATGCACGCGCTGATCCCCGACGAGTGGAAGTTCTACTCACTGAAGACCGGCGACATGATCAAAGAGGTCGAGTTCACCGAGATTCAGGGCAAATACACGCGCGGGTTCATGGACGAGTTCTCGATGCCGGACCTGTTCTATTCCTTCGGGGTCCAGCATCCGGGGGCGATCTGCCTGAAGAACTACCCGAAGACGCTGATGAACTTCGAGCGGATCGACGGTGAGCTCACCGACCTGGCGACCCTCGATGTCGTCCGCGATCGGGAGCGGGGTGTGCCCCGCTACACCAAATTCCGGAAGGGATTGCGGATGCCGGTGCCCAAGACCTTCGGCGACATCACCTCGAACAAACAGTGGGCGCGTCAGATGCAGGAGGTCTACGACAACAAGATCGACGACGTCGATCCGATCGTCGGGATGTATGCCGAAGACATCATTCCCGGACAGGGCTTCTCTGACACCGCGACCCGGATCTTCCTGCTGATGGCGGCGCGACGGGTCAACAGCGACCGTTTCCTGACCACCGATATGCGACCGGAGGTCTACACCCAAGTCGGTTACGACTGGGTTCAGAAGACCACGATGACCGATATCCTGCTCCGTCACTACCCGGAGCTAGCACCTGCGCTCTCCGGCGTCGCGAACCCGTTCGGACCGTGGAACGCGGTGCGCTGAAGAGCTCTTGATCGTGGGGTGGTCGTGCCCGCGCCCCCCGGGGACGTATCGTTTGCGCCGGTCAGTCGCGTCGGAACGACGATCTCACCGTTCAACTCGATATCAGTCCGAGTTGCCGGGCTTTCTTCAGAATGCCCCTGGCGCGGTTCAATCGCGGTAAGTCGCTGCCGTCCTTCGGTTTCCCGCCACCGCTGTTGAACTGCTCGACAAACTCCTGGGCCCAGCTGATGTCCGAATCAGATGGGCTCAGTCCAAGGTTGATGGTCTCGGCGTCAGACGAACGCAGCGCGAGCTTTCCCGTCATACCCATCCGTCGGGTCAGCGCCACGCCGTCAGCGAGTTGGTCGGGGTCACGGGTCGGTCCGTCGATCGGACCCGGAATGTGCGCCGCGCGCGAGGCCACGACGAGCTGGGAACGACTGTAGGCCAGGGCCAACGGATCCTGTTCCACGCCAATATCCAACGTGAAGTCGTTGACTCCGAACGCGATTCGAAAGCACGGACGTGCCGCGGCGATGTCATGAACGCGGGCTAACCCACGCGCTGTTTCGATCAGCGCGATGACTGGTGTGCCGTCGCCAAGCCGGTTAGCGGTGTCCCACATGTGATTGCCGCCTTCGGTCTTGGCCAGCACCACACCCTTCATACCGCGGCAGTCAGCCAACGCCCGGCAATCTGCGGACCAGAATTCGCTTGACGCGTCGTTGATTCGGATCCATGCCCGGGCTCCGGAGTTGAGGAAGTCTATGACTCGTTCGCGAGCCGCCCCCTTCTCGTTGGGAGCGACGGCGTCTTCCAGATCCAGAATCACTTCGTCGGACTTGGTATGCATCAGCACTGCATCCAGATCAGGCTCCCGAGAGGCATTTACGAGGAGCCAAGAGCGCGAAACCTTCGAGTTCACAGCCATTGCGCCAGGCTAGACGTTTGAGCCCAGCGCATCCGGCAATCGCGCGGGATGGTCGCCGCGCTGCCACGGTCGCCACCGTCTTCTTTCGGTTGGTCCGCTCGACAGATGCGAGCACAACCGCAAGGCGAACGCCTATCGACTGCATGATCGCGGCAGTCGCCCACCGTCGCAGGCTCGCGCTACTCGCCTGGGACGTGGACATGTTCCGCCCCGCCGAAGTGATCTGACTGGAACTGGATGGGGCATCCCTGCGCGCGGACTGAAGGCCCTATCGCCGGCGCCCTCAGTTGGGCCCGATCCAGCAACCGCAAACTGGCGTACGATGCGGTGTATGCGGCGCACCAACATCTACCTCGATGAGACGCAGACAGCCAGTCTCGACAGACTCGCCGTACAGCAGGGTGTTTCGCGCGCCGAGATCATCCGTCAGCTCCTGGACCGGGCACTGAGCAACACTGATGACAACCTCGCATCCGACCTGATGGCGATCCAAAACTCGTTCGGATCCCTGCGTGATGCGGAATCGCCGGACCGGGGTCCGGGAGACCGCGAAGCGCATCTCGGCCGGATGTGGCGCCGCACCTCGTGATCTTGGTCGACTCGGACATCCTCATCGCTCACCTCCGCGGACTGGACGCGGCGCGGGACTGGCTGCTGGACGCGCGGAGCAAAGGCCCGCTGGCGATCTGTGTCGTGTCGATCGCCGAGCTCGTCGGCGGGATGCGCAGCGCGGAACGACGCGAGGCTTGGCAGCTTTTGGCGTCGTTTCGCGCCGAACCGGTCACCGAGGTCGTCGCGCGCCAAGCCGGCGACTTCAGGCGGCAGTACCGGCGCCGCCACTCGGGCATCGGCCTGGGCGACTACCTGATCGCGGCCACCACAGACGTGAAGGGCTATCAGCTGGCCACGTTGAACGTCAGGCACTTCCCGATGTTCACGGGAATTCGACCCCCCTTCGCTGTTTCGCCCGACTGATCCACTCGACGGCGGCACCTGCCCCGCTGATCTAGCGGCCCTTGCGCCCTTCACCGCCAGCGCCCGCGGCGAACTCCTCAAGCACCCTCAAGACCTCGTCCCAGATCCGGTCGACATCACCGCCGGCGGTGACGGCGTCGAGCACCTGCTGCAGCGCTGAGAGCCGCGGGGGCTCCACACCGCAGCCGGCCAGGTGCCCGATGAGTGCGGTCAGCCGGGTTGCCAGGTCGGCGAGCCATTCGCGCCGCTCGTAGTCGTCGAGTAGTCCGGCCTTCTTCATCCGGCGCACCTCTTGGCCTACCTGTTGCCGGGCCTCCGGCAGCGGATCCTCAACGCCGGTCTGCAGGCGGTCGCTGAGCGGTGCGGACATGCTCGGCGCTGGTCGCACGGGAGCTGTCCGCACACCCCGGATGCTGGGGCTGGGGCTGGACGCGCTCCTCCCCATTCGGCCGCCCTCGGGTGCCCTGCGCCGCGCCATAGGCGCAGGCGCCGGTCCAGGCTCCGGTGCCGCACCCAGGCACGGCGCCTCCACATCCCAGCCGTCAGGCATCTCGACCGGTTGCATCACCTGATGGAGCGCAGCACCTTCGGCCACGACCCGGCTGTCGATGGCCACGTAGGCGGTGAAGCGGCATAGGACGCCGAACCGCAGCGAGGTCGCCAGGATCCTGCTTTCCAGTTCTCCCGTGGCCCGGCCCGACGCATAGCGGTCCTCGAGGTCCCGGAGGTGGGCGCGGGCCCACTGCGCCGTGATCGCGGAGGCCGTGTTGGGCTGACCGGAGACGGTCGTTGACCAGTCACGGCCGTCGCGGGTGACGCCTCGAAGAGTCAGAGCGCCGGCGCCAGACGAGCGGTACCGTCCGGCGACCACCAACGGAACGCCGGGAAACAGATCGGGCAGGCGGGCCGGGCTTTGCGTGCCGTCCATCGTCTGGAGTCCATCGGCGACCAGGTGCAGGCCGTAGGCCAGGGGTGCCCCGATCCGGCGGTGGATGGCGTCCATCGCCTCATCGAGGCGGTCCTCGCTTTCGACCAATTCGCAACGCCCCCCGCCCAATCCGGCGAGACGGCCCAGGAATCCAGCGTTCACGGCCCGGTCGATTCCGACGGTGTGGATGCGGACGTCCCGCACCCGATCGGCCAGTTCACGCACGATCTGATCCTCATTGCCGACCTGTCCGTCGGTCACCAGGACGATCACGGCGTCGCGGCCCTCGAGGGCATCGCCGAGCAGCGTCAGGGCTTGGCGCAGTGGGGCCAGCAGTGCGGTGCCGCCGCGGGCGTCGACCCTGGCCAGGTGCTCGACTGCACGGTAGCGGTTGCGGTCGCTGGCCTGCGCCAAACCCTCGGGAAGCCCCTCGGGGCGGTCGATGACAGTGTCGAAGGTGAGCACCGCGAACCGGTCACCGGTGGTGAGCGTGTCGACGATGCGGGCCGCGGCGCGGCGGGCCGCCACCATCTTCCAGCCACCCATGCTGCCGGAGCGGTCCAGGACCAGAACCACGTCGCGCGGTCGAGGCGGTGCCGCCGACGACGGCGGCAGCACGGTCAACTGATAGGTGCCCTCCTCGCCGTCGGCGTCGGGTACCAACAGCAGCGAGTTGATGAAATCCGTTCTGGCATAACGGAGCCGGAGTACGAAGTCGCGGTTCGCGCGCTCGCCGGGATGCACCCGCACCCGACCGTCGACCGTCTGCACCACGTGCAGGCTCGAGCGAACCTCCGACAGCGCCAACCCGGCGGGGTCGATGCCGACGTCGATCGACAGTGCCACCGCGTTGGGAAAGCCGGGCAGCAGCACCGGCGGGGTGATCCGGGACGCGTCCGGGACGGCGTCGGTGTCGGCGGCGTACCCGTGGCCCACCGAATCACCCGGCAGTGCGGCGCCGGGAATGTAGCGCGGCGCCACCACGAGCGGGAAACGGAACGTCGCCTCACCGTCCTCGTAGGGCAGCGGGGCCACCACACTGATTGCGACACTGACCCGTTCGCCGGGCAGGATGTTGCCCACGCGCATGGTGAAGACGTCGGGGCGCTCCTCCTCGGCGATGGAGGCGCGTCGGCCTGAGGCGATCGCGTCTTCGTAAGCCTGACGGGCCGCACCACGCTCGCGCAGTTCGGCGTGTACCGTCCGCCCGTCGGCGGTCATCGTCATGGCGGTGACGGCCCCACGGTCGGGCAGCGGGAAGACATAGGTGGCTTCCAGCGGTTCATCGAAGCTGTTGACGAAGTCCTGGGTCAGTTCGACGCGGGCGGTGAGCCCGGTGATGTCCGCGCGGATGTCAATGCGGTCCAGCGGCAGATTGCCGCGATCGGTGCGCAGTGCGCCCAAGCCGTCGTCCTCCCCCGGTGCCGGCAGGCAGGCACTCTCGGCGTCTGTCATCGCCACGACGGGCACGCTCACAGTGGATTGCATTGGTCGGACTCCCCCTATTTCTCGTGTTGTACAACGGTCAGCAGGCCACGGTCGGCCAGCAGGTCGAGCAGCGGCTGGGCCGCGGCGCGGATCGCCGGAAGGTCGTCGCCGCCCGGGCGGCCTGGTAGCAGCAGGACCGCTCCCCCCGGCAGGTCAACGGCGGCGCGCATGCTGACACTGTCAGCGCCCCGGGTCGCCGCCGGTTGCGCGGCGGCGGGTGGTTCGGCCCAGAACCGGTCCCGGGCCACGGGCGGTTCGGCCACCGACCCCTCGACGGTGGCGAATACCTTCCCTCCTGACTGCTTGCTCAGCACCTTGTCATCGATCGCGGCGACCCGGCGCAGCGTCGCGTTCGTCGCCCCGATCAGCTCGGCCTGGATCTCCGCGATCGAAAGCCCCCGCGCCTGAAGGCGTTTGACCGCGACGACCTGCAGCAGGTGCCGGGTCCCGTACAGCGCTGTCCGGCCCCGCATGGCTGCCGGCCGATCAACCAGACCGATGGTGGTGTACCACCGGACGGTCCGGCGGTCCGGCACGTCGCGCACCCTTCCGTTGGGCGCTCCCGGGTAGGCAGGTCCAGCCAGGGCGGCGGACACCCGCTGCACCAGCTGTTCCTGGGTCCACTCGGCCCGCTCAGCCACGTGCATAGTGTGACACTGTCATATGACACTGTCAAATAGTGAACGGCCCGGCGGCAGGCGACAGGCAGGGGTTCAGGGGAACTGACGCGTCGGAGTGAAGCGGGCCGCACCCCCGGTACACCAGTTCTACACCTCCGCAGGTGTACGCTTGGTGTATGGCGAAGGTGCGCACCAATATCGAACTTGAGGATCGCTACATCGAGGTGATCAAGGCCCGCTACGGGGTCCGCACGAAGACCGAGGCCGTGGAACTTGCCCTGCGAAATCTGGCCGGCCAGCCGATGACCCGTGAGGAGGCGCTGGCGATGCGGGGTGCCCACGCGATGGGTGAGGTTCCTCCGGACACCGGTCCCCCGTGATTCTCGCCGACACGTCCGCGTGGGTTGAGTACGACCGGGCCACCGGCAGCACAGCAGACCGGCGCATTGCCGAGTTGATCGCCACCGATGGGCCGCTCTTGTACACCGATCCTGTGCTGATGGAGGTGTTGGCCGGGGCGCGCAGTGATGCACGGGAGGAAGATCTGCGGCGGCTGCTGCTGCGGTTCGGATTGGCCCGCTTCGATGCAGTTTCCGACTTCGACGCCGCGACGAGAATCTACCGCCGTTGCCGCAGAGCAGGCCTAACCCCTCGCGGGATGGTCGACTGCATGATCGCGGCAGTCGCCCACCGTCGCAGGCTCGCGCTACTCGCCTGGGACGTGGACATGTTCCACCTCGCCGAAGTGATCGGACTGGAGCTGGATGGGGCATCCTTGCGCGCGGGCTGAGGGCCAAGCCCGACCCGGCGCCCATCCCGGCGGCGTTGGCGAAGACGCCTCCACCGTGCCCGGGGATGTGATCCCGTGAGGGGATGGCCGAGATGCTTCCCCCCGGACTTGTGGTGGTGAGCGGTGCCAGCGGCGGTATCGGCCGTGAACTGGTGGCGCTGCTGTTGGATTCGGGGCGCGAGGTGGTGGGGCTGGCGCGGCGGGCGGACACCGCGGGCCAGGGTGATCCCCCGGACGTTCCGTACACCCGGATCAGTGCCGATCTGAGCAGCGCGGACGGAATCGCCCAGGGACTCGAGCACATCCATCGCGTCGTCGACGGCCGGCCGGTCGCCGCTCTGGTCAACAGCGCCGGGGCGGTCACGCCGGTGGGTGCGCTGGCGCGCCAGAGCAGTGAGACCATCCTCGGCGCCCTGTGCCTGATGGCCGTGGCACCGGCACGGCTGGCCGCCGGCGTGGCCGGGTTGATGCCCGAGGGCGGCCGCATCCTCAATCTCTCCACCCGCTCCGCCGAGGAAACGTTTCCCGGCCTGGGCCTGTACTGCATGAGCAAACATGCGCTGCGCTCGGTGACCCGCAGCCTGCAGTTGGAACTCGCGCCGCGGATCGCGGTGACCGAACTCATTCCCGGAGAGGTGGATACGGCCATGCAGGCCGATCTGCGCGAGCCCGACCCAACGGGCTTTGCGATGGCGGAGTTCTTCCGCGACAACCGGACCAACCTGATCCCCGTCGCGCTGGCGGCACGTTTCTGTCACTGGGTGCTGACCCAGACCTCGCAGCCGCAGTTCGCCGACGGCACGCCCTGGTACATCTATGACCGGCAGACCCAGCGGCAGTGGCTGCCGCCGGGAACCGCATTCCACTACCCGGCCCCCGACTGATCTCGCAAACCATGCCCCGACGGCGGCACAGTGGCGATGGGATGCGACCGCTCTCGGCTACATCCGCCAGCGATTACGCTGGGCGCCATGGCGGAGTCGATGTCTGTGAAGCGGAACGCAACCGCCGTCGCACATTTCACTGCAGCTCAGCGATATACCCGGGATGAGATCTTCGCCGAGCCGTGCCCTGTGCCCGCCGAAGCGGGGGCCCACGGCTGGTGGTTCCGCGACATCCCTGGCGAGATCGACGTCTCCGGCTGCGAGCAGCGGGACGGATGGACACTGCTCTACGTCGGAGTCAGCCCCGGCCCGCCGCGGGCGGACGGCAAGCCGCAGGTCCCTCAGGACCTGCGCAAGCGCATCCGCTATCACTTCGGCGCAGGCAATGCCAGCGCGGACGGCTCCACCCTCCGCAAGTCGCTGGGGGTCCTGCTCGGTGATCAACTGGGCTTTGCGTTGCGCCGGATCGGTTCGGGTAAGCGACAGACCTTCGCCGGCGGCGAAGCCGTCCTGACCCGGTGGATGGCCGAGAATGTGTCGGTGTCCTGGGTCCTGCATCCCGAGCCGTGGTACCTCGAAGCCAAGCTGCTCACCGCGCTGGATCTGCCGCTGAACATTCAAGACAACGAACGCAACGCCTTCGCCCCGCACCTGAAGAAGCTGCGGCGCGACGCGGCGGTCAAGGCCGCCAAGATGCGCGTGCTCGCGGAGTGGTCCTAGGTCTGCCCTCGCCGATCGCCTCAGAGCGACAACGACCCGGAATGAACCGGCAAATACCCTGTGCC
>ERZ888423.3177-NODE-3177-length-11146-cov-19.026418_pt1 | contig 11146 bp, 11 predicted proteins | sample MGYA00520523_ERZ888423 | MGnify/ENA primary metagenome ERZ888423 (study PRJEB32303, sample SAMEA104408611) | aquatic metagenome | biome: Brackish water; feature: Pelagic; material: water | place: Baltic Sea | collected 2014-06-08T10:24:00 | depth 30,27 m ...
ATTTCCTTTATTGCGGCCCGTTCCATCCAACAAGAAGGAATAGAAAACTATTATGCGCAAATTGCAAATAGCGTACCAAAAGAGCAAGGGTTCATAGATTTTGAACACCCGCTGCACGCACAGTATTTGCCAATAGGTGTTCAACCTTTTACTGCGCTTGCTGCGCTCGATTCATTACAATCATTTGCCATTAGCCAAGATTCCTTGCATTTGGTGCGTTACGACAACCTAGACAACACATTTGTGCCGTTAACGACAACATTTGAAGACGTCAAAATGACGCAAATAACGGGTTTTGATTCCACGCTCGTTTATTTAGATGAAGCGCAAGAATTACATTTTTTAAACGCGCCTTTTTCCAATCCTACAATCCAAACATATCCGCTAAAAAATGAGGCGGGCAGTCATCAATTGCTCTGTTACCACCCTTCTTTGAAGCGCTTGTTACTTTTGCAATCAGATTTGTTAGAAAACGGCGAACGTCACTTTACTTGTAGAACTTTTCATGTTTTAAAAAGACAATTAAGTCAAGTTCCGCTCTTTTCTTTTGACAGTAAAGAATTGTTGTTTGACCCTATTTCTATGGCTATACATCCTCAGTCCAATGAGATTTATCTTTTGGCGGCGAGCGGAGAAGTCGTGGTTTTAGATCAAAACGGGCAGCTCGTTTCCCGTCATTTTTTACCGAATAGTATCTCCGAGCCTAGACTTATTAGTTTTTCCTCGAACGGAGACCTTTTGGCTACCGATGCCAGTGCTTTGCATCCAATAGTGTTGCGCTTACCTTGGCAAAAAATGAGCCCTGAGCATGGGGCCCTCGTTCATCAGACCGTCAAGAACAGATAGGTTCTGAACAAATTTTTGTTGCCCACTAAAAACTTGCTGATAAGCGTTGGTGGCATGAGGTACTCTACCAAGCCAAGCTTTTTTATCTGTAGCTGTCTGCCCTGTAAATTCAGTACTCCATGAAATTTTTAATTGTAAATCGAGTGCTGAATTGATCCATTCAAGTATTGCTTTATTGAGCTCGAAAACATACACATACCGTTGTTTGAAAATGAGCTGGATATCGTAGGTATAATGATCAAAATAAGGCGCATTGGCATAAGCGCTTGTGATGGTACGCAAGTGTTCAGCTTGCCAATTCTTACTGTTGTCTATCTGAAGGGCAGCAATCGTTTGTTTGGCGTGCGCAACGTGTATAATTGGTACATTGAGTTGTAGAATGCCGTTGGCTCCGAGTATTTCTGCCCGCGTGCGGATACTTTGTTTGACATAATGCTCCTGTAAATCAATGCAAATATCCGAATGATTGAGAAGGGTACGGATATAAGCTAGTGATGGAAAGTAGGCGCTCGGTAAGATCAGCATTTTAAACGACGAAGTGAAAAATTCGATCGAAGCGGATGCCTAAAAATGAATCTACAAATGGAGATTTAGAGAACCAAATAAAAGATGCCCTGCCCACTATATGATCTTCAGGTACAAAGCCCCAAACACGGGAGTCAGCAGAGTGGAAGCGGTTGTCTCCCATCATCCAATAGTAGTTCATGGCAAAACGGTAACTCGTGGCGGGTTTGCCATCGATATAAATTTTGTCCCCTTTGATAGCTAACTGATGCCCTTCATAGGCACTGATGATTCGCTTATACCAAGCGATATTATCCTTATTGATAGCAATACGTTGACCCTTTCTAGGGATTTGAAAGCGCTGAAAATCAGTCATGGTATTGTTGACATTCAAATCTTTAGGGAATTGATCCAAATTAGAAATGCGCTGCATCGGGCTTATTTGGTTCGCCGGATTATCACTGTACTGCGGATAGCGAATTTTTGCCAATTTAATTTTGAAGTCAGCTTCTATTTTTTGTTTCTCGCGACGCGTGAGGTTCAGGATGTAGTATTGGGCATCTGTATTTGGGTCGAAGTCTGTTCTGGCGCCGTCGGATGAGTTTTCTAAGCCATAACGACTCAGCATTTCTTCAGTAGAGGGGAACGATACTTTTGTTTTTTCGATGCGGTACAATAAAGCCTGACCGGGCGCAACGAAGGCGGGCTTCCCATTGACAAAAAGAACAGAGTTCTGGACTTCGAGTACATCTCCAGGAATACCCACGCAGCGTTTGATGTAGTTTTCTCGTTTGTCTACGGGTCTGTAAATGAGCCCCCCGTGGGTCATTCCATTGGCGTATTCGGGAGAATTAAGTGGAAAGAATCCTTGCGAAAAATGTGCCCGTGCTTGCGCTTTCCAGTTTTCGAAACCAGCAATGTAATCGTTGTACAAATTTTGTTGCCCAAGTGAATCGAGCTCGTTGAGGTTTTGATTGCGTTTCGAATTGATAAATTGACTGAATGCCTCTTGGTTGATCAAGCCATGAAAGTCATGACCCATGAGGCCACTCGGCGTTCTGGGGTCCAGAATGGCGGTGTCTCCAGACGGGAAATTAAATACTACGACGTCGTTGCGCTCAATTTTACTCCAGCCTGGAAGCCTGGTATAGGTACCCTTTTCCCAGGTGAGGTAAGACTTGATATTGACTACGGGCACAATATTATGTACCAAAGGGTAGGAGAGTGGCGTGATGGGTACTTTTGAGCCGTAGGCCAATTTATTGACAAAAAGGAAGTCGCCAACCACCATGGTTTTTTCCATGGAACCTGTCGGGATTTGAAATGGTTCAAATGTGTAGGTGCGGATCACTGCTGCAGCAACTAAAGCCCAAACAAAAGAATCTCCGTATTCTTTGACGCGCGGCTTGGCCCCTGGTTTGTCTCTAGATACTTTATCCAGAACAAAAGCCAGCGCATGACCAATAACAGGTAGCGCCATGAAAAGCACGATGTGGTCTCCCCATTTGCGCTGTTCTAGTTCCTTGGAGTTCGCCCAATTGGTAGCTGGTCCATAACTTAAATTTTCGTTTTTAGCGATATTGGCAAATAGCAAATAGGGAAAGAATAGGCCTTGTAGGGTCTCTTTGAAGCTGTAGAAACCAAAACGACGCAGCACACTCACATTGATAGTCATCCACATGACAAGATGTACACCTGGAAAAATCAAAAGCAAAGACCACCATGGTTTGTGAAGAACCTCCTTATAGAGGATAAAATAATTATAGCCCGGAACCATTGCCTCCCATGATTTGCGTCCAAGTTTGGGGAACATACGGTTCCATTGCGCTAAATAGGGATGAACCAAAAGAAATAAATAATAATATAGAAAACTCATAGGGTATTTTTTAGGACATCTGACATGGTGTATATGCCTTTGCGTTGATACATAAATTCTGCTGCAAGAACAGCGCCGATTGCAAATCCTTTGCGTGAATGGGCAATGTGTTCGATGCGAATGGTATCGATATCGCTATGGTAGCTAATTTCGTGTGTGCCGGGTACGTCTGGAATGCGTTTGGCTTGAACAGGTATTTGCTGGTCTTGCGTGACTTGGTCGAGCGACCAGCTATTGTAATGAGGGTTAATTTGTAGGATGTCTTCTAATAGGCTCACAGCTGTTCCGCTTGGGGCATCTAGTTTTTGAACATGGTGGGTTTCTGAGGCCTTTATTTGATAATCGCTTTGGTTTTTCATGAGCTGAGCGAATTGCCTATTCAATTCAAAAAACAAATTAACACCAACACTAAAATTACTGGCATAAAGCAAGGCGCCATCCGCTTTGAGAACCTCTTTTGAGACCTGCTCAAGCTTTTCTTGCCATGCAGTAGTGCCCACTACTATTGGAATTTGCTTGTTGGCGCAATAGGTGATATGACCCGGTGCTAGGGCCGGCTGGGTAAATTCAATACAGACATCCACGGTGGTCCAATTGATATGGTCTAATGGGAGTTGTGAATTGATTTTAGCTACAATCTCGTGGCCTCTTTCGAGGGCAATAGTTTCAATGGCTTTACCCATCTTGCCGTAACCGAGCAGTGCAATTCTCATGGTATAAAGATACGATTTATCACCGAAATGTCAGTTGAATTTTGGCACCGAGATACTGGTATGGGGCAAAACTAGGTTCTATAGAGATGCTCAGGTCTGGGTTGGTATCAAAATGCACAAAATGCGCTTCTGCACCGGCATCGGCAATCTGAAAGAGGTACATTGCTGCAAAACCAAGGATAGAGAGGTCTCGCCAGTCAAGGTATTGCCGGTAAAGCTGTAAAATAGCAGGGTCGTCGTAGGCTGCCCATGTGGGGTCTAGATTACCACCGTTGATTCTGTTGGTATATTCTTGCTTGAGCTCGCGTTGGGTTTGCTGGTTACTCACTAAAAAATACCCAGCAACACCGAGGCCTCCGTAGATCAGAGGGATTTTCCATATTGCATTGTTATGTTGCGGTGCATCTATGGTGTTTCTGATTTGTCCCCAGCCCGGTATGAGTGCTGAATAGAGCATGCTTTTTTGGTGGTATTGCAGTTTGAGGCTGTCTTTTTGCTTTATGGTGTCCTGCCCAAAAGCAGTTGATGCGAGTATAAAGAAATAAAGCGCAAACTTCATTATGCTTGCTTAAGCAGTTCAATGATGCGCTGCAATTCGGACTCCTGAGTAAAATGGACGACAAGCTTACCTTTGCCATCAGGAGATTTGTCGATACTCACTTTTGTCCCGAGTTGAGCAGTAAGGTAAGATAAATAAAGTTTTTCGGTGGTGCTTAGACTAATTTTTGCTTTTGGAACAACAGATTTACTTGCGGTGCTTTTGTGCTGCTCGGGTTTTGTAAGAGCTTCTACATCTCGAACAGAAAGTTGTTCATTCAGAATGCGCGCTAATGCGAGTAATTGTTCTTTTTCGGAGGGCAAAGCAAGCAAGGCACGTGCATGCCCCATGGAGACTTGTTTGTCGCGTACAGCAGCTTGAATAGCAACTGGTAGTTTGAGTAAGCGCAAATGGTTGGCAATGTGCGAACGGGATTTGGCTACTTTTTCAGAAAGTTGCTCTTGCGTGAGTTTACACTCTTCCAAAAGCCGCTCATAAGAAAGCGCTACTTCAATTGCGTTGAGGTCTTCTCTTTGAATGTTCTCAACAAGTGCCATCTCGAGCATGGTTTGATCATTGGCTATACGTACATAGGCGGGTACTTCTGTAAGGCCAGCAAGCTGAGCTGCTCTAAAACGGCGTTCTCCTGAGATGAGTTGGTAGCGGTCACGGCCCATTTTTCTGACGGTGAGCGGCTGAATAATGCCGTGCGTTTGAATGGACGTTTTGAGTTCTTCTAGTGCAGTGCGTTCAAAATGGGTGCGCGGATTGAATGGATTGGCTTCGATTAAATTGATAGCAAGAAGCGCCACAGCACCAGCAGGTACAGCGCTGGCAGTGGTGATGTCTGTGTCGGCATTTTGAAGAAGTGCGCTGAGGCCACGGCCTAAAGCCGGCTGTTTTTTTGAATTAGAGCTCATGGTCTATCTCGATAATTTTGTCGTCGTTTCCGATTTTGGTCCGGTTGTTTTTTTGCAGCAGTTCTCGTGCAAAATTAAGGTAGTTTACGGCGCCTTTGGAAGAGGCATCGTGCATAACGACCGTGTTGCCATGGCTAGACGCTTCGCTTAAGGTGGTATTTCGGTGAATAACGGTATCGAAAACCAATTCTTGAAAATGAGTTTTGACTTCGTCGACTACCTGATTGGCCAAACGCAAGCGGGTATCATACATCGTGAGGATCATTCCTTCGATTTCAAGTTCTGGATTAAGCCTACCTTGAACAATTTTGATCGTATTGAGCAATTTGCTGAGCCCTTCCAATGCAAAATATTCACATTGAACAGGTATCATTACGGAGTCGGCAGCAACAAGGGCATTGACGGTGATCAGCCCTAGAGAAGGCGAGCAGTCGATGAGGATAAAATCGTAATCGTCTTTAATTTGATCAAGGGCAGCCCTCAGCAGGTATTCTCTATTGGGCATATTGATCATTTCTAATTCAGCTCCAACGAGGTCCACATGGGAGGGAAGAATAAAAAGGTTGGGGTTATTGGTTTCTAATATGGCTTCTTGGGCAGGGCGGTCGTTGACCAAGCAATCGTAAATATTTTTAACGGATTTAGGATCAAAACCAGTGCCAGAGGTTGTGTTTGCCTGTGGGTCGGCATCGATAATAAGTGTCTTGTATTCAAGCACACCCAAACACCCACCCAAATTTATTGCAGTGGTTGTTTTTCCGACGCCCCCTTTTTGATTGGCAATGGCAATAATTTTACCCATAATTGATTTATTGAACTATAAAATTACAAGTTGTTCTGCATACTTTTCTTGCAAGCAAAAGGAACTTATTAACCATTTTGAGGCTTTTTCTGTCAATATCATTCAAAACCAGTTTGTTAACCCGAACAATTTGCAGTACTTTTTTCACTAATTTTACAAACATGGAAACATTGAGGTATTACAGTGTAGGGAGTCATCCGAGCAATGCTTTACAACTTAAAAGTGACCACAGTGCTCCTTTTCATGCCTTACTATATAACGATGGGAGAGGCCATATTTTGGTCGCGAACAGAGCTAGCCAACACCCACTTTTCGTCAATGGCGCGCCGCATAGGGGTTTAGTCGAATTACTTGCTGGAGATCAACTCTCAATCGCTACCCAACCAATAGACTGGATGCAAATATTTGGGATCAAACCTGAAGAGCACATGAAGCTCGAAGTAAAAGAGCAGAACAATATTACGGTTCAGCGCGGCATGCGCGTACAGTTGGTTTTGATTTATGTAGCAGTGGCGATCATGCTATTTTTGCTTGCTGTTTACATTTAAAGGCTAAAAAAAACAGCATTACTGTATTTGGAATCAGAAATAATTTGTAATATTGCACCCCCGTTCAGTTGAATCGGGCTAAATTTTCAGAGATGAACGTCATTAAACAAATCGAGCAGGAGCTAATCGCCAAAAATGAATTACCAGCCTTTGGAGCAGGTGACACCATTATTGTATCATACCGTATTGTCGAGGGTAGCAAAGAGCGTATCCAACAATTTCAAGGTGTTGTTTTACAACGCCGTGGCGCTGGTGCAACAGAAACTTTTACCATTCGTAAAATGTCTGGTAACATCGGTGTAGAGCGTATCTTACCCGTTCATTCTCCTTTCATCGAAAACATTACCATCGTTAAACGTGGTGCAGTTCGTAGAGCACGTATTTTCTACTTCCGCGAGCGTACAGGTAAATCAGCACGTATCCGTGAGAAAAAGAATTTTACAAAATAAGATTCTCAACTATATTTAAAAAGGAGCTTTTGCTCCTTTTTTTTTGCCCTGAAATTTAGGTTTTTCTTGCCTAGAGGTGTTGTTTATCTCAATTGATAGCCAATATCTCAAATTCAGTCCTTCTATTGAGTGCCCGATTCATTTCAGTGTCGTTTGCAACCCTAGGTTGGGTTTCTCCAAAACCTTTGAACTGAATTTGGGCTTCGTTAACCCCCAATAAGATCAGGTATTGCGCTACTGCAGCTGCGCGTTTTTCTGAGAGAAGAAGATTTCGCTGGGCGTCGCCAATGTCATCTGTGTGTCCGTTGATTTGTACGCTTAAGTGGTCTTGTTTTTTCAAGTATTCGGCAAAGCCTTTAAGAAGTAATTGTGCATCTGCACTCAGCTGGGCATCGTCGGTATCAAACACAATGGCTTCGATTGCATAGGCGCTGCCTTCTTGTAGGCTGTCGATTTTTAAGTCTGGGGCTTCAATTTTAAGTGTTTGGGCTTTTAAAGAATGCGTATCGAGTACAACGGCCTGAAAGCTAAAATTTTCTTTAGTTACTTCTAAGCTTATTTTTTGATCGACCTGAACGGCTAGGGCATAGCTCCCATCTTCATTGCTTTGTGTAGAGACCCTACTGCTGTCGTCCTTTTCATACCTTACCGATAACTCAGCGCCTGCAATTTCTGCGCCGTTGCTATCCTGTAAACGGCCACTCAAGATGCGCGTTTCTTTTGGTCTTGCAGCCTCGTGCAGTTCAAAACTAAAAATGTCCCAATTACCCGCTTGTAAACTTGAAAAATAAGCTTGCTTTCCGTCTGTTGAAACAAATAGTCCAAGTTCATCATTGGATGTATTGATAGGATAACCTATATTTTGAATAGGTCCCCAACCCGTTTCTGTTTTTCGCATCATAAAGATGTCCAGACCACCCATTCCTGGCCTTTGTCTGCTGCTTTCAGAAACAAAATAGAAGGTCTCTCCATCTTGGTGAAAAAAAGGACTCTTGTCTTTACCGCTGGTGTTGACGATGCTAAAAGGTTTGGCCTGCCCCCAAGTTCCATCGGCTTTTTTCTCGCTGTAATATATGTCATTGTCTTGACTTTCTTTTCTGATGGTCGTAAAGTATAATATTTTGCCATCGGCAGAGAGCGAAGGTTGCGCTTCCCAACCATCTTTTGTATTGATATTTGGACCTAAGTTCGTGAGTGTGCTCCATTCATATTGATCTGTACTACCTGCCTTCAGTTTGAGCCGGCTCGAATAAAGATCGCAATTCAAGTAATTTTTATTGTAAATCAATTCCGCCTTGCAAGCGCACAAGATCAGCTCTCGATTATCGGCAGACAAACTCGCCGAACCATAGTTAGTAAATTGACCGTCGTTAAATGGTTTGGGAAGTGCTCGACCTGTCTCGTACTGAAGCCCGCTGATATGTGCTGCTGTAGTAAATTCCTCTTGAATGTAACCAGATATATCGCCAAGATTGGTTTTGTCCACCTTGCGGGCAAAAAATAGCTGGCTATTATCTGGGCTGAGCATTGGAAAGTATTCATCTTGGAAGGTGCTTACTCCTTCCACTTTTTTGACGTTGAACGGAACAGGGTTTTCTCTGGCATCAATAGGAAAGCGAAGTTCAAAATACACTGGCTTTATTTCTTCTTTAAACTTATAATAGTTACTTGCTTGCTCCCCAGGATACAAAGAATCAAATTGCATAAATGATTCCAAGTAGCTAAGCGCAGCATCTTTTTCACTATAGCTATAAAGTATACGAGCGGAGTAGTAGTAGGCATCAGAATGATGACTTGGGCACTTTTGGATGCTGGCCCGATAAAAAACAAGCGCTTTTTGCAAGAGTTTCTCTACTTCTGCTGTTTTGTTTACTTTGAGAAGCATCATGCCTCTTTGGTAATGAAGTTGTCCTAAATAAAAATAAGCCTGAACGTTTTGCGGGTATTTACCCACTACTTTTGCCAATTCTTGAACCTGTAGGTCGAAGGTTTCGTTAGCGAAAGCATCTTCTATGGCCTTATTTATTTTTTTGTCTGAGGTACTGCAAGGACTCGTTTGGCCCAATGCAAATAAGGGCATACCAAAGTTGAGGAGTAAACAAAAGAAGGTAACGATTCTCATTACTTGCGTTTAACGAGTTACTGCTAAAAAGTTACATTTTTTCGAGGGTTTCTGCACAAAAAATGCAGTCTTCAGTGCTTGTGTCTAAGTGGGTAACCATTCGGATCATGCCAGGTCCAAAAGCCATACACAGAATACCTTTTTGTTTCAAGAAATCGATCAATTCATCTCGTTTTTCTGCCTCTTTCAGCATCGCCACTACAATGTTTGTTTGAACGGGCAACACTTCCCGAATCCAAGAACAATTGAGTAGTGCAACTTCTAAAAGCTTTGCATTTTGGTGGTCTTGCTCGATGCGCTGAACATTATTTTGCAGGGCATAAAGCCCCCCTGCAGCAATAATTCCAGCCTGGCGCATGCCTCCGCCCATTACTTTTCTGACGCGTCTTGCTTTTTCGATAAATTCGGTGTTTCCAAGTAGCAAAGAACCCACAGGTGCGCCCAAGCCTTTCGATAAGCAAATAGAAATGGAATCAAAATAAGCCCCATAAATTGCAGCCTCAACTTGGTGAACCGCTAAGGCGTTGAATACCCGCGCACCATCTAAATGTAGCGGAAGCCCCGTACGCTTACAAAGCATGCTAATTTGATGGATTTCTTGAAGGTCGTATACGGCGCCTCCACCGCGGTTTGCTGTGTCTTCAAGAGAAACGAGCTGCGTAAGTGGAAAGTGTATGTCATTGGCCGGATTGATCCATTTTGAAATGCTATCTGCAGTGATTCTGCCGCGGTCTCCGGGTAGAAGACGCACTGATGCACCAGAGTTTTTGGCAATACCTCCACCTTCGTATTTGTAAATATGACTTTCTTCGTGGCAAATGACTTCTGCTCCGGGTTGTACATGTACGTTTATCGCAATCTGATTGGTTTGTGTTCCTGAGCTACAAAAAAGTGCAGCTTCTTTTCCAAAAAGCTGAGCGGCATAAGACTCCAAAGCCTTAACAGTAGGATCTTCTTTAAAAACATCGTCTCCGACAGGGGCATTGGCCATAGCGGAGCGCATCTCGGCTGAGGGTAGGGTAACGGTATCACTACGTAAATCAATCATTTGCTTACTTTTGACAAAAATACGAGAACAGGTGGAATTCACACAGCTTTTATTACTTGCTTTTCTTGGACCATTTTTGGGTGCGCTAGTTACTTTTTATACTGGTTTTGGCCTCAATACCATACTCGTCCCTGTATTTATGATTTATTTCGATGCACCCATAGCGGTCTTAATGGCGGGTATTGTGCACCTCTGCAATAATATCTTGAAGATAGCGCTTACAGCAAGGTCTATTGATTGGCTTTTATTTAGAAATTTTGGTATCCTTGCCATATTTTTTGCTTTACTTGGCGCTTTGCTTTTGAAGCAATTAAATACAACGACTTCCAGTCAATTGAAGCCAATTTTTGGAGCCATTTTTATCTTATTTGCTTTATTAGAGTTCTTCAATTGGAAATTGCCGCTTAAAGGTAGCTGGGCTATGCGTATTGGAGGTATCTTGAGCGGCTTTTTTGGCGGTTTTTCAGGGCATCAAGGTGCACTTCGTGCCTTATTCCTTTCTAAGTTAAAGTTAGAACCCTTGGTGTTTGTTGCAACTACTGCATTGATTTCTTTATTCGTAGATCTTACTCGGGTAAGCGTTTATTTTTCTGGAAATTGGTTCAATAGCTATTACCCGACTTACTTCTATTTTATGGGTATTCCTGCGGCACTACTTGGAACTCTTGTTGGAAGGCGAAACATTCAAAAAATCAACCATAGAAAAATGTCTGCCATTGTAGGCATAGGATTACTCGGAATGGGGATTTCTTTGATATGGAGATGGATCTAAGCGCTAGT
>ERZ888423.3179-NODE-3179-length-11144-cov-10.811705_pt1 | contig 11144 bp, 9 predicted proteins | sample MGYA00520523_ERZ888423 | MGnify/ENA primary metagenome ERZ888423 (study PRJEB32303, sample SAMEA104408611) | aquatic metagenome | biome: Brackish water; feature: Pelagic; material: water | place: Baltic Sea | collected 2014-06-08T10:24:00 | depth 30,27 m ...
TGCAACAGGCAAAGGTTCTGTCTGCTACTGTGGATGGTAAAGACCTCGATTTTACGACTGCTTTCCTGCCGCATGCCAGCATGGTAAAAGACGATAAGCTCTATCTGGTATTTAACGACAATGAAAAAAACCTGACTGAAACCAAGGAGGATAAAGTACATTCCTACAACGGGAAAAAGAGTGTAGCCATGCTGGTGACCATGCAAGACGATGGAAGCTGGTTTCAATCGGCATTGTTCGACAACAAGGTAGAAGGCATCCTGCTTCGACCTACAATTTGCCAACAGATAAATGACAACAACACCTTATTATATGCAGAGAAAGGCCGTACTTATACAATGGGTTTGCTCACCTTTTGAGCGCACCTGCGCAGGCATTATCATTTTACTGATATCTCTGCTGGCAACGTCAGATGTTGATGCCCAGAGTTGTGCCGGTTGTGCTATTGATTATTCCTATACCCTTCCCGGCCTCTATCCTGCTACGCTGCCTCCTGCCACCGCCGGTGAATACTATGAAGCAGATGTCACCTTTGTATTGCAGGAGGATACGACTGTGGAGATTCTTGGTTCGGAGCTGACATTTGCCTTTCTCAATTATTATATCATGGAACCCATTGGTGCTCCTTTTGGTATCAATGCAACCAGCAATCTGGGGCCCTTTCCGGTAGACTACGATCCATCTGAAAGCTTATACGGCTGTGTGCGCATTTGTGGGACGCCGCTCATTCCGGGCACCTATAACATTACTGTACCCCTGATTGCCACACTGGAGGACCCCGCGGGCGACCAGCCTGCTGAATTCGAACTCGTACTCGAAGTGTTACCGGCTACAGGTACAGAAGGCATTATTGCTTCCTCTCTGATAGGTTGCAGTCCGGCTGCTATAGATTTCTCCACCAGCATCAGCGCTGATGGTGCAGACGGGTTCAGCTACTTCTGGGATTTCGGCAATGGCAGCAGTTCCACGGAAGAAAACCCCGGAACAGTCACCTATACAACAACAGATACCGCCACACTTTTTCCGGTGACACATTCGGTTACCATCGATACATTTCCATATACACTGGATTACATTACTGTCCTTTCAACAGACTGCAATGACTGCCTGATTATTGTCGGGTGTACCGGACTCACCCCTTCTGAAAAGCCAGACCTTTACCTGCAGTTTCCCGACCTCGGTTTTGTAACCGATGTGTATGTCGATACCGATCCGCCTCTCACTTTCGTGCTGGGCTGGGAAACAACTCCCGGGGCCGAATTCATGCTCAGTGTCAAAGACGATGACTCAGGCGGTTTCGGCGGCGATGACAATTGCGGCAACCTGACCATTACAGTTGGCGAACCCGGCGTTTATACAGCCACCTTGCCCGGCGGTTCGGTGGTGGAATACAGTATTTCTCATCCGGTATTAGCATACACCTTTTACGATACAGTCACCATTTTCCCTACACCTGAGCTTCCCCTCGTAGCCACTTCAGATGCGCTTCCTGCCTGTGAAGGAGACACCATAACACTGCATGTAAGCACCGAAGATGCCGTTACAGTGCAATGGTACAATGATGGAACGCCCATTCCGGGAGCGGAAAATGACACGCTTTTGGTAACTACTTCCGGCAGCTACTACGCAGTGGCTAACGCCACCGGAGGCTGCACTTCCACCGCTTCGGCTTTTGGTGTAGAGTTGCTGGATTACCCTTTTACTCCCTATATCTATACAACGGCTTTCAATGTACTGGCCACGTCCTCCGACTATCCCCTGCAGTGGTATTATGAAGGCAATCCCATTCCCGGCGCTACCGATAGCACCTTCACCGCTGCTTTGGAAGGACAGTATCAGGTGGCAGCTGCCAACGGTCCGTGTATCAGTTTTTCAGCAGTGTATTCTCTGGTTTTTAACAATATCGGTCAGACGGAAAGCCTTATCCGGGTCGCACCCAATCCGTTTCAAAACAACATTTCCATAGAGCAAACTTTCAACCGACTCTTATACATTCAGCTAATGGATTTGCAAGGACGTGCAGTAGCCATTGTTACATCTTCTGAAAAGGCCATTCAACTGCAACCCGACAGCGAACTTCCTGCAGGAACTTACCTTATAGAGGTAAGGGATGAGCAGGGAAGTGTGCTGCAGCAATTAATGGTGAAGGTGGCCGAATAGCTTGCTTACATATCGGGTGCTGTTGCAGTGGTATCTGCCTCAGCTGTCTTCACCCTGAGGGTGCGCATGTATTCCAGTACATCTCTGGCGTCGCCAATAGAGATACCCGGTTCAGGCATCGCTGTATGGTACTCACCCAGTAAATTGCCGGCGGTAGGATCGTTCTCCAGCATACCTTGTGGGTTCAGCATCATATTCATGATCCATTCCGGTCTTCTTCTCCGGGTAATGCCCGCCCAACCCGGACCAACCACTGTGCTGGTATCGGTTGCGTGACAAGACTGGCAGCGCATTTCATAAATATCCTTACCTCTTCTGGCGCGGTCTTCTTCCAAAAAATCATTGACTGTTACGTGTTTGATGACACCGATGCCTCTGCCTTCATCAATCAGTTTTTGTTCGTTTTCCGGTAGTTTGCCGTCAGCAGCTTCCTTTTGTGAGGTTGGCTCGCAGGCCATCAGGGTACATGCAACTGCCAGAGCTGCCATATAAGTTACAATTCTCATGATATGGTTCAATTGGTTATGAACCATAAACTACGCTGAATTACAGCTGGTAAAAAATGACCTAAAGTGTGCCGAAGGAATGACATCCGTCAATCGGTCGGCTGTATGGCAGTGCCTATTCTTTGCCGAGCAAGAATAGAACCGGATAACTCAGTCTGCCCTTCCATGCGTTTTCAGAATGGTCGTCGCCTTCAAATTTCATGGTCGTCCAGTTGGTGGCATTGTAACCTGCTGCTTGCAAAATGGCGTCGGCTTGTTGTTGGTAAGGTTCGTAGATGGCATCGAGAGTGGCTGTACCAAAATCAAAATACCACCTGTTGTTGCCCGGAGCAGGGAGGTGTTCTTCAAAGTAGTGCAGGAAGGCTGCTCCCACCGGATTGTTTTCCACCTGAAAAAGACCCGGCCAATGTGTCGATAGACAGGCAGCTCCCCCGAACACCTGCGGATATTCGCACATGGCATACATGGAAATCAAGCCCCCCATGCTGCTGCCGGCTATAAACGTATGGGCCTGGTCAGAAAGCGTGGAATACTGCTTATCAATCATAGGCTTCAATTCTTCCACCAGAAATCGCAGATAATTATCGGCTCTCAGTGAGTCGGGTTCAAAGGACCGACTTTGTTGATGCGTACTGAGCAGCTCGAAATCTTCTTCGTCCAAATAAGAGAATGCTTTCTGCGGTGCATATTCATAGTGCCTGATGGACGGAATATTGGCCACCCCTACCACAATACATGGCTGCATTTTCCCTTCTGCCATCAGTCCGCTTAGCACCTCATCTACACCCCATTCCTGCTTGTTCCAGGTTGTATTCGCATCGAACAACATCTGACCATCATGCATATACAACACACTGTACGATATTTTCGGGTCGTAGCCATCGGGTAACCAGACATACACGTTGCGTGGGGCAATATAGGCGGATGCTTCTATGGGCAGGATATCTATTTGTCCGGAATAAACCTCCGGCTTTTGGGCCATAAGTGATGATATAGACAGCATACAGATCAGCAACAGATTTTTCATGGTTGAAAATTAGCCCATTCTACCGTAAGCTGCAAAGGTGGTCTTACCTTCTTTATTATCTTTGGAAAAGGCATGCTAAAAGACACATTCGGCAGACAACATGATTACCTGAGGATATCGCTGACGGATAACTGTAATTTCCGTTGCGCTTACTGTATGCCTGATGAAGAGATTGATACCCTCCCCGAAGTGAGGCTCATGCAGGCAGATGAAATTTTCACGCTTGCCTCCATCTTCACCGATTTGGGTGTGAAAAAAATTCGGCTTACCGGTGGAGAACCCCTTATCAGAAAGGATGCAGCAGCCATTATGGAAAGGCTTTCCTCCCTGCCTGTGGAACTGACCATCACTTCTAATGCATTTCTGGCAGATCGATTTATCAGCACTTTCCGAAAAGCGGGCATGCGCTCGCTGAATGTGAGCCTTGATACTTTGCATGCCGACAAATTTGTGCTGCTAACACGTCGCGATAAGTTTCAACAGGTATGGAACAATATCCAGCTCCTGCTGCGCGAAGGTTTCAGGGTGAAGTTGAATTGCGTGGTGATGAAAGGTGTCAACTCCGATGAAATCTGCCAATTTGTAGAACTTACCAAAGCATTGCCCTTACACGTACGTTTCATTGAATTCATGCCTTTCGATAAAAACAACTGGCAGGATAAACGCGTGTTCACCTGGCATGAAATACTGGAAGCAGTATCGGAAAAATATATATTTAAAAAGCTCACCGACGACCCTCATGATACCGCCAAGAAATACAGGGTTCCGGGACATATGGGCACCTTTGCCGTCATCAGCACCATGAGTGCTCCGTTTTGCAGCACCTGCAATCGCATGCGTTTAACCGCCGACGGGAAGATGAAGAACTGCCTTTTCAGTTCCGGCGAAACCGACCTGCTGCAGGCGTTGCGGAGAGGTGAAGATGTAGAGCAGCTCATCAGACAGAATATACTGGACAAAAAAGAAAAGCTGGGCGGACAGATGGAAGATTATACCACTGCGGATCCCGGCACTATTCTCAACAGAACTATGATATCGATTGGAGGATGATAAGCGTACACGAAGCACAGGAACTGGTGTTGCAACATATTTTGCCGGCACAAGCGGTAAGCCTACCCGTTCATGATGCTTTGGGGTATGTATTAGCGCAAGACCTCATAGCACCAGCGGATGCTCCGGCTTTCAATCAATCTGCCATGGATGGCTATGCCATAAGATGGGAAGACCGCGGCAAAGCGCTACCAATTGTTGGAGCAGTTGCTGCAGGTGATGGCGCTGAACAACCACTGGAACCCGGCACTGCCCGAAGAATATTTACCGGAGGGCGAATACCCGAAGGCGCAGATACTGTCGTGATTCAGGAGCACACAACCAATAAAGAAAATGTCTTATATATAGACAGTCCCTTACTGCAACGAGGAGCCAACATACGTTTAAAAGGTTCACAGATACAAGCAGGGGCTGTAGCATTACAACGCGGTTCAATCTTGACTGCAGCCGGTATAGGCTTTATTGCAGCTATGGGAATGACGGAGATAGCTGTATTTAAGCATCCGCGCATTGGCATTATCGTAACCGGTTCAGAACTGGTAACCCCTGGGACACCGTTAACAAGGGGTGGCACTTATGAGAGCAACTCTGTCATGTTAATGGCAGCGCTGCGGGAAATAGGATTCACGGCATCAGTGGTTCGGCGCATTGCAGACGAGCAGGCACTGACACTTGCTGCAATGCAGGAAATGGCCGAAAGCTGCGATGTGGTTTTGCTGACCGGCGGGGTTTCTGTAGGTGATCATGACCATGTTGCCGGCAGTAAATCCCACCCGGATTTTACCACCATTTTCCATAAAGTGAAGCAAAAACCCGGCAAGCCGTTTCTATTTGGGAAGTATGGCCATACCCCGCTTTTTGGTTTACCCGGAAACCCGGCCAGTGTGCTCACCTGTTTTTATGTTTACGTTGCGCCCTTTCTGTTACAGTCAAGTGGTTATGTATCCGGGAATCTGGCAATGGGTAGTTTGTTATTGAAAGATGCGGTACAGAAAAAAGCAGGCCTGACGGTCTTTCTCAAAGCCAGTTCAGATGGCGAGTATGCCGACATTTTACCACAACAGGAATCATATATATTAAAGTCATATGCACAAGCCAATTGCCTGGCTGTTTTACCGGAGGCAACAACGGCGTTTGCAGCTGAAAGCGAAGTAGCCGTTATCTACCTTCCAAAAAGACATTAGGATGGATACCGTATGGTGGTTGATACCCATTTTAGTTATTGTTGCCTTTCTTTACGGATCCGTAGGGCACGGAGGTGCAAGCGGGTATCTTGCTATCATGGCTCTTTTTTCTTTCGCACCGGAGGTACTGCGTCCTACGGCGTTGGTGCTTAATCTGTTTGTTTCGTTACTGGCTTTCTATCAGTATGCACAAGCGGGGCATTTTTCGTGGAAGCTTTTCTGGCCATTTGCCGTTACCAGTATTCCCTTGTCATTTGTGGGTGGTATGCTGGAAGTTGATGCAGCGCTGTACAAAAAAATACTGGGTGTATTGTTGCTGATTGCCGTTGCCCGCATGTTCATCCCATTTCACAACAATAACAAAAATGGTCGACCAACCCGGCTGCCACTCGCTTTGCTGACTGGTGCTGCCATTGGTTTTCTGTCCGGTTTAATAGGTATTGGAGGTGGTATCATTCTATCGCCCATTATTTTACTGTTACAATGGGGCAACATGAAGCAAACTGCCGCTGTATCGGCATTATTCATATTTGTAAATTCTGCGTCCGGCTTAGCGGGTCAATTAACAGAAGGGGTAGTTTTCTACAGTGGCATGTGGTGGATGATTATCAGTGCCGTTACCGGCGGAATACTTGGTGCCTGGTATGGATCAACCAAAAGCAGCCCGGCAGTCTTGCGATATCTGTTGGGAACAGTTTTGATTATAGCATCCGTTAAACTGATAGCAGGGATATGAGCAGCATAGGCATCAGCATCATTGCAGGAGGAAAAAGCAGCCGTATGGGCTATCAGAAAGGCCTTGCTATATGGCAGGGCAAAACGCTGATAGAACACATTATTCAGGCCGCGGAACCACTGGGATTACCCATTCAGATTATTGCCAATGATTCCGCTTATGCATTCTTTGGATATCGCGCCTATCCGGACATAATCAGTGGGATTGGTCCTACAGGAGGTATCTATACAGCCTTGCTTAAAAGTAATACAGAAAGCAATCTTATTGTAAGCTGCGATATGCCATTGATGGAAACAGCTGTTTTAGGCTACCTTATTCGCCAGCACCGCGGCGCTGAAATTACCCTTCCGGTAGTAGGAGGAAGAGACCAACCTTTGTGTGCTGTATACAACACGGCTATCCGCAATGACTGGAAAGACTGGATAGATGTTGGCGAGCGCGCCATGCACCGTATGTTGAACCATTTTAATACCAACAGGATTAATATAGACAAGAAGAAGGGCATCCATCCGCGAGCATTTACGAATGTGAATACACCTGAAGATTTAAAAAATTTATCTATATGAAAATTCAATTGCGCACGTTTGGTGTGGTGAGCGACCATTTAAAGGATACTACTATTGAAATAGCTCCCAATGCGACGATAAGAGACTTGCGTCACGTCGTATTGCAGCGGTACCCCGAATTAAGCCAGCAGTATTTCCGCATGGCCATAGGCACCCGAATGGCAGAAGACGATAGCGAACTGATGGATGGTGATGAAGTGTCATTGATGCCTCCGTTTGCAGGAGGGTAGTCTGGTTGTTGTTTATTATTAGTGGTTGGTGTTTAGTGTTGCTGATGTTAAACCGCCGGCAAAATAGCTTATTAATTTACAGTTAACTTGTTTCGAAGTGTGGTGTGAGACGTGAGATGTGAGATGTGAGTTGGTAGTAGGTCATGGGTTGCAGGTTTTAGGTCGTAGGTAATAGGTAAAGTGTCTGTGGTCAATCCCGATAACCATTGGGACTGCAAGCTAACTGCCAATGCCTAATAGCCAACTACCAAAGCCTGGCAACGTCAAAGTCAATGCTAACGTCAACCCCGATAGCTATCGGGGCATCCTTTCCACCCACACGTGGTGATTTTCTTGTTCCGTGCGGATTTCAATGAGATAGATGCCTGCCGGCCAATGGGTAGTGGGTATCAGCTGTTCGGTGGTGTGGGTTAATGACTGCCATACCGGCTGACCACTTAATGTGAATACGTTGATCTGTTCCATCATGGTGCTGCTTTGCACCACTAGTTGTTCAGTGAACGGATTGGGATATACAGCGATGTTTTCTGTTGCCTGTTCAATAGCAGTTCCAATGGGCACTACTACAGTGTCCTTAACACTGCAACCGTTGGCATCTGTCACGGTGAGGATATAGGTAGCCGGCCAGGTGCCGATAATAGTATCTCCACTTAAGAAAGTGTCATTCCAGGTAATAGTGTAAGGCGGTGTGCCGTTGGAGGGCAACACGATAATATTACCACCCGGACCGCTGTCGGGAGAAGGCGTGACCTCAAAGTCCACCAGTATGGCATTGTAGTAGCCGATGTTGATGCTATCATACAGCGAACAACCACTTGCATATTCCAATTCAACAGATATGATTTGTGCCTCTGTAATGATAAGGGTGCTGTCGCTAGTACCACTGCCCCAGGCATAGGATAGATATCCTTCCGGTAGTTCTAAAATGAGGCTGTCGCCGTAACAAAGGGTGGTGTCTGAGCCTAATACTTCTTCATACATATTCTGTTCTTCTGCTGTAACCGTTATGGTATCATACAACCAACAATCTCCCGGACCATAGTGCAGTTGCACTGTATAGGTGCCGCCTTCGGTGATGGTGATATGAGCAGTGGTGTCTCCTGTGTTCCACAGGTGGCCGGTACCGGGATAATCCGTACCAATGGTGAGTTCTCCACCCGGACAGAAAGTGGTATCGTTGCCCAGTACAGGAACGCTGACATCACCCGTTACAAAGATGGTATCGGTAATAGTGCGGCTGCATAAAATAGGTTCAAAGCGGAAGGCCGTGTCGTTGGCACCGTCACGCAGGTTGAGGGTTTTGTAATAAGTGGTGAGGTCATCATTGCAGATATATTGCCAATAACCTCCTGCCTCTACTTCCGGTATACGATGGGTATGAAATTCAATAGCTCCATCCTTTTCATACAGGATAGCTGCTGCATTGACAGTCGTGGTCCAGTCTTCCCAGGAGAACACATCTTCAAAATGAAAAATGAATTTTCTGTTCGGGGCTTCGCCTTGCGTTTCTGCCCATACATCTCCTGCCCATGCCGGTATCAGGTCGCTGCCCACCAGTGAGATGATGTTGGGAATGGTAGCCATGGTCGGCCAAACGACACACCAGGAATACCCCAGTTTTAAAAAACCATTGGAGCAGATATAGCCATGATCGAAGGTTTGGTTGAAGTAGGAAAAGTCAAATCCAAAGGAAACACTGTCTGCATCATAGTCTTCTACATCAACATGGGTGGGAGCAATCAGTTCCGGCATGTCATAAGGAATGGTATACCAGGTATAATCAATGGGCATATCATAGCTATAAGTGATTACTGTATAATTGTCTTCGCCTACCAGCGCAGGGTCAAACAGCCCCAGTTCCGCATCTACTATACCCACCCCGCTCCAAGTACCATGTCCGGCTTGTGGTTTAGCTTGTAAAATAGGTGCAGAAATACACACCGTATCTGGAATGCCGGAGTCAGAATACAAGGCGCATATATTGCGGAGTTCATGTGTTAGGGTGTCATTGGAAATATCACTGTCGCCAGGCACCTGTGTCCAGGCCTCGATGGTATTGTAGCCGCACAAACTCAGATCTGCCGGAGCACTGAATACCAATGTATCAAAACCCTGAGGTAGCAAGGTGATGGGAAACACCTCACAGGTGGTGGTTCCATCTTCGATGCGGTAACAGGCTTCTATATCACTAATGGTGTCGTACCCATAATTATAAATCAATACTTGCAACGATTCTGCAGCAGTTAGATTACATGCTTCGCTGGGTGACAACACATGATAGATACCGGCATTCTGGGTGCCACGCACACATCCCGATAGGTAGTAAAGGATGTTGCGGCGAAGGTTTTTATATTCTTCGAGTAATTCAATCCATTTGTGATGAAAAAAACAACTTAGCACCACTTCACCATCACCCCAACTAAAACGAACTAATGGGATATCATTTCCACCAGGCAGCTTAGTTAGAATAGAATCCAACGGACCCGAAGCACTAAATGAACCAAGGTAAAAATTACTCGATCCAGTATAATAATCAACTGATTTAAAAGAACTCAAAGGGACAAAAAATGGACCTCTTGCAATACTACTCAAAGTATCAATAATATCAGCAGCTGAACCAGCTCCTAAATGCCCTTCTACCGAATCAAACCCGTAATAAAATTCCCCTTGCGTATTGATGTACAAATTACCGCCGTCGAATACAAATTGCTGAATGCTGTCGTAATAAGTCTCATAAAAATCACTGAACACCTCTTTATCACAAAAGCCATCTAAATAGAGCAAACAGGTGCCATCTAAGAACTGAGCGGCAGAATCAATCTCGCTATAGGTAAATCGTTCCCACCCACCTAAAAACTCATGGCCAAATATTTCACGAAATAATGTGATGTCCTCATCAGGGTGAATGGCCGTTTCATCACATGTAGTGCCCTCATAGAGGTGGATGGCCACAATACGTTGTGCAGATGAGGTCGCTACGTAACCTAACAAGAAGAAAAGCACCCATAACGAACGGGGTAGTAATAATTTAACAAAAAATACTTGCACTGTATTTTTTTTTTTTTATACGTTTGTACACAAAGTTACCCAATATGAAAACAATATACAATACATTTTTCATCCTCTTACTTAGCAATAGTTCAGTTTTTTGTCAGGTTACAGTAGATATCCTTTACCATGACAACCGCGAAGTGGAAAATGGGCTATATGGTTTTCATATGAGCAATTTCTTTGAATCCTGTAAATGTTATGACCCGGATAGTATAGGAGGTGGTAATGATACCATAGATTTATGTATGCAAATGGCAGCAAATCTGCGGCCAGAGGTTTTGCGTTTTCCGGCAGGAGGTGACCACAAATTTTATCATTTATTAGACAGCAATGGTTATGGTAGAAGGTATGCTGACGTGGATAGTTTTTTAATCAAAAGTTGGATTAAGGTTGAGGATACAGTTGATTTTAACGGTATAGTTACAAGACAAAATGATGAATATGGAGGCGTTCGTTTTCTAGATCGATTAATTGATTTTGTGGAATTCTGCGAAGATGAAAACGGAATAAAACCTGATGTAGTTTTCGTAGCTAACATTATTTTAGCCAAATTTAATGATAGCATATATGATGAGAATATGGAAGTATTACATTACTTAAACTGTAATACTCCCTATTTCTTGTACCAGAAGGT
>ERZ888423.3181-NODE-3181-length-11140-cov-4.815426_pt1 | contig 11140 bp, 7 predicted proteins | sample MGYA00520523_ERZ888423 | MGnify/ENA primary metagenome ERZ888423 (study PRJEB32303, sample SAMEA104408611) | aquatic metagenome | biome: Brackish water; feature: Pelagic; material: water | place: Baltic Sea | collected 2014-06-08T10:24:00 | depth 30,27 m ...
TTTCAGGCGCGTTTCACAGGCATACCAAACTGACAGAGGGCGTGTTCGGCCCGTCGTGGTTTGCGCTGGTTTTGGCCATTATGGCGGCGGTAGGGGCGTTCTTTTTCTTTGTGCATGAAACCACATCTTATTCGCATGATCTTTGGGTAGATTTTTCGGCCCGCGCTGATACCCCCCGCGCGCTTCGTGCTGGGATTTTGGGATCGGCGGTGTTTTTGTTTTTTGCTGTTTATACCGCATTGCAGCCCACGCGCAGGCAAATGCCGCCGCTGCAAGGGGGGGGCGCGCGCGCGATGTCGCTGGTGCGCCAGCAGTCTGATCCGCAGGCCTGTTTGGTTTTTTCGGGCGATAAGGCTGTGCATTTTGATGAGAATGGCATGGGTTTTGTGATGTTTGGCCGACGTGGGCGGTTGTTGATTGCCTATGGCGATCCGATCATGGTTGAGGATACGGGCGTGCCGGCTTTGGTGGGGTTGGCGCAAGATTTCATCGAGATGGCTGAGGCGCAGGGCGGTGCGGCGATTTTTTATGCAATCAGCGCGGCCCATCTGCCTGTCTGGACAGAAATAGGGCTAACGGTGCATGAAATCGGCGCAGAGGCTGTCATCGCACTGCAAAAATTTTCTTGGGAAAATACCAACGCTCAGGCAATGCGTCCGGCGTTTCGCCAAAAGCAGCACGCAGGCTTTCGTGTTGAGGTGGTGCCAGCGCCGCATTCCCCTGCGCTGATCGCAGAATTGGCCATGTTTTCAGCACAAGCGGGGGCAGCAAAGACAGGCCGCGAAAACGGGTTTTCGGTTGGGCGATTTAGGCCGGAATACCTGAATGAAACTGATATCGCTTTGATACGTCATGCTGGGCAGGTGGTGGGCTTTGCCAACATTCTGCTCCCAGGGCGGGGTGGGCGCTATGGTGTTGATATGGTGCGTTTTCGGAGCCAACAGGGGCCCGAGCTTATGGAGTTTTTGTTTTTGTCGTTGATCGAACATTACCGCGCCTTGGGTGGGCAAGAGCTAAGCTTGGGCATGGCACCATTGGCTGGGTTATCACCGCGTCGCACGGGACGGCTTTGGAACCGGGTGGGGGTAGTTTTGTTTCCACATGCTGGTTTGTTTGACAACTTTGAAGCATTGCGTGCGTTCAAACAGTCGTTTCAACCCGAATGGCGCGCGCGTTATCTTGCAGTGCCGCCGGGACTGTCGCCGATGGTTGCGCTGGCCGATGTTGCTTTGCTGGTTTCGGGGGGCAAAAGCAGGGCGTTGGGCAAGTAAGGCGCATTTGGTCTGGGCCGCCGCCACAAAAAAGGCGCCACCCGTTGGGGAAGCGCCAATCTTATTTAAAACTGCAGTTTGATTAGAAACCAGCTTTAACCTTTTCAAACTCTTCTTGCATATGCCCGCGCACATCGCCCGGGATCGGCAATTGGTTTAGAACCGGCACAGCCAAATCGCCCAACCCACTGCCAGTCAGCGTTGCGGCATCAAACTGCCCCATCGCCTTGGCGTTGGCATGGCCATAGCCAAAGTTGTTCAAAAGTGCTGCGGCACTGCGATCTTCATACCAAGCATTCATGAAATCATAGGCTTTGTCTTCGCTGCCTGGCCCATCTTTGATGTTGATATAGCCGCAAAGAAACGCTGATGACCCTTCGGCCGCTTCGCGCTGAAAGCCGATTGGATAGCCATCGGATTGCAGCTGCGTCACACTGTCGGGCCATGACCACGCCACCAAAACCTCACCGCTGGCCATCAACTGTGCCAATTCAGCGGGATCTTGCCAATAGACCCGCACATTGGCATGGGCTTTGCGCATCCATTCGGCTGCGGCGGCAAATTGCGCGTCTGATACCGATGTCCAATCGGACACACCCGTGGCCAGCAGTGCCAGCGCCCAAGCATCATCCGTGTTATCGGCAATTGACACCCGGCCTGCATATTTGGGATCGAGAAACACGTTCAGCGATGCAACGTCAGCAGCAGGCACTTTTTCGGTGTTCCAAGCGATTGCGGTCGAGGCCCAATCGGTGGGCAGGAACCATGTGCCGCTGGTGTCTTGGAACACGGATGAGTTCAGGAAAGCCGGATTCAGGTTGCCAAATTCAGCAATGCGGCTGGTATCCCAAGGCTCAATCAACCCCGCGTCACGGTATTTGCCGATCATCTGGCTGCAAGGGTGCGCCACGTCGGTTTTAAATCCCGATGCAATCTTTTGGAACGCCTCGTCATCATCGGCAAAAAAGCTGAAGCTGGGGCTGCTGCCATATTTTTCGGTATAGGCTTGGTGCAGTTCTGGATCTTCGAAACCTGACCAGTCAAACACCATAAGATCGGCGTCTTGTGCCAAGGTCGGCAGAGCAAACAGGGTGAGCGTGGCCGTGCCAAGCAGGGTCTTGCGGAGGGTCATGCGGTCTTTCCCTTTGTTGGTTTAGGTGTTGAATTCTGTGTCGATGGTGGCGGCAAAAACGTGCGCGTTGTTATGTTTAGGCACAAGGGGCTATCCGCTCAAGTCCGAAGCGGTGATTCTTTGCGTGAAAGAGCCAAAGATTTCCAATGCCGCCACGATCTTTGGCCGCGTGCCTATGCGCCCTTGTTTCGGTCCGCGTCATGGCTAGGATAGAGGTCACAAACCTGACCCGCGCGGGGTGCGCGGGCAATGATTGATTGGATATGCGATGCCCCAGCTTGACAGTGCTTTTGTGCGCGCCCAGTTTCCTGCGTTTCAGGTGCCATCCCTGCAGGGGCAGGCCTTTTTTGAAAACGCGGGTGGGTCTTATCCTTGTGGTCAGGTGGTCGCCCGTCTGACCCGCTTTTACACCGAGCGCAAAGTGCAGCCCTATGCGCCCTATGCTGCATCTGAATTGGGCGGTGCTGAAATGGATGAGGCGCGCAGCCGTCTGTCGGCGCTGATGGGTGTTGCGGGGGATGAACTGTCTTTTGGCCCGTCAACCAGTGCCAATACCTATGTGCTGGCGCAAGCGTTTCGAACATGGATGAAACCCGGTCAGGCCATTATTGTCACCAATCAGGATCACGAAGCAAATTCAGGCGTTTGGCGGCGTTTGGCCGATGATGGCATCGAGGTGCGCGAGTGGCAGATCGACCCTGACACCGGGCGGTTAGATATGGCAGATTTGGCCAGTATTTTAGATGAGAATGTCAAACTGGTTTGTTTTCCGCATTGCTCAAATGTGGTGGCCGACATCACTCCAGTGGCGCAAATTGTGACATTGGCGCACGCGGTCGGGGCGGTGTGTTGCGTGGATGGTGTCAGCTATGCCCCACACGGCCTGCCCGATGTGGGGGCATTGGGGGCCGATATTTATTTGTTTTCTGCTTATAAAACCTATGGGCCGCATCAGGGCATCATGGTCATTCGGCGTGAATTGGGAATGAAACTGCCCTATCAGGGGCATTTTTTCAACGCCGACACGCTTTACAAGCGCTTTACGCCCGCTGGTCCTGATCATGCGCAGGTGGCTGCCTGTGCTGGTATGGCTGATTATATCGAGGCACTTTATGCCCATCATTTTGCTGGGGCGGCGCAGAATGCCTCAGCGGTGCAGCGTGGTGCAGCGGTTCACGATTTGATGCGTTCTGCAGAAGAGACGCTGTTGCAACCGCTGCTGGATTATCTGGCGGCGCGCAACGATCTGCGGCTGCTGGGGTCGCGGCACGCGGCGGATCGTGCGCCGACGGTTGCAATCGCACTGGATCGCGCGGCTGAACCTGTGGCGCAGGCATTGGCCAGCCACGGTGTTATGGCGGGGGGGGGCGATTTCTATGCTGTGCGTCCGTTGCGCGCGATGGGCATTGATCTTGATCGGGGCGTGCTGCGGATGAGCTTTGTGCATTATACCACCAAGTCTGAGGTTGACCAATTGATCCGCGCGCTAGATCAGGTGTTGTAATTCCAGCGCCTTGGCGGCGCGATCCCCCGCTGAAAGGCAACAATGTCATCCCAAGCTTCAACGATATGGTGGGTCCGCCGCGATCTGCGGCTGTCTGATAATCCCGCGCTTGTGGCCGCGGCCGCACAGGGTGCGGTTTTGCCTGTGTTTATTTTGGACGCAGAAACCCAAGATTTGGGCGCAGCCGCAAAATGGCGTCTGGGCTTGGGGTTGGCTGAATTTTCCGAGATACTTGCGGCGCGTGGATCGCGGCTGATTTTGCGCCTTGGGCCAGCCCTTGATGTGATACGTGACCTGATTGCACAGACCGGTGCGCAGTCGGTGCATTGGGGCCGGCTTTACAACCCGCAGTCTAATGCGCGCGATCAGGCGGTGAAGGCTGCGCTAAAGGCAGAGGGCATCGCAGCCGTCAGTCATCCAGGCCATTTGCTGCACGAACCTTGGCAGGTCGAGACGGGTTCGGGCGGGTTTTACCGCGTTTACACCCCGTTTTGGAACGCCGTGCGGGGCCGCGATATTGCGCCCTGTTTGCCCGCGCCCCAAACCCTGAGCAGCCCCTTGGTGTGGCCCGTGTCCGACCGTTTGGCTGATTGGAATATGGGGCAGGCCATGAACCGGGGGGCGGCTGTCGTTCAGGGGCACGTGGCTGTCGGTGCCGCGCGGGCGCAGGCCCGGTTGCAACAGTTTTTGGCCGGTGCTGTCGGCACTTACAAAACCGCGCGCGATTTTCCCAGCCAGCCCGCAACATCGCGTCTTTCAGAAAATTTGACTTATGGCGAAATTGGCCCGCGTGAAATCTGGCATGCTGGTTTTGCCGCAATGCAAGGTGGTCAGGCTGGGGCTGAGCATTTCTTAAAAGAATTGGTCTGGCGGGAATTTTCGTATCATTTGCTGCATCACACCCCGCAAATCGCCACACGCAATTGGCGCCCTGAATGGGACAGCTTTCCGTGGGCTGGGGATGGCCCAAAGGCAGAGGCTTGGCGGCAAGGGCGCACTGGCGTGCCCTTTGTTGATGCCGGCATGCGTGAGATGTATGTGACTGGAACCATGCACAACCGGGCTCGGATGATCGTTGGGTCTTATTTGACGAAACATTTGCTGACGGATTGGCGCATTGGCCAGCAGTGGTTTGCCGAGTGCCTGATAGATTGGGATCCCGCAGCCAATGCGCTGGGTTGGCAGTGGGTGGCAGGCTGTGGACCGGATGCAGCCCCCTATTTTCGGGTGTTCAACCCTGAAACACAGGCTGAGAAATTTGATGCCAACGCCGCCTATCGCCGCCGTTTTATCGCTGAAATTGCACCGCGCCCAGGCCATGATGCACTGGCATTTTTTGATGCGGTGCCGCGCGCGTGGCGGCTGTATCCAACGGCCCCCTATCCCAAGCCGCTCATTGGTTTGGCCGACGGCCGCGCGGCCGCTTTGGCGGCCTATGCCGCGCGTGACAGAACCGCTTGAGCGTGACACAGGCTTTGCGCTAGTAACCACAAAAATAACAGGAACAGATCTCGCATGACGCCACTTACGACGACCGCCGGGCAGAAGAATTTGCCGCGTTATTTTCCGCAGGTTATGACAGTCTTGGGCCATATGAACAGTGGTCGGTTGGATTTCATTTTGCCGGATGGCCGCCGCTTCCGCGCCGAAGGCCCAAACCCTGGCGCCGTGGCCGAGGTCCATATCCATGATGATGATATTTTTGCCCGCTTGATCCGCGAAGGCGATCTGGGCTTTTGCGAGGCCTATCTTGAGGGTGGCTGGTCCAGCCCTGACCTGCAGAGGTTCATGGATTTGGTGCACATCGACAACGAAAAGCTTTATGACGGGTTTCCCGGCATGGCTTTCGTGCGTGCGTTTGAACGGCTGCGCCATTGGTGGCGGTCAAACAGCCGAACCCAAGCCCGTCGTAACATCAGCTATCACTATGATTTGGGCAATGCGTTTTATGGAATGTGGTTGGATGGCTCGATGACCTATTCATCGGCTTTATTTCGCACCGGCCAAGAAACGCTGGAAAAAGCGCAAGAGCAGAAATACGCCAGTATGGTTGATCAGATGGGCGTGAAGCCCGGCGATCATGTGTTGGAAATTGGCTGTGGCTGGGGTGGGTTTGCCGAATACGCAGCGCGTGAACGTGGGCTGCGGGTGACGGGTTTAACCATCAGCCAAGCCCAACATGATTACGCAGTGGACCGCATTCGCGCAGCAGGCCTGTCAGATTTGGTTGAGATAAAGATGCAAGACTATCGCGATGAAACCGGCAGCTTTGACGGTATCGCCAGCATTGAGATGTTCGAGGCGGTTGGCGAAAAATACTGGCCAGTTTATTTTGATGTGTTGCGCGCGCGTCTTAAACCCGGCGCACAGGCGACATTGCAAATTATCACCGTTCCCGATCGCCGCTACGCCGCCTATCGCCGCGGTGTCGATTTTATTCAAAAATATATCTTCCCCGGTGGGATGTTGCCCAGCCCTGGCGCGTTACGCAAAGAAATTGATCGCGCTGGTTTGTCCTTTAGCCATTCCATCGAATTTGGAGAAAGCTACAGCCAAACTCTGCGCCGTTGGCATGACGTGTTTAATGCGCGTTGGGATCAAATCGCACCGATGGGTTTTGATGCGCGGTTTCAGCGGATGTGGAACCTGTATCTTACTTCGTGCGCAGCAACGTTTGTCAGTGGCAATTGCGATGTGACCCAAATCACGGTGCGCCGCCCAGCCTGATCGGGGGCAAAGGTTTGTGGCTGACTGGACAGGTTTTCCATTTGTGATTTTGCAATCAGCGCACTATGCGCTAAAGACGGCGCACCGTCATGGTTGTTATTGCAAGGGAAAGTGAAATGCCCACAGCTGCCAAGTTTGTCGCTGCGCTGTCCTTTGCTTTGCTGGGGTTCTTGGCGGGAGAAATGCTTAAACCTCATGTCGCGCTGGCCACTTGGTTGGGTGTTCCATCGATGATTTCGGATGGATCGATTAAAATATCGCTGGAGACCTTGTCAATTTTTATAGGCGGATTGGGGCTTTTGACGGGCTGGTTTGTGCTGGGACCGCGCGTGGGGCAGGGGATGTTGGCCGCAGCGCTTGCAGGGATCAGTGCTATGGTGACGATGGTTGTGGGCGCTTTGATGAGCCTTGCAGCCTATCAAACAATTCAGGCGGCTTTGCGTAAAAAATTTGATACGATTTCGGAATCGATGGTGGGATATTTCCAATATGTCGTGGATGATGCATCGCTGCTGAATGCGCCCGATGTGCTCGTGACGCTTTTTGTTGGCGGCATACTGGCGGGTTTGCTGTGTGAATGGGCGAATCGGCGGTGGCGGTGATACGGTTCTGACACAGCCGTTGGTTCTGAATCGGATAAAAAATGACGCATTTGTTTCTCTGTGGCCCGCTCAGTGCGGATGTGCCCGATTTGGCGTGGCGTTTGGGGCTGGTGCCTGATTTGGCGGTGGGGCAGACGGCGGTGTTGGCGGGCTATGGGCTTAGGGCCTGTGCGGGTGCTGCGTTTTGGCCGCATGTGGCGGCGGCAGAAAATAGCCAGGTTGAGGGCTGCGTTTACTGCGATGTTTCTGATGACATCACGGCCCGCTTTTTGGGATTTGCGCAAGCATTGGGGCAGCGGGTGGCAAAACTTCCTGTGTCATGCGGGGTGGATGTGTTTCATGCACTGACACTTTTGCCAGATGAACCCGCTATGGCTGCGATAGGTCAGGCTGCAGCCCTTTGGGACGAGCGGGATTGGTCGGACCGTTTTGCCCCGGCCGCCAGTCTGGCCGCATCACGTTGGGCCGACGCATGGGACGCGGCCCCAAAGGCCCAAAGGCCTGGCCATTTTGCGCTGTTGATGCTGCGTGCTGCGGCCCGCCTGCGGGCAGAGCGCGAAGTGCAGGAAGGTGCGCGGCCAACCACAGTGCGCCACCAGACGGCGCCGGGTGATGTGACGCTTGCCGATCTTCGCCGCCCGTATGATCAGTTTTTCGCAATTGAGGAATATGACCTGCGGCTGCGCCGTTTTGCGGGTGGGCAATCGCGGCTGATGTCGCGGGCGGCATTTGTGTCGGCCGATGCGGTAACGGTCTTGCCCTATGATGTGGTGCGTGACCGCGTGCTGGTGGTCGAACAGTTCCGCCCCGGCGCCTTGGGCCGTGGCGATCCCCAACCCTTCACGCTAGAGGCCATCGCCGGGCGAATCGATCTGGGGGAAACCCCGACAGACGCCGCACGGCGCGAGGCGGCCGAAGAGGCGTGCATAGCGCTGAACCGCTTGATACCTGTTGCCAGCTATTATCCATCGCCGGGGGCAAAAAGCGAATTTGTCTATTCCTTTGTCGGGCTTGCTGATTTGCCAGATGGTGCGGGTGGAATTGCGGGCATCGCGGCCGAAGATGAAGATATTCGCGCCCATGTTTTGGCGTTTGATGATTTGATGGCGCTGATCCGTTCTGGAGAGGGTGCGACTGGTCCACTGATCTTGACCGCCTTTTGGTTGGAATCTCGGCGCGGCACGTTGCACGATGCGCCTTAGCCTAGACCTCGGCTGGCTTGAGTTCAGCGACTGGGCGGCTTAGGTAGAAACATGGGTTTATAAAAAGGGCATGCCATGGCACTTTACCGCGATCTGGCCGAGGCTGTCGGCAACACTCCTTTGATCCGTTTGCGCAAAGCCAGCGAAATCACCGGCTGCGATATTTATGGCAAGGCCGAATTCATGAACCCCGGCCAATCGGTCAAGGATCGCGCTGCTCTCTTTATCATTCGGGATGCGATTGCCCGCGGCACGTTGCAGCCCGGTGGCACAATCGTTGAGGGCACCGCTGGCAACACAGGTATTGGCTTGGCGCTTGTCGGCGCATCCATGGGATTTCGCACCGTCATCGTAATTCCTGAGACGCAGAGCCAAGAGAAAAAAGACATGCTGCGGTTGGCCGGCGCGCAATTGGTTGAGGTGCCAGCCGCCCCCTATCGTGACCCAAACAACTATATCCGCTATTCTGGCCGTCTGGCTGAGGCGCTGGCTAAGACAGAACCAAATGGCGCTGTCTGGGCGAACCAATTTGACAATATCGCCAACCGCCAAGCCCATATCGACATGACCGGGCCTGAGGTTTGGCGCCAGACCGACGGCAAAGTTGATGGTTTTGTTTGCGCTGTGGGTACGGGGGGCACGCTGGCGGGTATGGGTATGGCGTTGCAGCCCAAGGGCGTGAAAGTCGCGTTGGCCGACCCGGAGGGTGCCGCGCTGCATGCCTATTACACCACAGGCGCCTTTGATGCGCCTGGGTCTTCAATCACTGAGGGCATCGGGCAGGGCCGCATTACTGCCAACCTTGAAGGGTTCCGCCCTGATATGTCCTGGCGCATTTCTGACCAAGAGGCGCTGCCGATCGTCTTTGACTTGTTGCAGCACGAGGGGCTTTGCATGGGCGGCTCGTCTGGGGTGAATGTGGCGGGTGCCATTCGGATGGCGCGTGAAATGGGGCCGGGGCACACGATTGTCACCATTCTGTGCGACTATGGCACGCGCTATCAGTCAAAGCTGTATAACCCGGCGTTCTTGCGCGAAAAGAACTTGCCGGTGCCGCACTGGCTTGATTCGTCTGTGCAGGCGGGGCCGGCATTACCATCTGTATTTGAAGGGTAGAGCGTATGGGTTTGCGGTGGGTGCGATTGTCGTTGCGGTTTTGGCTGTTTGCTTTGGTGATCGGGAGCGGTGGGCTGTCTGTTGCTGTGGCACCGCTTTCTGGGCAATGGGCGGTGTTCAGTGCTGTGGCGCAGGCCCAAACCTCTACCGCGCCTGATTTTCAGAAATGGGAAACATTTGCCCGCGCGGCTGAGCGCGAAATAGCAGATCCGCGCACCTCAAATCTGGCGCTAGAGCAGCTCCGCGCGGGTCTTGCTACGTGGCGCAGCCGATTTTTTGATTTTCAAAATGCCGTCCGTCCGGATATCGAAGCGGTGCGCAGTCAGATTGCGGCACTTGGGCCAGAGCCCACGGATGGCACCGCGGAGCCGTCAGATATAGCTGACCGGCGCAAGGCGTTGTCAAAGACGTTGAGTTTGGCGCAAGCCCCCAGCCTCGCCGCTGATGAGGCCTATCGGCGCGCCGAGACGATGATCCGCGAAATTGACCGCACACTGCGCGACCGCACAGCGCGTGAGCTGATGCAGCTGATGCCCAGCCCGCTTAATCCCGCCAATTGGCCCGCCGCATTGGGGACGTTCAGTCAAACCATGCTGTCGTTCGGTCAAGAGGTCGCAAATGCTTGGGGCACGCCCGCACAACAAGATGAACTGCGTGGAAATCTGCCGCTGATCTTGGCCTATCTGGTGTTTGCGATTGCGGTTTTGACCCAAGGTCGGGCTTGGGTGCAGGGTGTGTCGCAGCGGGTGTGTCAGGGCGCTTCGGTACGGATGCGCAGCATTGCCGCGCTTGGGCTGTCATTTGGTTTGATTTTGTTGCCGCTTTTGGGCCTGTTTGCGCTGATTGAGGCGGTGAAGCTGAGCGGCATGGTGGGGTTGGTGGGGGCCAATTTATTGGCGGCTTTGCCCGCGGCTGGGGTGTCGGTTGTTTTGGCGCGCTGGTTGGGCATGCAGATCTTTCCCTCTGACGCTGCAACAGACCCGAATGAGGCGCTTTTGATGCTGTCGGCGGAACGCCGGGCCGAGGGGCGGTTTCATGCGACATTTCTGGGGCTGACCTATGGGTTAGAACAGATACGTTTGGCGCTGTTCCCGCCCGCAGACCTTTCTGAGCAGGCTTTGTCTGTGATGAGCTTGCCATTGTTGACACTGGCGGGTTTGATGGTGTTCCGGCTTGGGCAATTGCTGCGCCGCCATGTGCAAAACTCTGAGCAATCAGGTGATCCGGTCAGCTATCCGACCCGAATGATCCGTCTGATTGGGTTAGGGGCTGTGGTGATTGGTGCTTTGGGGCCATTGCTTGCGGCGGCGGGTTATATTGCGGCTGGGCTTGCGATGGTCTTTCCGGCGGCGCTGACACTGGGGGTGATTGCGGGCGTTATCGTGCTGCAATATCTGGCTGCTGAACTTTATGCGCTTTTGCTGCGCCATGAAGAGCGCAAGCAAGATGCATTGTTGCCGCTGTTGGTGGGTTTTGGGCTGGCGATTGCGGCGCTGCCTGTGTTGGCGCTGATCTGGGGGGCGCGTCCTGCCGATTTGGTTGAAATCTGGGTGCGGTTCAATGCAGGGTTTTCCTTTGGGGAAACC
>ERZ888423.3183-NODE-3183-length-11136-cov-8.572963_pt1 | contig 11136 bp, 8 predicted proteins | sample MGYA00520523_ERZ888423 | MGnify/ENA primary metagenome ERZ888423 (study PRJEB32303, sample SAMEA104408611) | aquatic metagenome | biome: Brackish water; feature: Pelagic; material: water | place: Baltic Sea | collected 2014-06-08T10:24:00 | depth 30,27 m ...
GACGTCCAGGACGGCGTAGATGCCCTCGCCCTTGTGGTCGATCTCGTAGGCGAGGCGACGGCGACCCCAGATGTCGACCTTCTCTACCGAGCCGCCACCCTGCTTGACGACATTGAGGAAGGTATCGAGCGAGGGAGCGACGGTGCGCTCCTCAAGATCGGGATCGAGGATGACCATAACTTCGTATCGGCGCATGCGTTGGCCGACCTCCTTCGGGCTCATCGGCCCCGGTCTCTCCGGGGCAGGAGGTGTGGGAGCAAGGCTCCCGGTGGGCTCTCCAGGGGGAGTGCCTCCCCGAGGGTACGCCGTGGGCAGGTCAAAGGTCTAATCCGTGGCAGCGCCGCTAACCTCGCCTCGTGCGCATCGCCACCTGGAACGTCAACTCCGTGAAGTCCCGCCTTGACCGCCTCGTCGATTGGCTGGAGGCCGCCCAGCCCGATGTACTTGCGCTGCAAGAACTCAAGTGCGCCACCGCCGACTTCCCCGAGATGGCCATCCAAGCCCTCGGCTATGAGGTCGCCGCCCACGGCGACGGTCGCTGGAATGGTGTGGCCATCCTGTCTCGCGTCGGCATGACCGACGTCGTGCGCGACCTGCCCGGGCAGCCGGCGTACGACGGATCGATCGAACCCCGTGCCATCGGAGCCACCTGCGGTGGCGTGCGGGTCTGGGGTGTCTACGTCCCCAATGGTCGTGAGCCCGACCACGCCCACTACGCCTACAAACTCGACTGGTTCGGCGTCCTGCGCGACACGGTCGCCGCCGAGATGGCAGCCACACCCGATCTGCCGTACGCCGTCATCGGTGACTTTAACGTCGCTCCCGAGGATGCAGACGTGTGGGACATCTCCCTCTTTGCCAACTCCACGCATGTCACACCCGCCGAGCGTGCCGCCCTCGCCGATCTGCGCGCGACCGGCCTCGCCGATGTGATGCCGCGGGCACTCAAGGGTGAGCCCTATACCTTCTGGGACTATCGCGACGGTGCCTTCCACAAGGCCATGGGCATGCGCATCGACCTCGTGTATGCCAATCCCGCCTTCACCGAGCGGGTGACGGACGCCTATGTCGATCGCGATGCCCGCAAGGGCAAGGGCCCATCGGACCACGCACCCGTGGTCATCGACCTCGACCTCTGACTCAGGTCGTCGACACCTCGCGATGATCGCGCAGCCACGGCAGCGCGTCGGGAGCACCATCGAGACAGCCACCCCCCGGATCATCCGCATCCGCGGGAATCCCGTCGGTGCGCACGATGTCTCGGTCAGGCTCCAGGGCGTCGCGCACCACCAGGCCGGCAAACCACACCGTCGCGATGACATGGACGAAGGTGAAGAAGGCGTACCACTGCGGTGTCATCCCCTTGGCTTCCTCGATGCCATACCCAGCGAGGAACCACCAGATGGCCATGAAGTAGGTGATCTCCGCCGCCTGCCAGATGAGGAAGTCCCGCCACACCGGCCGGGCGAGAGCGGCCAGCGGCACAAGCCAGATGACGAACTGCGGGGAGTAGACCTTGTTGGTCACCGCGAAGGCGGCAACAACGAGGAAGAGGACCGCGACCAGGCGCGGACGTCGTGGCGCAAAGAAGATCAGCGCGGCGATGCCAGCGCACAGCGCGATGAAGGTGCCGGTGGCGACGGAATTCAGCAGGCTCGCGGGGATCGCAGGCAGACCCCACAGCGTGCTGGCGTACCAGATAGATCCCCAGTCCATGCCGCGCGAACTACTGAACTCATAGAAGTGCGCCCAGCCCTCGAAGTTGCCGATCATGAAGGGCAGGTTGACGACGAGCCAGGCTCCCGCAGTGCCCGCGATGAGCAAACCAAACTGGCGCATTCGGCCGGATCTCACACAGAGCAGCAACCACGGTCCGAGAAGGATCAGCGGATAGAACTTCGCTCCAATGGCCAGGCCGAGGAGTACGCCGGCCCACACGGGGCGTTCACGTGACCACAGCAGGAGTGCCGCCATGACCAGGCCGACCGGGATGAGATCCCAGTTGATGAGGCCGGCCAGGATGATCGTCGGTGCGATGGCGATGAGTGCCGCATCCCACGGTCGCGAGCGCACCATCCGCGCAGCGCACACGATCGCGAGCAGGAAGAACGGGAAGAGCAGGATGGCGTTGACGACAAAGAAGGTGATCGCCGGTCCGGCGCTGGGTACGACGGTGACGACCGCGCCGGTGATCCACGCTGCGACCTGCATGAAGACTCCGGTGAGCACGGGATATTCCAGATAGCGGCCACCGGGCTGGAGCGCCAGATACGGCAGATAGCCCTCGGCAAAACCTCGCGCGCCGTAGAGCGGAGGAATATCGGAGTAGCACATGTGCTCATAGACGTCGGGGCTTCCCCAGCTGTTGACCATGCACGGCACATCGATGAGCGCACCGAGCATCCAGGCAAGCGTGCCGAGCAGGATGAGCACGCGCACCGGTGACCAGAAGCCATCACCGCCGATGCGGGCGTAGCGCCCGAGTGGTCCACCGACAAAGGGTGAACTCGCGCGCGCGACGGGGTCGGCGTGCGTCGGTGAGACGAGCTCGGGCGAGGACATCGCAGACAGCCTAAGCCGCTACTCCGGGTCGCCCGTGATGGTCGGGGTCGGAGTCGGGCTGGGCGTGGGGGTCGGCTCGGGGGTGGGCGTCGGGGACACCGTCGGTGTCGGCTCCGGCGTGGGGGTGGGCTCGGGCGTGGGTGTCGGCTCGAGCGTAGGGGAGGGCTCGGGCGTGGGCGACGGGGACGCAGACTCACTTGTTGGTGTCGGTCCGGGCGGCACGATCGGGAGGACGAAGTCTGCGACGGGCAGGGCCGCGAGTGCCGCCTGCATGAACGCCGTCCAGATTGCCACGGTGTAGCCACCGCCACCCACGGCCGGTGCACCACCGCCGATGCCGTCCAGGGAGATGGGGATGCCCTGCGCATCCTCCTTGGCCATGAGCACCGCCGTGGACAGTTGCGGGGTGTAGCCGACGAACCACATGGACTTGTTTTCGTTGCTCGTGCCGGTCTTGCCCGCCGCGGGTCTCCCGAGGGCCTGCGCCCCCGTCGCCGTGCCCCCCGCAATAACCGATTGCAAGGCCGATGTCACCAGGTCGGTCACGTCACTGGCTACGACCTGTTCCCGTGCGGAGTCCCACGCATACTGCAGTCCCCCGTTTGTGCCGTAGACCTCCTTGACGGTGGACACACCCGTGCGTTGTCCTCGCGCGGCCAATGTCGCGTAGGAATTGGCCATGGCGACGCCCGACGGGGATGCCGTCCCCAGCACAAAGGTCAGGTCCAGGGTGTCCGGCGACTGACCGGGTGTGTCGACGGGCAATCCGAGGCGGTACGCCGCATCCGCGGTCGCATCGACGCCCACCGCGTCTTCGACCTCGACGTACGCGGTGTTGATCGAGGCAGCCGTGGCGGTGCGCAGGTCGACCGCGCCGAAGGACGCATCGCCGTAGTTGCGCACGCTGTAGCCCTGAACCTCCGCGGGTGAGTTGCCGTTCCAGACGGAGTCGAGGGAGATGCCCTGCTCGATCGCGGCGGTGAGCGCAAAGGGCTTGAAGGTGGATCCACCCTGTGCGAAGGGCCGCGTCGCATTGTTGATGGGATCCGTGACGTAGTCGGGGCCGCCGTACATTGCCACGACCTCACCCGTGCCGGGTCGGATGGCGACGAGCCCAATCCGCAGACCGTCCGTGCCCTCCGTCGGACCCACCGCGGCGACAGCAGCCACGGCCGCCGCCTGCGCCTGCGCGTCAAACGTGGTGACGATGCGCAGTCCGCCCCCCGCGATCTCCTGATCGGAGTAGTCGAGGCCTCGCAGATCCGACTTCACAGCCTCCAGCAGATAGCCCACCTGACCGCCAAAGCGGTTGGTGTTTGTCGGCTTGATGATCTCGGGGAAGGTGGCGTTGTCTCGCTGCTTCGGAGTCAGCCAGCCGACCTCGGCCATGGAATCGATGACGTAGCGCCAGCGGGCCCTGAGATCCCTGCGGTTGTCGGCGTAGAAACTCGGCGCCTTGATGAGGGCAGCGAGCACAGCCCCCTGCTCATAGTTGAGTTGAGAGACCGGCACGCCGAAGTAGGCCAGCGATGCGGACTCGACGCCGTAGGCACCCCTGCCCAGATAGATGATGTTGAGGTAGTCCTCGAGGATGGACTCCTTGCTGACGGTCGCCTCGAGTTTGACCGACAGGATCAACTCGCGCGCCTTGCGGATGAAGGACCGCTCGGAGGTCAGGTAGGCATTTTTTGCGTACTGCTGGGTGATGGTCGATCCGCCCTGCAGCGATCCGCCACTGACGTTGTTGTAGACGGCCCGACCGATCCCCACGGGAGAGAAGCCACCGTGGTTGTAGAAGTCACGATCCTCCGCGGCGAGGACGGCACGCTGGACGTCCAGCGGGATATCCGACAGGGGGACGGTGCGTCGGTTGGAGTCACCGAGGCGACCAATCTCGGTGGTCCCATCGGCGTAGTAGACGACGGTGGCCTCCGTGGCGGCGATCTCGTTGGGCTCCGGCACCGGAGTCAGGACGACCGCGAGGGCAAAGGCACCGGCTCCCAGCAGGCCGAGGGTGAGCAGGGTGAGGAAGATCCGCCGGAACCAGTGCTTCGTGCGGGGCGGCTCAGTCGGCTCGGCACGGCCGCTCGACCTGGCGTGCCTACTGCCCTTGCCTGCCACGGTGATCCTCCTGCGCTTGACGGCCTTCCATGATCACGCGCCCTGGAGGTGGGATGCGTCCGCGGCGCGCCGTAGGAACGACGCATCACCACCGACCGGCGTTCCGCGGTGACTCGGCGGCACGATGCCCTGATGCTCGCGGGCGCGATAGCCTCCCGGCGTGACGGTGACCCAGGACAAACCCGAGGCAGGCGTCGAGAAGCGACCGTGGTTGGCCCTGGTGGCCCTGCTGCTGGGTGTCTCCCTGATCGTGCTCGAGGGCAGCATCGTCAACGTCCTCATCCCCACGATCGTCCAGGACCTGCAGATCGATCGAACGTCCGTGCTGTGGGTCACGTCGATCTATTCACTCGTCTTCGCCGCCCTGCTGATCACCTTCGGTGTGCTTGCCGACCGCATTGGCCGCAAGCGCATGTTCATGATCGGCACGGCGATCTTCATCGTCTTCAACGTCGTCGCCGGCCTCGCCCAGGATGGCGACATGCTCATCCTCGCGCGTGCGGGCGAAGCGGTCGGTGGAGCCATGATGCTGCCCACCTCGATGGCGATCATCAACGTCAACTTCCGCGGACCCATGCGCGCCGCCGCCTTCGGACTGTGGGGTGCGGTATTCGGTGGCATGGCGGCCTTCGGGCCCCTGCTCGGCGGATGGCTGGCCGAGGTGGCCTCCTGGCGCTGGGCGTTCTTCATCAACGTCCCACTCGGCCTCATCAGCCTCATCCTTGTCTGGCGCGTCATCACCGAGTCCCGCGGGGATGATCAGCGCAAACTCGATATCGGCGGCGTCATCTTGTCCTCCCTCGGTCTTGGCCTCGTCGTCTTCGGGCTCATCGAGGGACAATCTCTGGGCTGGTGGACGCTCATCACCAACTGGACACTCGGCCCGATCAGCCTGGAGCCCGGTGGGTTGTCGCCCGTGCCGATTGCCATCGCTCTCGGCGCCCTCATGATCATCGCCTTCATCTGGCTGCAGTCCTACCGGGCCAAACGGGGTCTGCCCGTGCTCATGGACCTGTCGCTCTTTCGCATCCGTCGCTACGGATACGGCAACGTCGTCGCGACATTGGTCTCACTGGGCGAATTCGGCGTACTTTTTGCGCTGCCCCTGTGGCTGCAGTCCGTGCAGGGCTTCAGCCCGCTGCACACCGGAGCTCTCATCGCCATCCTCGGTGTCGGTGCCGTCATCGCCGGTGGCGCAGCGCGCCATGTCTCCGCGCTCATAGGAGCGACGCGACTCATCCGGGTCGGCATGGTGCTGGAGATCTTCGGCATCGTCGGCATCATGCTCACCCTCAGTGTCGAACGTTCCGCATGGTGGCTGGCCATCCCCCTCTTCATCTACGGCATCGGCGTCGGATTCGACACGGCGCAATTGACCAGTGTGATCCTCGAAGACGTGCCACCGCAGCGGTCGGGAGGGGCCTCCTCGGTGACGTCCACACTGCGCCAGGTCGGGTCGACACTCGGCTCCGCCGTCCTCGGCACGGTCCTCTTTGTGTCCCTCGGGCTCGCCCTGACAAACGACCTAGCGGCCAATCAACCCCAATTGACGACGGAGCAGCAGACGCAGATCGTGGACGAGGTGGTCAACTCCTCCGGTGAGGCGATCATCCCGCTCGAGCAGCAGCCGGGCATGGCGGATGTGGCCGCGGAGGCCAAGCAGTCCTATACCCGAGCGGTGCAGGTCATGGCCGCCTTCGCCGGCGGAGCCATGGTGATCGGGCTCATCGCATCCTTCGGCCTCCCACCCGATCGACGGCGCAAAGACGATGATCGGGAGCTTCTTCGGGAAAAAGGGTGAGGAAACCTCCCATTTTTTCCCGAAGAAGATGACCGATGTATCTCCCGAAGAAGCGGTTAAGGGGTCAGTCCAGTAGGTCGCGTGGGCGGGGCGGTGTCTTGCGGGGCACGCCGTCGCCCAGCATGTAGCTGGTGACCAGATGGTTCCAGTGGCACACCGTGCACACTTCGACGACGTAGACGCGGAATTCGCCGTACTCCATGGCGAGCTCGGACAGGCGTGCGGGATCGATGGCGGAGCCGGCGAGGTGACCGAGCTGATCCCCATAGATATACGTGACGTGCTGGAGTGGCTCGCGTCCGTCGCTCACCCGGCAGATGGGGCAGGGATCCTCCGTCGTCACACCGTGGAAGCGCGCCGCGCGCAGGAGGTAGGGATCCGCATCGCAGATGTCGAAGCCGTTGAAGGCCTGTCCGCCGTACACGCCCTGCAGCACCGCGCGCTTTTGCAGCGCATAGCGCACCACCCGGCGTGGGGCCGCGGGATGAGCGATCTCCTCGGGCTCCATGCGCTGCGGCTTGGGTCGGCCGCTGTCACCACGCACCCGCGCACCGCGCGGCTGTGTCGATCGGGCTCCGGCCATAGCGTCAGACTAGGCGAGCCTTGGGCAGGATGCGCGTCGTGCTCGGGGATTCAGCGGATGCCCGGGGTCGCACGCACGCGACGGCTACACGATGTAGGGACAGTGCCGACATCCGGACTCGCAGCAGGTGCCACGCGCCGCATGGGTGGCCGCGGTCATGACAAAAAAGCCGGTCGTCGGGTCGGCGTACCCGGAGTCACCCGCCTCCAGCGCCGCAGTGTGGCGGCGCAGCACCTCGTCGTACGCCGGATTCGTCACCGGCAATCGCTGCGGATGCGGCTGCGTCAGCGGTCGCTGGGAGAGTTGATCCGACACCCCTTCAGGGTAGGTGGCCCGGGTCCTGACTGCGAATCGTCCGTGGCGGTGCCACACTAGCGACCGCATACTCACGTCACACGCACTCGAGGAGGCACCATGGTCTTCGCACCAACCACCGTGATGAACGACGGCCGCGAGATCCCCGTGATCGGATTCGGTGTCTGGCAGGTGCCGGACGATGTGGTTGCGGAGGCCACCCTCTCGGCTCTCGAGGTGGGCTACCGCCACATCGATACGGCGTACCTGTACTACAACGAGCGTGGCGTCGGCGAGGCATTGAGCCGCAGTGATGTCGACCGCGAGGACATCTTCGTCACGACGAAGGTGTGGAACACCGACCAGGGGTTCGACGAGACCCTGCGAGCCTTCGACAAGAGCACCGGACTCCTGGGCATCGACGAGGTCGACCTCTACCTCATCCACTGGCCGACCCCCGCCCGTGACCTCTATGTGGATTCGTGGCGCGCGCTCATCCGGCTGCGTGAAGAAGGCCGGGCTCGCTCCATCGGTGTGTGCAACTTCCATGAGGCCCACCTGGCCAGGATCATTGAGGAGACGGGCGTCATCCCCGCCATCAATCAGATCGAACTCCACCCGTGGCTGCCGCAAAAGGCCCTGCGCGATGACGACACGCGTCTGGGCATCAAGACCGAGGCGTGGAGCCCACTCGGCTCCGGGCGCCTGATTGGCGATCCCACCATCGGTGCCATCGCCACCAAGCACGGCAAGAGCGCAGCCCAGGTCATGATCCGCTGGAGCCTGCAACTCGACAACATCGTGCTGCCCAAGTCCGTCACACCTGAGCGCATCGCTCACAACATTGACGTTTTCGATTTTGCCCTCGATGACGCGGATATGGCTGCCATCGCGACCCTGGAGTCGGGTCGGCGGACCGGACCCGACCCGGATGAGTTCAACGAGGCCTGAGCCGACCCGGGCCAGGTCGGCCCGCGCCGACTCGGCACCAGTCGCCACGAGACCGGGATAGCGTGATCGCGTGGCGGCGATGACCAACCTTCGGGCAGTTGTCGCCGTTCGTGACTTCCGTCGTCTGTTCACCGTCCGCCTGGCCGGGCAGTTCGCTGACGGACTCCTCCAGGCCGCACTGGCAACATTCGTCCTCTTCTCGCCCGAGCGCCAGCCCACGGCGGCGTCCGTGGCGGGGGCCTTCGCGGTGCTCTTCCTGCCCTACTCCCTCATCGGCCCCTTCGCCGGTGTCTTCCTCGACGAGTGGCGCCGACGTCAGGTACTCGTCTACGCCAACCTCCTCCGTGCCGCGTTGGTCATCGGTGTTGCTGCACTCGTCGCTGCGCGCAACGATGGTCTGAGCCTGGCCGTCACCGTCCTCGTCGTACTCGGGGTCGGGCGCTTTGTGCTCGCGGGAGTCGCGGCCTCGCTGCCCCACGTGGTGGCCGGTCCCCTGCTGGTGACCGCCAACGCACTGACGCCCACCGCCGGCACCCTCGCGGCGGCCATCGGCGGTCTCATCGGCATCGGGATTCGTGCCCTCGCGGGTGGTGGTGACACCGGCAGTGTTGTCGTCCTCGCCTGCGCGGTGGTGTCGTACATCATCGCCGGGCTCGTCGCGTCCACGCTGGCCAAGGACCGACTCGGTCCCGACGAGGACACCGTGCGCAATTCACTCCTCGGAGTGCTCCAGGGTCTCGGCGATGGATTCCGTCAACTCTTTCGTCATCCGGTCGCGGGGCGCGCCGTCGTTGTTGTCATCGTCCAGCGGATCGCCTTCGGAGCCCTCACCGTCCTGGGGCTCCTGCTGATCCGCAACACACTGAATGCATCGGACAACCCCGATGCAGCGCTCGGCCAGTTTGCCCTGGTGACCGCCGCTGCGGCGCTGGGTGCGCTCCTCGGAGCCATCCTCACTCCGGGTCGCGTACGCCGGATGGGATATGTGTCCTGGACGGTCATCGCTGTCGCCCAGGCAGCGCCGTTGGTGATCGCAGGCATGCTGCTCGGGAGTTTCGGCGCGACACTGTGGCCGATTCTCATCGCGGCCCTCTCCCTCGGCTTCGCCAATCAGAGCGCCAAGGTGGCCAGTGACACGCTCATCCAGCGTGAGATCAACGACGACTATCTCGGCAGGGTCTTCGCACTCTTTGACGTGGCGGTCAATGTCGCCCTCGTTCTCGGCATCATCGGGGTCGCCTTCACCAGCCCCGAATCGGGCGTCGCACCCGGCGTCGTCGTGGCCGTCGGGCTCCTGATTGCCGCCAATGCCGCGTGGTATCGAAGCCGAGGTCGTCAGATGTCAGACGAGGGCGGTGCGCAGGGCTAGGCTGCGGCCGTGACCTCCTCTGATGCCCCCGCGACACCTCCCACCGCACCTCCCGCGACCCCGGCTAAAACCCGCCTGAGCGTGCGCGCCATCGCTGCCGTGGTGTGCCTCGTCCTCGGCCTGGGGCTCCTGCCCCTCGGGATGCTGACCTACTGGGGACATCGCACGGTGACGGACTCAGAGCGTTACATCGAGACCATGAGCCCCCTCGCCTACGACGCGGAAGTACAGGATTCCCTCGCCGTCTTCCTCACGGACAAGATCGAGGAGCAGATCGACGCCGAGGCCATCGTGGCGCAGATCTTCGGCGACCTGCTCGCCGAGAGGCCGGCGCTGAATGCCCTCGTCCCCGTCGTCACCGGCGCGATCGACTCCTTGATCACCGAGGTCGTCAATCGCCTCGTGCGATCGGACCAGTTCGAAAAGTTGTGGGATGCCGCAAACGTCGCACTGCAAAAGAGTTTGATGGCGCTCCTGGAGGGACGCGACGACGGTCCCATATCCCTGCAGGGTGATGATGTTGTCCTGGATATCAGCGTGATCGTCGACGAGATCAAACTGGGACTCGTCAATCGTGGATTCGCCGCCGCGGCCAACATCACCATCCCCGCCGCGGAGCAGCAGATCGTGCTCGTCGAGGCCCCCCAGCTCGCACAAATCCGCACGATTTACACCCTCACGTCTCCGATTGCCGCCGGTCTCATCTGGTTCTCCCTGCTCCTGCTGGTGCTCAGTGCCGTGCTGGCTCGGCGCAGGCCGCGCATGATCGCGTGGATCGGTGGCGGCATTGCCGTATCCGGACTGGTGCTCGTCGCCGGACTGGCCATCGGGCAATCCGTGTTCGTCAACACCCTGCTGGACACACCCTTCGAGAAGGCCTCCCAGGTCTTCTACGACACCCTGCTGCGATTCCTCTACAACGGCGCGGTCGTGTCGGTGCTACTCGGCGTCATCATCCTCGTCGTGAGTCTGTACCTGTGCGGTGCACGCTGGGCCGTGGAGTTGCGCTCCTCCGTCAACGCACTTGCTGATCGTGTCGCCACCTCTATCCCGCCGGGACCCATCACGTCCTCGGGGACATGGGTGGTCGAGCACGCACGCTGGTTGCGTGCAGGCGTGGCCGTGGTGTTCGTACTCATCGTGGTCATCGGCAATGACCTCTCACTTTCGCGCACGCTGTGGGCCACGGTCATCGCCCTCGTCCTGCTCATGATCATCCAGGTGTGGGCGGCCGCGGGTCGTCGTTCGTCCTCCATCACCACCTGACCCATCATCAGGACTGGCGCTGGGCCCACCAGTCGAGCAATTCCCGCTGGGCCTCATCGTGGCCGAGTGGTCCTCGATCAAGACGCAGCTCCATCAGGAAGGCATAGGCCTGACCCACCTCGCGGCCCGGGCTGATGCCAAGAATCTCCATGATCGCGTTGCCGTCCAGATCGGGTCGGATGGACGCCA
>ERZ888423.3186-NODE-3186-length-11124-cov-6.085554_pt1 | contig 11124 bp, 10 predicted proteins | sample MGYA00520523_ERZ888423 | MGnify/ENA primary metagenome ERZ888423 (study PRJEB32303, sample SAMEA104408611) | aquatic metagenome | biome: Brackish water; feature: Pelagic; material: water | place: Baltic Sea | collected 2014-06-08T10:24:00 | depth 30,27 m ...
CATAGCCATATACATCACGAACCTTTTCAGCGGCGGTAAACATGATTAATGAGTCTCATATAAGTCTTGGAGCACTTTATCAGCCATAATTTGGCAACGTTTTAATAGACGGTGTTCGTGGGGTTGATAGTCAGGAATGGCATTGTGCAAGGTACGTATATTGTCAAATAAAAGCACATCTAACTCTGTCCATTTAAAACTATAAATAAATCGGTGTTGTAACTGATGATCGAACAGAAACTGTAATAAATCATCACTATCTTGCTGAGATAAACCGATTATTTTTATGGCATAGCCTGGATTGCAATACAGAACTTTACGGTATGAAACGGGATGACGCATAACAATGGGTTGTTGCACCGGTGGCTTCTTTTGGCGTTGTACGGGGGAAAGTGGTGGCCGATCAGAGCCAGGTTTAGCACGCATCATTTCCCAAAATTTATTGAAATCATGTTCAACCGAAAGGTTTTCTATTCGCTCTTGAACATCAAATGGCAAAGTATCGTAAGCCAGCCCCATATCGGCAAATTGAGTATCACCTAATGGATGGCCATCACGTACAGGTATTTTTTTACCGTAAAGCATGTTGGCTAATGCAATGGGCTTAGAGTAAGACATGTCAGTGTGCCAACCTTGCCCTGCATCAGACAAGCCGATTTTTACGCCGTTTTCAACAATATTTGAAAGCGTCATGATTTCAGGGAAAGGTTGATCCGTGGCTGTCACGGCAACATTGACCTCTAAAGAGCCGAAACGACTCGCAAAAGCAACCATATCTTGTTCAACGAGATGCTGTTGGGGAAAACGTAAAAATCCGTAATTCGCCAAGGCATGACGCACAAATTCAGACTCACACTCACTCAGTGGGTGAGACAAATCAAGCCCCTCAACTGTGGCACCCAAAATCGCATCAAACGGTTTCACACGCATAGTCATTTCCTACTCCTTTATGGTCTAAGAACGTTAGCCACACCTAAAGAATTGGCTATTTGTAAAATTTGATCAACCAAGGCATCTGCGATGGGGATGCCCGCACTTTCTCTTTCGCGCATAACACGTTGCTCGATCTCTCCAGGCAACATGACAGGACGTTCAGGGTCAACGGGGTCTGTTGCATGCACAGCGTCAACAACTTCTTGTACAGATTCTGCAAAACCGGCTGAGCCACCGAACATCGCTGGGTCTAGCGCCAAAAAAAAGTGACCAATATTGTCTTGACCCAGTGGAACATGACGCTTGTCTTCGCTCAGTCGCACCCTGCCTGAAAATGATCCACCAGCCAAACAGCCTGCAAAGAAATGGGTCATTAAACTGATGCCATAGCCTTTATGACTACCTAATAGTAAATTTGAGCCTAATGGCGTAATGCCGCCCCGCTCACGGCCATATACGATATCTTCAGCTCGTGCTGCGTCTGTTACCGATATGCCCTCGCCATCGACAATCCAGCCCTCTGGTACTGGCTTATTTTGATATTTAAAAACCCGTATACGATTGCCTGCTGCTGTAGACGTTGCAATATCAAAAATGATGGGTTGGTCATCAGTACGTGGCACACCATAGGCCAGTGGGTTGGTGCCCAACACTGGATCACGTGCGCCAGGTGGCACAACACACACCACTTTAGTGGATGTGGTCACAATTGCCATTAATCCAGCACTCGCAATCTGATGTGCGTAAAAACCTGCTGCGCCAAAATGATGTGAATGAGACACCGTGACAGCGGCCACACCCGTTTTTTTAGCGAGTTTTATGGCCTCTTGGCTTGCTAGCGATGCACTTAAAAAACCAAAGTTTCCCCCGCCGTCGATCGTGATTGATGAACCTGTATTAGATTTAACGCTGGGCTGGCCATTAATATCAACAGCCCCCTCTTCAAGCCAGCGTTGGTAGAGCGGCAATAATGCAATGCCGTGTGTATCAATCCCACGCATATCAGCATAGAGCATCCCATTAACCACAGCTGGTTGATGTTTTGCAGGCATACCAAATCCCGTTAAGATTTCACGAATTTGATCTGCAACAGCAATATGGCTATACGAATGCATTAAACCTTCTCCCTAATAAATCGATTTTCTAAAATACCTAAACCACTCACCATGACGCGAACAACGTCACCTTCTTCAAGATATTGAGGGGGTGATTGGAAGTGCCCAACCCCTAAAGGTGTGCCGGTAGCAATCAAATATCCTGGTTCAAGGGTCATAAATTGAGAGATGTGTGACAAGATATAAGCCACACTAAAAATCATGTAGCGCGTGTTACCGTCTTGCTTGATCTCACCATTTACTTCACACCGTACAGATAAGTTTTGACAATTTTCAATTTCGTCTGGCGTGACCAGCCAAGGTCCACAGGGACAAAATCTGTCCATACTTTTTGCAAAAGACGTCTGAGCTGGCCCCAAATCAAACTGAAACTCACGCGCTGACACATCATTTACATTCAAATAACCTAAAACATAATCTAAAGCCTGATCAACGCTGACGCGCCGCATGCGACGGCCAATTACCACACCAAGTTCGGCTTCCCAATCAGTTTTGCGAACAGTTGCTGGTATTAAAATTTCATCACCATGAGCGGACAATGAATTAGGATGTTTGAAAAACAGCTTTGGATATTCCCCAGTTGGCAACCCGCCCTCACTAACATGGTCTTGATAATTTCGACCTACCCCGATAATAGGACCCGCTACGGGAATGCCATAGCGAACAGTCGACTCTGGCACTCCCTTTAGTTGCGTCATCGCTTGATGAATCAGGGGGAAAAGATCTCTGGACTGCGCAATAGTCATGATCTGATCTGCAACAGCCAAACCATTCATATTGGGTACATTGTTACCAAGCAAACCAAGCATAGGTTTTAGTTCAAAAATCACACCATCATGATGAACAGCAGCTTGCGGACCTTCCTTAGTTTGAATACAACAAAAATGCATAATATGCCTCACATTTGATTGGGTAACCACATCACTATTTCTGGAAATGCCACAAATAGTGCGATCAATAAAATTTCTGTGACGACAAAGGGTACCGAGCGTGCAAATACCGCCTTGGTATTCACGCCTGTTGCACCCGATGCAATAAATACGTTCAAACCCATAGGTGGCGTAATAAGCCCAATTTCTGCAGTTTTCACAATCAGAATGCCTAACCAGATGCCGTCGAAACCTAAATTTGTCAACAGTTCGTAAGTGATCGGCGCGGTTAAGAGCAGGATCGCGAATTGATCCATAAACATACCTAAAATGATGTAAAAAATAATGACAAAAAGCAGAACTAATAAGGGTGAATAGCCACCTTCACTTATCCAGCCCAATAGACCTGGAATAACTTGTGACATCGTGATGAATTGACCAAAAATAAGTGCACCAAAAATAATGGTGACAATCATGGCGGTATTTTTAAGGGTATTTCCCGTGGCCAATTTAAGTCCAGACCATGACATTCGCCCCATACTGAAACAAATGAGAAAGGCAGCCAGTGCGCCGAGTGAACCCACTTCAGTGGGTGTTGCTATACCGCTATACAAGCTCCCTAGTACCGCTAACACGAGCACACCAATGGGCCACACTCGGCCTTTGGGTTCACTCAAAGGTATGTTTTCAATATCTTTTGGCACAGGGGGCACAACATTTGGCCGCCGCCAAATCGTGAAATATATCGTTGCGACATAACCGAAGGCAGTCAAGATGCCCGGTACCACGCCAGCGAGGAATAGTTTACCAACGGACTCTTCTGTAATGATGCCGTAAACCACCAACACAATTGAAGGTGGAATGAGAATAGAAAGTGTGCCGGTAATACTGATTATCGCAACGCTAAAGCCTTCGTCATAGCCCAGCTTTTTCATAGTCGGAAAAGCTGATCGTGACAAGCTGGCAACGGCTGCCGTAGAGCTACCACATGCTGCAGCAAACACTGCACCTGCTGCAATGCAAGCGGTTGCTAGCCCACCACGTATGCGACGAAAACGACGGTTAAAAGCCACCATCAAGTCTTCAGCGATACCGCTCGCACTTAATAATTCCGCCATAAGAATAAAAGTCGGAATAGTGAGAATCACATAGTTGGCTGTAGCATGATGCACCACTTGGCTCAATAAGCCCATGGTGATGTTAGGACCCACAGACAAAAACAAACTAACCGTACCGGCTATACCAATCGCAAAGCCAACAGGCCAGCCAAAGATGATCAATACTAACAACAACAAGATGCCGAGTGAGATGTCCATCAATGCCCCTGAGGTTGATCACCGGCACCTACTGCCATGATAAAGGTACGCATCGCTAACAAACCGCAACCAATAGGGATCCATATCCAACTCCATGCCACAGGCCAATCAATGACACCCATAATCATGTGTTTTTTATTCCAAGCATCGATAAAAACGATCAATGCCTCATAGCCCAATAAAAGTAAGTAGAGCGAGGAGATAATCAACCCTGATTGGTAAATGCGGTGCCACATTTTTTGACCCAAAATCTCAGACAGCAGTGTTATACGTATAAAACCACCCTGACGAAACCCCCAAGGCAAGGCCAAGGTAATTAGTATCACCAATAAATAAGTTTGGGTGAGTTCAAGTTGAAATTCGATAGGTGCTGCAAACAGGTGGCGTGAAAAAGCGTTAGCACTGGTAAGCAGAATTGCAACAACTAAAGCAAAACCGGCTATAACAACACAGATGTTCTCTATAAAAGTGAGACCATATGCGAGCCGCTCAAGCAGCCCCCTACTTACCTTTTCACGGTGCATGAGATTATCTCCGTTCGTGCTTTGTGCTTAGAAATTAGATTTATAAGTACTCAACACGGTCTCTGCAGGCAGGCCACGACCATTTAATCGTGTTACCCAGTCTTGATACACCACACTGAGCTTGCCAGAAATGACGTTAATTTGTTCAGGGCTGAAAGCAAACATCTCTACGCCTGCATCAGAGAATTTCTTGGTAAGCCCGGCCCCAGCTTTGTCAAGATTTTGAGCCGCTTGTAACTGAACCTTTTGACCACAATCTAAAAAGACTTGTTTCATACTGTCATTCATCTGGTTCCACTTATCTTCGCGAATAGACATCACATTCACAAATGTGCCAAAAGAACCATTTGTGCTAATTGTTTTAGCCAGCTCTTGCAACTTGTAGCCATCAACGCTTGAAAGAGCTGAAATGGTGGCGTCTGCCGTGCCACGTTGTAAGGCAACATAAGTATCACCAATTGAAATCGCAGCAGGCGATCCCCCAAGCGACTTGATCACTAAATCCATTGCACCACCAGCTGAACGAACAACTTTGCCGTTAAATTGCTCAGGGGTTTTGATTTCTTTAGAAACAGAAACGATTTGGTAGGGTGGAAATGCCATCACGGCAATCGGTACGATTCCGTTAACTTTAAATTCTTTAGTCAACTCCGGAGTCTTAATGCTTTTTGAGTAAGCCGTAACAATTTCTTCTGATGTCGCCCCTAAACCTGGCAACATCGACACACCATTAAGAGGCATCTTGTCGCTGTAGTAACCGATAGGTACCGGTGCAACATCTGCCACACCGCGCGATAGCGCAGGCAAGAGTTCTTTTAAGGAAGCTAACTGGCCGGAAGGAAAATACTTAAATTCAACATCTTTGCCTGCTGCGTTGGTGACGCAAGTCATCCAGGGCTCAACAAACTCTTTAGTGATGACGTGCTTAGCAGGTGAACCATGTGCTAGGCTAAAAGTGGTTTGAGCCGTTGCTGCAGCACCCACCATTAAACTGCCTAAAGCAGCAATAGATAATAAATTTTTAGTGTTCATTTGGTTGTCTCCATAATTTTTATTGGGTATGGGGTCTATATGCCGGCTAAACCGGTCGGGTATCCACCATTGAGGGTCTTTGGCCAAAAGTTACCGCCCATTTGCTTAGCTTGGGTCGGTGACTGAGCCAGTCTCCATCAGGATGGCGAAATTGCAACCATTCCAAAGCACACGCGAGTCCAATGGCTCCGATCGTGGCTTCAGATGGTATGGTGTGCGCAATCGATTCAAGATAGTCGAGTGTGCGATTGATCTTGCCAAACAGTTTGTCTTTCCAGGTCTGCCATTTCAAGTTTTCTGGACGTTGACTCTCCATCCGGGCGGCATAGCCCACATCTAACATACCGTTTCCGATAGCTATAAAGCATTTTTCATGGATGTCCATCACCTTGCCAGGACTTGAAGCGCTTTTGGTGTAGCCATCGAGGTACTCACAGATAACCAAAGAGTCGAGCACAATGCCGTCGTCCTCAGTTTCCAAGGCAGGTACTTTACCAAGCGGGTTAACTTTGCTCAAAGGCCCATTGGTGTCTGAGGTATCAACTGCGACGACTTCAACTTTATCGCCAAGATTACGTTCAATAATCAACACACGAACTTTGCGAGCGTAAGGCGAGTTGGAGGAGTGATACAGCTTCATTTTCTACCATCCCTATTTCGTTAGGAAATTTATAAAAATATAAATTTAATACTGTACTTTTGAATTTACAGGACGGATTGATTGGCTACAAGACAAAAAATCGAATCAATTAATCAGAAAACTTGATTAATCAAAGTTTGCATGCCAAACTGAAAAATAACCATGACAGGTCAATACTTATAGCCATGTATCAATTCAATCAGATCCCAAAGGGGTTCTTTGGTCATTTACAAAGCTTAGTCGTGTTGGCTGAATTCATGAACTTTCGTTTAGCAGCCGAGGCATTGGGTCGTTCTCAGCCAGCGATAACCGCGCAGATTCAACAACTCGAAAGTTACTTGGGAACAAGTTTGCTTGAGCGAACAACACGAACCGTTCGCTTGACTCCTGCTGGATCACATTTAGTTGAGCGTGCAAAAAAAGTACTCTCTCAGACCCATCAATTGGTTATTGATCTGCGTACAACACGCTATTCGGTAACGAATCAAATATTAGTTTCTTTAGCACCCACTATCGCAGCCAATTTGATTCCTGGTTCGTTGGCACATTTTGAAAAATCAAACCCACATATTCGCGTTTTAATCAGTGAGCACTTAGGCCCTGAGATGTTCGCTGCGCTTCAAAGTAACGATGTGGAGTTTGGAATTGGCCCTTACCGACGGGCACCTCAAGGCATCGTTTTTCAAACTTTATTTCAACAGCCCCTTCATTTGATTGTGCACAAAAATCATGCACTGGCAACGCGTGGACATGTCAAACTCACTGATTTAGTCGAGTTAGAACTCCTTTGCGCAGCCCCTGGCACGACGGCACGAGAAGTACTTGATCAAGCTTTAATGACCTACGGTTTGATTATTCAACCCCGTTACGAGGCATTGCAATATCAGACGTTGTTTGTGTTGGCGTCGTCACATTTGGGTGCAACCGTTATGCCCATCGTAAATCGAGAATTACTTGAGGCGATGAACTTAGTGGCCCTACCATTTGAAGACTTTCCGATGCAACGCGCCATGGGGTTAATTACCCGTGAGGGTGAGGAACTCAGTGATATCAGCAAAGCTTTGCTCGCTGCTTTATTAAACGTGGCTAGCCAACAATACAACTTAACATCAGGCGCCCAAAAACTTCGTGAGTTCACTTTTGACACGAACACATCACCAACAGAACAAACAAGCATTGACACTTAATTGTTATAGCTAAATTATGTTCAGGTCAGCAACTCACGTTACAACCTTTGTCCACACTTTGATATGGCTCAGACACAAGAACGTGTAGCAAAACTTTTAAAACAAAGCCTTAAGCGCAGATGCAAACAGAAATCATCCTACCATTGCTAACCTAATTATTCCCTTCATTCATCTTGGCAGTGACCTCAAGTTTGTGCAACAGGAACGTTATGATGATAGAGCCTTGAGATGACGTCAATATTTAAGGAATCAGTTCAGACCCACTTCGCCCTCAAACAATCTGATAACATTTCTAGGGAATAGACTCAGTCATTCAATGCTATGACTCTCATCAGGTTCGGTTTTCACATCTATCTTTAATCGGTCGTAGCAATGAAAAAAACACCCTTCTTGAATCGTAGTAAGCGTGACTTTCTTGCTGCGACTGCGCACGTAGGCCTACTTTCTTGTACTTTGCCATTGCCTGTCTTTGCAACCTCTGCAAACGCAGATCAAAAAATTACTGATTTAGAAATTAGCTACATCGGCATTTATCCGCCGATCGGCATTTCACGCCTTGGCAGTGCTTCGGTCGAGCATGCTTTTTATTCACCAGAAGTACCTGGCTTTGCTCCTGAGCCAATTGGCGGATTCAAAGACGGTACCACTAAAATCAAGAAGCAAGCCCAACGCTTTTATCTTTTTGGCTTTAATCAGTCAGGCCAAGTCATCAAAGAAATCACTTCTGCTGATGCAGAAATCGAATGGAGTGTCAGGGTTGCTAATACCAAGGCGGCTTGGTATGGTTTTAATAACCCTTTCAACTTAGGCCCAGATGTACCGGGAATTCCTGCAAAGCTTCGAAATCAAGCCATTCGTTCCAACGCCGAACGAGAAAAGCGTCTAGTCATCGACTCTGGTGTAGTAGGCATTAAAGGAAGAAGCGTCAACCGCTCTGTGCAAGCAGAGCAATACAAACTTGAGGGTCATTTTTGGCGAGAAAGCATTAGGGTCAGCTTGGGTAATTTGGCCACTGATGAAGCAGGGCGTTTGATCGTAATACCAGCTGATGGCGTCTCTGCACCTGTCATTCCCAACAATCCAATTATTGATTTTACAAAAAATGATGCTTGGTACGATGACTGGTGTGATGGAACTGTCAACGCGTCTATTACACTTCACAATGGAAAGCGCGTACAGGCTTTGCCGGCCTGGGTTGTTTGCTGCGGTCCTGACTATGCGCCTGACATTACACCGTTCACAACGATGTATGACTCGATTCAAAACAATTTAGTCAAAAAATATGAAGGTTGGGACAAGGCGGCCTTGAGCAAGGTTGTAAATCCACCCAAAAAACCTGAACTACCCCTCTCATTTGTTAGAGATATTTACCCGCTCTTTCACCGTATGGCACAAATGGAATGGGTCTCGAGTGCTGCGCACTTGCAACCGGGTTGGATTGATATCCCTAATTTTTCAAATCAAGCATTCATCGCTCAGCTTGCAAATAAAGACCAAAAAATCTTACGTCAAAAAGTTTTTTCAGCGTTCAGAAACCCGCGTGCAAAAGACGAAGAACAATTTCGTCTGCCCTTCATGTTGGGTGGTGGTGTTGATTTCGAGGGTGTGAATGCGCATTGGTTTCAGATGACTAGTTTGCAATATTGGATTTTGACAAAATGGAACGAAGGAAACTTTGTTGACGATTGGCATCCGTTTTTATCTCAGCATAATGTTCAACAGAAAAATCGCCCCAAAATATCAGACTTACCATTACAAGATCAACCGGCTGCTTTGACGCGCGCAGCACTTGAACCATTATCAGGCGGCAACTTTCACCCTGGCGTTGAACTCACCTGGATTCTTGAAAGACCTGAGCTGTTTGACGATCAGTATCCCTTCAGGCTTGCAGTCGGCAATAGAGTTTCTTTAGTGCAAAATTTAGGCCCATTGATTACCCCTCAAAATACCTTTACTCAAACGACTGACTCCACACCCAATCAATCGCCTATCGGTCCGCAAATGCCTGGTGACCTGACCCGCTGGATGGGCCTACCTTGGCAACCTGATGCGTTCAGCTGCCAGAGCGTTAACTATCCACATGACTATCCAACCGTGGTGTGGTGGCCAGCGAATTTGCCCGTCGATGTATTACCTGAGTTCGCTTATCAAAGGATTATTCGTGAAGACCTTTCTAGAGAGGAACGTCTCAAATTCGCTTCTGTTCGAGCGGCATGGTCCAGAGGTGCTGCCGGTGTGGGCTATCACGCCAACGGCGGTTATTTTGATGGTTTAAATCGTGCGATTTATCTTTGGGAAAGGTTGGGCTTTGTAGTTAAAAAGCCAACGCCTAAAGCACTGTCAATCGGTCCTGGTGCCTTACCAGAGTTTCTGTATGTTGAAGTAGATCGAGGCTCAATGAACTTATGAATGCTGACATCGTTGTCGTAGGGTCGGGCATTGCTGCCTCTGCAGCCTTACTCTATCTTAAACAATATGGCTACGTCACCACTCAAATCGCACCCCTAGAAAAACCCTCCGACAAAATTGGAGAAACTCTATCGTGTTCTGCAAACAGGATCCTCAAAGAACTTCATCTTTGGGACGCCTTTCAGAAACGCGACTATCTCGTTCATGACCTTGTTTTTTCAGCCTGGGAAGACCCAGCTCTCACTAGACAATCTAGATTTTCAAATTTAGAGGGATCGAATTGGTCAGTTAACCGAAGCGACTTTGAGTCCTTTCTAAAAGAGCATTTGAACCACGATCATTCTCATCGGCTATTTAATAAGATACAAAATTGCAATCAAGCGCCTAACGGTATTAAGCTCGAACTCGACAATCAGCAAGCACTAGAAGCCCGATTTGTTATTGACTGCTCAGGACGCTCAGCAGTGATCGGGCGGCGTATGAGTACCCGTCACCGCCTTGATCACATGGTTTGCTATTACAGCTTTTTAAACCAAAGTGACACCACGATTGAACCCACTGTTGGGATCATGATCGAAGCCGTAAAAAATGGCTGGTGGTATTCGGCCATATTGCCAGACCAACGAATGATTGTTTCTTTTTATACCTACCCAGACCTAGTACCTCAACATTTGAATCGAAACCTTCAGTCGTGGCAAAATCTACTTTTCCAAGCACCTCTAACCTGCCAAAGGATCAGTTCTGCAGGCTATGCAGTCATGGATGCACCTCTGGCAAGCGATGCCGGCATGTTGAGCTTGACAGAAATATCAGGTGAACACTGGATCGCAGCTGGTGATGCGCTTGCGTCTTTAGACCCGCTGTCGTCACACGGGATGACTCAAGCGTTATGGTCGGGTTGTAGAGCGGCTCAAGCTTGTATCAAAAGTCTTCAAGGAGATCAATTTGGTGTCGAGCTATATAGGCAAACAATCGCTCAGGCGATGAAGGCTTATCGAACTGAGCTATTACAGAAATATCGGTCTGTTCATCGTTTTGCAGAACTGCCTTTTTGGCAAAGAAGAGGGTCACTTTTTAACATCGTAAGCAGTTAAAGGCC
>ERZ888423.3187-NODE-3187-length-11116-cov-27.755085_pt1 | contig 11116 bp, 8 predicted proteins | sample MGYA00520523_ERZ888423 | MGnify/ENA primary metagenome ERZ888423 (study PRJEB32303, sample SAMEA104408611) | aquatic metagenome | biome: Brackish water; feature: Pelagic; material: water | place: Baltic Sea | collected 2014-06-08T10:24:00 | depth 30,27 m ...
AGGGTCAAGGCAGGGTGGTCATCAACCCTTAAATCGCGCTTATACCAAATAAGAACATTAATAGAACATTTGTGCCAGCTTGTCTGGAATTCGACAAGGGATTTTCTGCCCACATAGCCTATTTTCAAACGCAGGGTGCAGGGAGGTCCTTTTCAAAAATTAGGGTAGGCTTGCGTTTTGATTTGGGCAAAGTCGGTTCGATCGTGCTTTTGGGGGCAATTCCTTGCGAATTTGGAGCATTTTTACCTGCTGGCTCTTGCCCCGTGACGTGGCTCTGCCTAATAAGAGACAAGAATTCGAAGGATTTTCCATGCTTGATCTGACCTATAAAGCCCCAAAACCGAAAATAATTGCGGGTGCCAAACATGACTGGGAATTGGTGATTGGGATGGAAATCCATGCCCAGGTCGCATCTCATGCCAAGTTGTTTTCGGGTGCCTCGACCGGGGTTGGGGCGGAGCCCAATGCGCATGTGTCTTTCGTTGATGCGGCCATGCCGGGCATGTTGCCTGTGATCAATCAATTTTGCGTCGAACAAGCGGTGCGCACGGGCCTTGGGCTGCATGCTGATATCAACCTTTGGTCGGCATTTGACCGCAAAAACTATTTCTATCCCGACCTACCTCAAGGCTATCAAATCAGCCAGCTTTACCACCCTATCGTCGGGGAGGGTGAGGTCTTGGTTGAACTGGGGGCCGGGGTCGCGCGTTTGGTGCGGGTGGAGCGTATTCACCTCGAACAAGATGCGGGCAAATCCATTCACGACATGGACCCCAATATGTCCTTTGTAGACTTTAACCGTACGGGCGTGGCTTTGATGGAAATAGTCAGCCGCCCCGATATTCGCGGCCCAGAAGAGGCGGCGGCCTATGTCACCAAACTGCGCCAAATCTTACGCTATTTGGGTACTTGTGACGGTAATATGCAAAATGGCAATTTGCGGGCTGATGTGAACGTGTCGGTCTGTTTGCCCGGTCAATATGAAAAATATCAAGCCACCCAGGATTTTGGCTATTTGGGCACGCGCTGCGAAATCAAAAACATGAACTCGATGCGCTTTATTCAACAGGCTATCGACTATGAGGCGCGCCGCCAAATTGCAATTTTGGAAGATGGCGGATTGGTTTTGCAAGAGACCCGTCTTTATGATCCTGACAAGAACGAGACGCGGTCGATGCGCTCCAAAGAAGAGGCGCATGATTACCGCTACTTCCCATGCCCCGACCTTTTACCTTTGCAAATAGAACAGGCTTGGGTTGATGACATTAAGGCCAATTTGCCCGAATTGCCTGACGATAAAAAACGCCGCTTTATGTCGAATTTTAATCTGACGGATTATGATGCCAATGTCTTGACCGCGGACCTGGAATCGGCTAGCTTTTTCGAGGGTGTGGCCCAAGGGCGTGACGGAAAACAAGCGGCCAATTGGGTGATTAATGAGCTGTTTGGTCGGTTGAACAAAGAAAGTCTAACCGTCTTGGAAAGCCCACTTTCAGCCGAACAATTGGGTGGAATTTTGGATCTGATGGCGGTGGGTGATCTGTCGGGAAAAATGGCCAAAGATCTGTTTGATATTCTTTGGACCAAGGGTGGTATTCCTGCCGAAGTGGCCGCCGCCCATGGGATGAAACAGGTCACAGACACGGGCGCGATTGAGGCGGCGGTGGATGTGATCATTGCAACCAATCCCGATCAGGTCGAAAAGGCGAAAGCCAATCCGAAACTGGCAGGCTGGTTCGTAGGGCAGGTCATTAAATCAACGGGGGGTAAGGCCAACCCCGCAGCTGTGAATGCGCTGGTTGCGAAAAAACTAGGACTTTAGCTCCATACTGAGGCCAAGGTTGTCTTTTCAAATGTGAGGCTCGCATGGGTTATGAGTATAAGGTGATAGCGGCCCCCAAGCGGGTTAAAAAAAGCGGCGTATTTTATGGGAAATCAACGGATTTCGCCCAAACCGTTGCTGATCTTCTGAATGCCTTGTCGCGTGAAGGCTGGGAGTATCACACTACCCAAACCCTTAGTTATGAGCAGCGCAGCTGGTACGGCGCGCGCAGCCTGCAAAGCCAAGAGCTGATGCTCTTTCGCAAGCCTTTGACCCACACCCATACCCCAAACCTGGGCCTAGACCACGCATCGTCAGCGGTTTTGAAATCCCAAAGCCCAAACAGCATGCCAGCCGAGCCGACCTTGAGCAAAAAGCCCAAAGCCGCGCCCGTGACCGAAAACGTGAAAGACATTACCGCGGGTTAATTATGATCCATCGCGGGCTTGCGCCAAAGCGCCTGGCAGCGCTGCGCGCAGCAGATCGCAGTCAGCCTTGGGGCCCACGGACACACGGATGCAGCGGTCCATGGGCGCAATACCGGGCTTGCGCACAAAGAGACCCGCTTGTGCCAAACGGCCCATCACGCGGGCGGCAAAAACGCCGTCTTGGCCGCAATCAATTGTCACAAAATTAGTGGCCGACGCCAGTGCCACAAGCCCATTGTCTTGTGCGATCTGCGTAATTGTTTGGCGTGCTTGCGCGATATTTTTTAACGTTGCATGCAAATAGGTCTGATCTTGGAGCGCGGCCAAAGCTCCCGCTTGCGCCAAACGACCCAAGCCAAAATGATTGCGCAGCCGCTCAAATCCTTTGATCGCTTGGGGATGGCCGATCGCATAGCCCACACGCAGCCCCGCCAACCCATAGGCTTTGGAAAAGGTGCGCAGTCTGATGACGCGTTGATTCATCGGGTCAATCTGGGGGATCGTCTCTTTGTCAGCCATTTCGCAGTAAGCCTCATCCAAGACCAAAAGAGTGCCTTGGGGTAGGTCTTCGATCATCTTTTCGATTCTTGCACCATCATGCACGCTGCCCATCGGATTGTTGGGATTTGACAGATAAAGCAGTTTTGGCCGTACCTGATGAGCCAGCGCCAAAAGCGCGGCTGGGTCCTCATGGTCATTTAGGAAGGGTACTTTATGTAAAATGCCACCCGCCGCTAAAACGTGGAACTCAAAGGTTGGATAGGCCCCAGCTGAGGTCACAACCCCTTGACCTTGACCAACGAAAAGCCGGGTCAATACGCCCAGCAGCCCGTCAATCCCTTCGCCCGCCACGATATGTTCTGCCCTTGTGCCAAGATGTAGCGCCAAAGCGAGTCGCAGCGAGTAACATTCAGGATCGCCGTACATCCAAGCCAAAGAAGCCTCGGCGGTCAAAACCTTTAAAACCTGCGGTGAGGGGCCAAAGCCGTTTTCATTGGCCCCAAGGCGAGCCAAAAAAGGTTTGGCGCGGATGCGTTCCAGTGCTTCGGGCCCCACAAAGGGTACTGTATCGCTAATCCTCTGCGCCAGTGGCGCAAAGGCTGGAAGATGTGGGGCGGGCTTAACCAATTTCAGCCAAACGCGACAGGGCTTTTGACAGTTTTTCAATTTCTTCATCGCCAAGGGCCAGCTTTTCTCGCGATTCCTCTACAACCTCCGGTGGTGCTGAGGCGACGAAGTTTGGATTTTTTAAACGGCCGCGTAGCCCGCTAAGTTCTTTCTGTAACTTTTCTATGGTTTTATTCAGACGCGCTTTTTCTTCACCGATGTCGATGATGCCCGCCAACGGAATCGAGAAACGTCCCCCCTCGACCGACACGGTGATGGCGCCTTTGGGGCTGGTGTCCGCTTGGGTGATGCTTTCCAGTCGCGCAAGGCGTAAAATCAGCGCCTGGTTATTGCCCAACGCTTGTAGGGCGGCACGGTCAAGGTCATGGCGCAGCATCGCCACTTTTAAGCCGGCAGGTACATGCATTTGCGCGCGCGCCGAGCGCACTTCATCAATCAGAGCTGTGACCCAATTCATTTCTCGCCGCGCTTGCGGATCGTCAAGTTCGGACCCGTAGGTGGGCCAGTCAGAATGCACCAGCATTTTGGCGCGCCTGCCTGTGGTGCCCCACAGCTCTTCGGTGATAAATGGCATGATCGGATGCAGCAAGATCATCGATTGATCAAGCACCCAAGCCATGGTCTTGCGCGTTTCGTCGGCTTGGTCTGTGTCAAACATGGGTTTGGCAAATTCGACATACCAGTCGCACACTTTGCCCCAGACAAAGCTGTAAATCGCATGGGCCGCGTCGTCGAAACGATAGGCGTCAAGACTGTCATCCAGACTTTGGCGCAGCGCCGCACATTCGGCTATGATCCAACGGTTGGCGGTGGCTTCGGCCTTTGGCGGTGCGGACTGGGTAATGTGCCCCTCCCACACGCCGTTCATCTCGGCAAAGCGGCAGGCGTTCCAGAGTTTGGTGCCAAAATTTCGATAGCCCGCAATGCGCCCCTTGTCCATTTTCAATGTCCCCCCTAGCGAGGCCATCGCAGCATTAGCAAAACGCAGCGCGTCGGCACCAAATTCATCAATGATGTCAATCGGGTCAATTACATTTCCAAGGGATTTTGACATTTTTTTACCCTTAGCGTCGCGCACCAGACCGTGCAGATAAACGGTCTTAAAGGGCACTTCGCCGACCACGGCAAGCTGCATCATCATCATGCGGGCTACCCAGAAAAAGATAATATCGGCCCCCGTGATCAGGGTCGTTGTTGGGAAATAGCGCGCCAGTTCGGCCGTATCTTCGGGCCAGCCCAATGTGCCAATCGGCCACAGACCTGAGGAAAACCAAGTGTCGAGCACGTCAGAATCGCGCGTTAGCGGTTGACCATTGGCAAGGGCGCTTGCCTCGATCTCGGATGTGGCGCAGTAGGCTTTGCCATTGCCATCATACCAAACGGGGATCTGATGGCCCCACCAAAGCTGGCGCGAAATGCACCAAGGTTCGATATTTTCTAGCCAGTGAAAGTAGGTCTTTTCGCCAGAATCGGGGATGATTTTGGTCACGCCTGAGCGCACGGCCTCAAGTGCAGGGCCTACCACTTTTTGCGTATCAACAAACCACTGATCGGTAAGCATCGGCTCAATTACAACTTTTGAGCGGTCGCCAAAAGGTTGCATGATTTTTTTAGCCTCTACCACCGGTTCTAGTCGCAGATGTTCGGAGCCCGTTTCAGGATCAATTTCCTTGACCAGCAGCGTCACGGCCAAACCTGCAGCGGTGATATCTTTGATCAATTCGGCACGTGCCGTAAATCGATCAAGACCGCGGTATTTTTCGGGCACAAGGTTAAGTGTGTCAATCTCGGCCTCAGAAGCCGCTTGGCCTTGGCCGATGGCGCGTGCTTGGGCAGCGGCTTCCGCGTAGGTAGGCCCGTCATCGCGCATATGTCCGCGTGTGTCTAATAAACGATAAAGCGGCAGGTTTGAGCGTTTGGCCACTTGATAGTCGTTAAAATCATGCGCGCCGGTGATTTTTACAGCGCCAGACCCAAAGTTGGGATCGGGATATTCGTCTGTAATAATCGGGATCAGACGGTCGCAAAGCGGCAGATGCACCATTTTACCGACTATGGGCACATAGCGCGCGTCGGATGGGTGTACCGCAACAGCTCCATCGCCCAGCATGGTTTCAGGGCGTGTGGTCGCGATTGAAATATAGTTGCGTTTTTCACGAAATGTGATGACACCATCATCGTCTTTTTCAATATATTCATAGGTTTGGTCATCGGCCAACATGTATTTGAAATGCCACATATGCCCGTCAACTTCGATATTTTCAACCTCAAGATCCGAGATGGCAGTCTCAAAATGCGGGTCCCAATTGACCAGGCGCTTGCCACGATAAATCAGGCCTTTTTGGTACATTTCGACAAATACTTTGGTCACGGCATCGGGAAAGTTACCGGACATGGTAAAGGCTTCGCGTTTCCAATCACAGCTTGCGCCTAATCGTTTCAATTGACCAATGATGGTGCCGCCCGACTGCTCTTTCCACTGCCACACTTTTTCTAAAAAGGCTTCGCGGCCTAGTTCGCGGCGGCTGGGTTGTTTTAGGCGCGCCAACTCGCGCTCAACCACCATTTGCGTGGCGATGCCCGCGTGATCAGTACCCGGTTGCCACAAAGTGTCAAAGCCGCGCATCCGATGCCAGCGTACTAAAATATCTTGCAATGTATTGTTAAAGGCATGGCCCATATGCAAGCTGCCCGTCACATTGGGAGGCGGGATCATCACGCAAAAGCTTTCGGCACCCTCTGCCGCATTCGCGCCTGCATCAAAAGCGTGGGCCTGTTCCCAAGCGGCATAAAGACGTTCTTCAGCCAATTTTGCGTCGAAAGTTTTTTCCATTGCCATGATCCGGCCCTTTTCGTGAATTTCTGCTTTGCTTTACGAAAATACTGGCGAAAGTGAAAGCCCAAGCGATGGCTTTGTGTGTTTTAGATCGCGCGATCTAGCTTGTTTGAGAGGTGGATCAGGCTTTCGGTTTGTATAATGCCAGTGATGGCGATGATTTGATCCAGCACGCGGTCTAAGACCCCGGTGCTAGGGCAGGCAATTTGTAACATCAAATCGAATCGTCCCGACGTTGTAATCACGCGCTCAATTTCAGAAATGGCGCGCAGGCGGGTGATAATATTTGGCTGAGAGCGTGGCTCGATTGAGACAAGGACTGTGGCGCGCAAACGCTGCTCACGTGCCCCTTCGCCCAGTTTTATAGTATATCCTGCTATGATTTTCGCGGTTTCAAGCCGTTCAAGCCGCGCTTGCAGGGTTGAGCGCGCAATCTTAAGGCGCCGCGCCATTGTCGCCAAAGAAAGCCGCGCGTCGCTGCTGAGCAGGGCAATCAAGCTTCTATCAAGATCATCCATCATTTTAACTACCCCTTTCATCATTATAACGACTATTTCATGCAATTATACAGTTTTTATCGGTCAAAAGGTACCGCATATGCAGCCTTAGCTTTCAGGTAAAGGGCGGCTCATACGCACCTAGCCTGGTCTTGATAAACCACGCGGGTGCTCAGAGATTTTTAAATCCCAAATACCCAATATGAGCGAAAGGACGATCATGCGAGCCGTCACCCAAATCTGGAAAAATCCAAGCGACTATTTACGCGCAAATCAACCAGAAAACCCGGTCCTTTTCTTTGCACCTTCGGTTTTGTATGCCCAAGCTCGCCTCTTTGTGACAGGCTTTCCTGGGCTTGTGACCTATGCTGTCAAATCGAACCCGCAAGAGATGGTGATTGAAAATCTATGGATGGCGGGCGTGACAGGATTTGACGTGGCCTCACCCGTTGAAATTCGTAAAGTCCATGCTATCGCGCCGACCGCGAAAATGCATTATAATAACCCCGTGCGCACCCCAAACGAAATAGCTGTGGCCGTGGCTTGCGGCGTGGTGTCCTATTCAGTTGATTCCGCCACGGAGCTGGACAAACTGATCGCTCATGTGCCAGCGAGAGATACGGAAATCACCGTGCGCTTTAAGCTGCCTGTTGCGGGTGCTGCGTATAATTTCGGGGCCAAATTTGGTGCAACGGTTGAATTTGCAGCCCAGCTTTTGGCACGAGTGCGCGATGCTGGGTTTATCCCCTCGCTGACCTTTCATCCGGGAACCCAGTGCACCGACCCTGCCGCGTGGCAATCTTATATCGAAGCTGCTGCCCAAATAGCACAAAAGGCTGGCGTGCGGATCGCGCGGCTGAATGTGGGCGGGGGTTTTCCCTCGCACCGCGAGCACGAGATTGTGCCCCAGCTTGAAGCGACCTTTGCCCTGATTGCGCGCGTGACTGACCAAGCCTTTGGCGCAGACCGCCCCGCCTTGGTGTGCGAACCTGGCCGCGGTTTGGTGGGCGATGCTTTCACTTTGGGTACCAGCGTCAAAGCTGTGCGTGATGGTAAGCATGTGTTTTTGAATGACGGTCTTTACGGCGCGTTGATGGAATGCCACTGGGTGGCCTCGGTTGACCGTGTGGCGGTGTTTGACGCTATGGGCCAGCGACGCATGGGGGGCACAAGCCCGCGCGTGGTCTTTGGTCCGACTTGCGATTCGGTTGATCGCATCCCCGGCGAGGTGATGCTATCAGACGCGATCAGCGAAGGCGATTTTGTGCTGTTTGAAAGTATGGGGGCCTATTCTTGGGCCACTAATACCGAGTTTAACGGCTTTGGAGCCTTGGTCTTGGCGCAGGTTTTGTCGCTAGAACTATAGGCAAAACAAAAGGGAGGGGTGTGAACCCCTCCTAATTATTTCAGCGTTCGTCAACGGACTTATAGTCGCGTTTGAGTTCGCCCGTGTAAAGTTGGCGCGGGCGGCCAATTTTTTGGGTTGGGTCTGTGACCATCTCTTTCCACTGCGCAATCCAGCCCACGGTGCGCGACAGCGCAAAGATTGGCGTGAACATCGAGGTAGGAAAGCCCATCGCATCAAGAATAATACCCGAGTAAAAGTCGACATTGGGATAGAGTTTTTTCGAGACGAAATACTCATCCGATAAGGCAATCCGCTCTAGCTCTTTGGCGACTTGCAAAGTTGGGTTGTTGTGAACGCCCATCAATTCAAGCACTTCATCAGCACTTTCTTTCATCACTTTAGCGCGTGGGTCAAAGTTTTTATAAACTCTGTGACCAAAGCCCATCAAGCGGAACGGATCATCCTTATCTTTTGCTTTGGCAATATATTCAGGAATACGGTCAACGGTGCCAATTTCGCGCAACATTTCCAAGCAGGCTTGGTTTGCGCCACCATGTGCCGGGCCCCAAAGACACGCAATGCCAGCAGCAATGCAAGCAAATGGGTTCGCCCCAGAAGAGCCCGCAAGCCGCACGGTCGAGGTTGAGGCATTTTGCTCATGGTCGGCGTGGAGCATCATTATGCGGTCCATTGCCTTGGCTAAAATTGGATTGACAACATATGTCTCACACGGGACAGCAAAGCACATTTGCAAGAAATTTGAAGCATAATCCAAATCATTTTTGGGATATTGGAACGGTTGGCCAATCGAATATTTATATGCCATCGCTGCAATTGTAGGTAATTTTGCGATTAGGCGAATGGCAGCAACTTCACGTTGCCACGGGTCGGAAATGTCGGTGCTGTCATGATAAAAGGCCGACATCGCACCCACAACGCCCACCATCGTGGCCATTGGATGGCTGTCACGGCGAAACCCACGGAAGAAATAATGCATTTGCTCATGCACCATTGTGTGGTTGGTAACGCGTGCTTCAAAGTCGATCATTTGTTGTTTTTCAGGCAGTTCACCGTAAAGCAGCAGGTAGCAAACTTCTAAATAGTGAGAGTCCATCGCCAATTGGTCAATCGGATAGCCGCGGTGCAGCAACTCGCCCTTGTCGCCATCAATAAATGTAATGGCGCTTTCACAAGCAGCGGTAGAGGTGAACCCTGGATCATAGGTGAAGACGTCACCTTCTGCGTAAAGCTTACGAATATCCAAAACATCTGGCCCTACCGTGGGCGAATAGATTGGAAGTTCGATTTCTTTATTGTCAAATCTTAGCATAGCAGATTTTGCGGCATTGGTCATTTTGAGGTCCTTTAAATGTAACCAACGGTCACATTGGTCTGATCTTTTGGTTTTTCCTTAGGGTTTTGGAATACATACATCCGCAAGCCGAGCTACAGTTTCGTCACGGCCCAAGACCAACATCATGTCATAGACACTGGGTGTCACGGAGCGCCCTGCAAGCGCTGCACGCAAGGGTGCGGCCAATTTTCCAAAGCCAATCCCATGGTGTTCGGCGCATGCAGTTAGGATTCGTTCTAAATTTTCTTTATCCCATTTACCATTTTGCAACTGCGGCGTCAATTCTCTCAGTATACCAATGAATACCGAACTCAGGCTTGCGGCGGATGTCTCATCGGGAAAAATGGGACGTGATACCATAATAAACTGTGCTTTATCGGCAAGTTCTATGAGTGTCTTCGCTCGGTCTTTTAAGCAGTACATGCCTTCAGAAAGGCGGGTTCTTTGCAAATCGGTCAATGCTTCATGGCCCAACACCTTTAGAAACGTTTCAAACTCATGCAACAGTGCAGCATCTTCGCTAGCTGAGATATGCTGACCGCAGATGTTTTCCAACTTTTTAAAATCAAGCCTCGCAGCACTGCGCCCTATCCCGTCCAGGCCGAACCATTCTTTTGCCTGGGCGCTGGAAAAAAATTCATCATTTCCATGCGACCAACCCAAACGAGCCAGATAGTTACGCATGCCCGCGGCGGGATAGCCCATGGTTTGATATTCTTCCACACCAACAGCTCCGTGGCGCTTGGACAGTTTTTTGCCATCTGGCCCGTGGATCAGTGGAATATGGGCCCAAATGGGAATATCCCAACCCATAGCCTGATAGATCATGTTTTGACGCGCAGCATTGTTCAAATGGTCATCCCCTCGGATCACATGGCTGACGCCCATGTCGTGATCGTCGACCACAACGGCCAACATATAGGTAGGTGTCCCATCAGAACGTAAACAAATCATATCATCTAGCTGATTATTGCCAAAACGAACATCGCCTTGCACTGCGTCTTGCACTATCATCTGGCCTTCGCGTGGCGCGCGCATCCGGATCACATAAGTAGTGTCGGGGTGAGTGGCCGAGTTGGCATCGCGCCAAGGGCTTTGGAATAGGGTGTTTTCACCGCGCTCTTTAGCTTGGGTACGAAAGGCCTCAATCTCATCTTGGGTACAAAAACATTTATAGGCAGCCCCACGCGCAAGCATTTCATATGCAACCTCTGCGTGGCGTTCTTTGCGGTCAAATTGACTTATCGCCTCGCCGTCCCAATCTAGCCCCAGCCAAGTGAGGCCACGCAAAATCGCTTGAGTTGCCTCAGGGGTGGATCTTTCTCGGTCGGTATCTTCGATCCTTAGTAAAAATTTACCACCGGCGCCCCGAGCTAAAAGCCAGTTGAACAATGCCGTCCGCGCTCCGCCGATATGCAAATAACCCGTAGGTGAGGGAGCAAAACGAGTTATAATAGGTCGCTGAACAGCATTTGAGGCGATGGGATTTTGGTTAGGCATAGCAGACCTTTTTGATGGGTAAGGTTTCGTTAAAAATCTCAAAACCGTGTTTCAAATATTCAAGCCTATCTGTAGTCAACTGAGGGGTTTAAAACAAGGTGGTGAAAGGGCAACCGTAGGGTGGTTGCGCTTTTCCCGCAGATTGTAATTTAATTTTATGGTAACTGCGGTGTGTTTTTAACTGTGTACTTGCCAACCTGAAA
>ERZ888423.3189-NODE-3189-length-11107-cov-8.010043_pt1 | contig 11107 bp, 13 predicted proteins | sample MGYA00520523_ERZ888423 | MGnify/ENA primary metagenome ERZ888423 (study PRJEB32303, sample SAMEA104408611) | aquatic metagenome | biome: Brackish water; feature: Pelagic; material: water | place: Baltic Sea | collected 2014-06-08T10:24:00 | depth 30,27 m ...
CCATAACGCCATAACAACAATCGAACCAAACAACCCTGCATCTGCGGGGCTTTTTGCGTTGGCGGGATGCCAGCGCCTTAACAGCGGGAAGCTGAACCATGAAAATCGAAGTGACAGACGCAACCACCCTTCCAGAATGGCTACAGGGCCACGTATCAGAGGGTTCGTTAGACCTTGGCGCGCTTGCCGCACCAGAGGACGTGGCGGGCCTTAAAAGCGCCCTACAGAAAGAGCGTGAAAACACATCGGCATATGCCAAATATGGCAAGCCTGACGAAATCGAGGCCAAGATTGCCGACATGACCGAAAAGGCCAAGGGCAGCGGCAAGGGCGCAGAGGATGCGCAAGCCAAGCTGGACGCAATGGCGAAGGATTACGAGGGCAAGATGGCCGGGGCCAATGAGCGCATTACCAAAATGATGCAGCGCACGGCGCAGTCAGACCTAAAAGCGGAACTTGCCAAGGCGGGATTCATTTCTGAGGCGATTGACGACATCGCGTCTACGGCAATGACACGACTGAAATTCAATGAGGACGGCACACCAAGCGTGCAGACCCATGACGGAAAACCCATGATCGGCAGCGGTGCGGATCACGGGGCTACCTTGGCCGATCTGGCGAAGGAACTTGCTGAATCCAAACCCTATGCGGTTCGGGATGCAGGCAAAGGCGGCGGCGGGAAGCCAGCCGGATCACAAGGCGGGACGCCAGATAAACCAACAGTCACGCGGGCGGCATTTGACGCAATGTCACAAGTCGAACGCGCGGCACATTCAAAATCAGGCGGCGCAGTCAAAGACTAGCCCGCAAATAAGGAGCCTTTCAAATGGCAAACGTTCTCACAGACCTCGCAGCCGACATCTACCGCGCTGCCGATATTGTTGGCCGCGAGCAGGTCGGTATCATTCCCGGCACGACCATCAACGCAGGATCGGAAGGCGCGGCATTTGGCGATACCGTGCGCGCGGCATTCACACCTGAGCCAACCGTCAATTCGTCTTACACCCCAGCGATGACTATTCCGGAGGGCGATGATCAAACGATCTCAAACAAGACGATGACCATTGACCAAGTGGCCAACGTGCAAATCCCATGGACTGGCGAAGACATCAGGCACGTCAACAACGGCGCTGGCTATGATACAATCTACGGCGATCAAATCGCGCAGGCTATGCGCAAGATCACCAACACGATTGAAGCTTACGCTGGCGTGCAACTAAAGAACGGCGCATCACGCGCGCACGGCACCGCAGGCACCACGCCGTTCGGGTCCAATTTTGATGAGATTGCAGAACTACGCAAAATCCTCGTTGATAACGGCACCCCGATGGACGGCCAAATCACCCTGGCAATCAACTCGGCTGCCGGCGTAAAGCTGCGCAACCTTGCGCAATTGCAGAAGGTCAACGAAGCTGGCGGTGACACCCTGTTGCGTCGTGGTGAGTTGCTAAACCTTCAGGGCATGATGCTAAAGGAAAGCGGCGGGATTGCCTCGCACGTTGCGGGCGGCATGACTGGCGCGGACATCACGGCGGCTACTGGGCCAATCGGTGCGACTGCCCTGCCATTTGACGGCGGCACGGTCAACACCACAGGCTTTGCAATCGGTGATGTGATTGTCATGTCTGGCGATACAAACAAGTATATCGTTTCCGTCGGTTCCACATCAACATCCGGCAACGTCACGATCCACGAGCCGGGATTGCTGGAACTTGCTGCCGATGACGCGACAATCACAGTTGGTGCATCATATACTGGCAACGTCGCATTCCACCGCGCCGCTGCCGAGTTGGTTGTTCGCCCCCCTGCACAGCCTTTCGGCGGTGACGCTGCCGTTGACCGCATGACCGTGCAAGACCCGTTCTCTGGGCTGGTCTATGAAATCGCGGTTTACAAGGGCTACGGCAAGACAATGTTCGACATTACGACCTTCTACGGCATGAAGGTCTGGAAGCCTGAATTTGTCGCCACATTGCTTGGCTAAATTTTGTCAGAGGGGCGGACTTAGGTTCGCCCCTTCACTAAGTTTAGAGGATCAGCACATGGCACTTGATACCACAATTGGCGGCACGGCCTCGGACAGTTACGGCACACTTGCGGCATTTGAAACGTATGCCACAAGCAACGGCTGGACTGCCGCAGCAACCGACGCGCTAAACGAGATCAACTTGCGCAAGGCTGCAAAGTATCTTGACCGCAAGTATCTGTTTATTGGAATGCAGCAATACCAATTTCAAGCGCGCGCATGGCCTCGCCTTGTCAATGACTTGGTGGACGGCTGGCCGATTGATCCGGACACAATCCCTGCGGACATTATCAGCGCACAGTTTGAAGTGGCTTATCTGTTGCAGGGCGGGCTTGATCCATTCGCCACGATTGAGACGAGCAGCACAAGCGAAAGCATCAAAGTTGGGCCTATCACCATTGCGGGCGAGAACTTGCCAACATCGACCCCGCGCATTGTTGCGGTCGAGGGCTTGCTGCGCGGCTATATCAAGGGCGGGCAAGGCATGGCTACTATGGTGCGCGGCTAATGGTTCACGGCGACTTCATAAGCCCACTGCATAGCGATGTTTTCCGCATGTTGTGTGGTGAGAGGATCGGGCGTGGCAAAGGCCGCGAGGTTTATGATTGCGCATACGATCCCTCACTTGTGGTTAAAATTGAAAGCGGGTCAGGATCGTTTCAGAACATCATAGAATGGAACACGTGGGGGGAAGCGGAATACATACCTCATGCAGCAGCATGGCTTGCACCCTGCATCAAAATTTCCCCTTGTGGGATTGTCTTGGTCCAAAAGAAAACTATGGCAGCCAAAAATTACCCTGAAAAGTTGCCTGTGTGGCTCACTGACACGAAGCGGAGTAATTACGGCATGATTGGCAGGACTTTCGTTTGCCATGACTACGGAGTTAATTTGATGTGTAATTCTGGGCTTTCAAAGCGACTTCACAAGACAAAATGGTGGGACGCATTATGACGACCATTCGCAGCAAGGTCACAGGGGCGTTTGATACACTGGCGGCAAAGCAGCCTGACGTGATCCAGACAGGCGCCATTCAACAGCCGACACCAACGGCCAGCGGCGGAGGCCCATCGGATCCGACTGGCGGCACGGCAGGCACAGCGCCCGCGCCCGTATCGGTTCGCATGGCTGTGTTCGAGATTGCAGAACTGCGCATTGACGGCACCAACATTCAGGCGGGCGATTTTCAGGTTATCGTTGAACCTACATCAATTGAAATCACGCTAGACGATCTGGTTATATGTGACCGTGGAACCCTGACGATTGCCAAGCTGGGCCGCGTTGCATCGGGCGGCGTGACTGCGCTTAACGATCTGGTGTGTCGTGGTTAGCTTTGAAGACGACCTGCGGAAGTTTGAACGTAAGACCACGCGCAAGATGACACAGGTGGGCCGCAAGGTTGCCTTGGAATTGTTCGGGCGGGTTATTTTGAAAACGCCAGTCGATACGGGCCGCGCGCGGGCCAATTGGCAAGTCACAATCGGCACAACGGCAAACGGCACGGTTGAGATTGACGACAAAAGCGGCGGCGCAACAATGTCAGCGGCAACGGCGGCAAGCGCGGGCTTCAATGCTGGCGACACGATCTACCTGACCAACAACCTGCCCTACATCCTCAAGCTTGAGGAGGGTTCGTCACAGCAAGCCCCTGCCGGAATGGTGGCGCTAACGGTTCAAGAGTTCGCGGCAATAGTTAAGCAGATCGGCATAGAAGTGAGTTTCCAATGAGCAACGTTGAAAGCAACATCACCCAAGCCCTAAACGCGCAAGCCGAAGTTATGATTGCAGCGCTTGGTTATTCTGCGATCTGGTCACGCAAGGGCGGCGACAAGCCTGCGGGCGAGCATGTCACGATCCAGCAATTGCCAAACGACAACCGCCCGGCAGGCCTATCGGATCAAGTTTATTTTCGGCAGGGCTTCTACATCATTACGCTGGTTTCACCGCTTGACGATTACGAAATCGTAGCGCGCCGCAAGGCTGGCGACATCGCTGCCTATTTCCTGCGAGGAAAGCGGCTAACGGCCAACGCCACAGAGGTCACAATCGACAGCCACAGCATTCGCGGCGGGCGGCAAGATGGCCAGCGATGGGAAACACCAATCTGGATCAGCTATCGGAGCATCACATGAGCAAAAAACAGACTTACACCCCCAAGATTGACGAATCGCCAACGGAGGCACCAAAGCCCCGCGCGCCGGAAAAGGTCAATCTGACAAACAAAGCGGGCGGGCGGGCAACGCCACTTGCTAAAGACGTTGAAGCCTGGATCAAAAAAGGCTGGTTTCGCGCCTAAGAGATACCCCAATCGCTCGCGGGTAGCCGTTTTGGCAAAGCGAGTTTCTACAACTCAACCTGAAATGACCCCGCGAGCGGGGTTTTGTCGCTTGGAAAGGCAATAAAATGACAGAAAATAACATCGGCCTAACGCTCTGGGGCGTTGCAGGCGCACCAGCCACAAACAACGCCGCAGGCTTTGAAGCCCTGACCTGGGTGCAGCTTAAGGGAACGCAGCAGCTTCCCGTTTTCGGCGTGACACATGCGAACATTGACGTGGCCGATCTTGGCACTGGCTTCACATCCGGCGTTAAGGGCGCAGCCACGGGCAAAGATACGTCCTTCACCTATCACGGCGACGGCACCGACACAGGCATTGCCACGGCCATCGTCGCGGCAAACGCTCAAGCGGGCATCTACTCGCTGAAAATCGTGCGCGGTTCCGGCACAAATAGCGGCGACGGCCCCGCGCCTGTCACTGGCGACGTTGTGCAATACGCCCACGGCTATCTGCACACATACGAGGAAAACCCGAAAGACGATTCATCGCATGAGGGCGCGTCAATCAACTTCAAACAAAACGCGGCCACAGTTGATGGCACCGAACCTTCTTAACTAATCCGCCTCGGCGGTAGGGGTGGCGCGGTTTGGTTCGCCCGTCACCCCACTTTGAACCAGAACCCAAGGATTTAACCGATGGACTTCAACAAATTTGACAGCCGCGCGAAAGCCGAGGCCGGATCACCCATGCACATCATGGACCCATGGACGGGCGAACCAATGATGGACGGCGACAAGCCTTGCCGGGTTATCCTGCGCGGCACCGCGTCGGCATCTATGCAGGCCAAAATGCGCGCCGCACAAAAAGCCGCGATGATGAGCAAAAAGGCCAAGGGCAAAGACGAAGACGACGAAGCGCGCGTTATGGAGGACATCCACAACCAGCTTTGCGAAGCCGCGGCGCCTTTCATTCTGGGCTTTGAAAACGTCAACAATGGCGACAAGCCCGCAACGGCTGATGATGCGCTATGGTTCCTCAATTTGTCATTCCCAGAAATGGGCGTGAAAGAGGATGACGATGGCGAGCCTGTTTTGAACGGCAATGGCGAACCCGTCTACCATATGATCAACAACCCGTTTGCAAAGCAGTGCAGCGAGTTTGCATCCAAGCAGGCTAATCGCTTGGGAAACGGAAAAGGCAGCTAATACTTGCCGCCCATCAAGCGGGCTGGTTGAACGCTGTTATCGAGTTAAAGAACGACAAGTCTGACCGGGCCAAGGAAAGCCGCCTTGCACGTCACGCTGCAAACAACACGCCCGCGCCCTTTGTGGAATTGGACGCGGGCGAATACCTGCTAAACATGCTGATAGAGGCGGGGCCGATTAAGTCTGCACCTATGGGCGGCGTTCAGTCGCTGGATTGGGTGGACCTCGCAGCCTATGCGTCACTGGCGGCGACTGACTTAGAACCTTGGGAAGCGGCGTTACTGCGCAAGATGTCAGACGCCTTTGTCTTGGGCATGAATGAAGGCGCAAGCCCGTTTTCAATCCCGCCAGCCGACCGCAAAACCGCAAAATAAAACGGCCTGCCTTAACGGGTGGTCCGGCAACCGTTCAAGGATATAAACATGGCTGATTTTGCGAACCTTGTTCTTGGTGTCGATACATCCGGCCTAAAGCGTGGTGAGCGCGCCTTGAACGACACGACACGCGCGGGCGGGCGAACTGAACGCGCGGTGAAGGGAACAGCGCAGGGGTTTGACCGCGCAGGACGCAGTGCTGCGATGGCGACACCAAAGGTTGCAGGGTTTGGGTCAGCTACGAATGTCACAAGGGGCATGGCGATAGCTGCTACGCGCGCCCTTACAGGAATGGTCATTGGCCTTGGCGCAATTATCGCCACAAGCGCGGGCCTTAGCAAATTCGTTAGTGCGACAGTTACTGCTGACGCTTCGCAAGCACAGCTTGGGGCTGCGATCCTGTCAACTGGCGGGTCGGCCAACCGCACCATTGATCAGCTAAACCAACACGCAGCCGCATTGCAGGACGTCACTAATTTCGGCGACGAAACCACGAACGCGATGCAGGGCTTGCTACTGACATTCACACAAATTCAGGGCGGAACTTTTGACCGTGCTACCGTTGCGGTTCTTGATGTGGCGACGGCGATGGGAACAGACCTAAATGCGGCAGCGCTGCAAGTGGGCAAGGCGCTAAACGATCCCGTCTTAGGCATGACCGCCCTGTCGCGTTCCGGCATTCAATTCACAGAATCGCAAAAGGATGCGGTCAAGGCTATGGTCGCGACCAACGACATCTTAGGCGCTCAAAACCTAATCTTGAACGAACTGGAAAGGCAGTTTGGCGGATCGGCAATAGCTGCCCGTGACACATTGGGCGGCGCTTTGACTTCACTGGGCAACGCTTGGGGCGACTTGTTCGAGATTTCGAGTGAGGGGTCGGCAGCATTGAAAGCCGCAGTTGAAAGCCTAATAGTCACGATTTCAGACCCCAAGTTTATTGCGTCAATTCAAGCAATCGGCGTCGCCATGTTTGGAATGGCTGAGGTCGCCATGAAGGCGCTTTCTGGATTGGTTGGCGTGTTTGATCTATTGGCTGACAACGCGGACATTCTGGTTATTTCAATAGGTGTATTGGCAGTTACAAAGCTGCCTGCGCTTGCTGCTATGGCAATTAGCACAACTGGCTGGCTGATCGGCATGACTGGCGCAATGACTGCGGCGTCAGTGGCGGCGGGTGTCCTGGCGGTGACTATGAACCTTATCCCGTTTGTTGCAGTAGTGACTGGCGTGACACTTCTTTACCGCGCATATCGCGACCTTGGCGACACCACGGGCGTCACGGCTGCGGTTACTGACACGCTCTCCGGATCGGTAGACGCGCTAAACGTCGCTCTTGATACATATAGTTCGTCACGGTCCGAGCCTGCACGGCAGGCTGCAATCGATAGCGCGAAGGCTATGGAGGCTGATGCTGCCGCGACCCTTGCAAACGTATCCGCAAAACTGGCGTTTTTACAGGTGCAGGCTGACAGCAACGCCTTATTCGCAGAAACCGCCAATCAGCCCGGCGGACTGATTTATGACCTAAAACTGCAAGTGGCAGAGGCTGAACGCCAATTGGAAAATGCCCGCAGGACCATGCAAGGCCTTGTTCGAGATGCGGCTGAAGTAAACGACGAAGCCGGCGATCTGCCGCCAATTATTAGGGCAGCGACAATCGAAGCGTCCGGCCTTGCTGGCCAAATGGGCGCGGCTGCAAGAAACGCGCTGTCATTTGTGCAGAACCTCGGTAACGCCAACATTTCAGGGTTGCGCGCTGAAGTGGCATCGCTGCGCGGCGGCGGGTCTGATCGTGACGCATTCGAGGCAAGCATTCGCGGGTCTGATGCTTTTCAGTTGGCGCTGACAGGGCCAGTCGGCCTTGCTGAAACTGCTATAGCCGGATTGAACGAAGAACTTGATGCGTTCGACTTGCGGGCAGAGCGGGCAGCACTCAATGCCGACAGGCTTGGGTCTTCGGTGGGGGGCGTAGGCGGTGCAGCAAGCGCTACGGCTGATGCACTCCAAGACCAGATCAGCGCACTAGAAGACGCGGCTGATCCTGTTCGCGTTTACACGCGCGAGTTGGCAAAGCTGGATGAATTGAAGCTACTAGGATTGTCTGACGGTGCCTATGCGGCGGCGGTCGAAGAATTGCGCGACCAGCTTAAAGACGCCACACCAGAAGTCGGCAAATTTACAAGCATGTTCAAGGACGGAATGGGCGATGCAATCGACTACATGGTTGACGGATTCAAGGACGGATTCCGTGGCCTGCTAGATATTCTGAAAAGCACAATTATGCAGGCGATCAAGTTTGCTATCGCCAACCCGATCAAGATAGCGCTAGGGATTGGCGGCGGGGCGGCAGGCGCGGCGGCAGGCGGCGGTGGCGGCTTGCTATCTGGAGCGATGAGCAGCCTGATCGGCGGGTTTGGCGAAAGCGCTGCAATCGGCGGCGGCATTGGCGCGACATTAGGCTCGCTGGCGGGCGGCACGGGCTTATTGGGTGGCGCTGGTAGCGTTCTTGCGGGCCTTGGGACTGGCGGGCTGTCTGGCGGGGTTGCTGCCATAGGGTCGGCTATTAGCGGCGTTGGCGCGGCTGCAACGGCTGGAACCGGAATGATTGGCGCGCTAGGCGCGGCGGCAGGCGCTATCGCTTTACCATTGCTCGCAGTCCTTGCCGTGGTCTCATTCTTCAAAACCAAAACCAAACTAATCGACCAAGGCATTCGCGCGACTATCGACATGGAAAGCGCCATGTTCGAGAGTTTCAAAGAGATTGAAAAGTCGCGGTTCTGGGGTCTGTCTAAAAAGCGTTCAACCAGCTACACCGCCATATCAGGCGAAGACGCAGCGCCGTTTGAAACTGCCGTCTTTGGCATTCAAGAAAGCGTGATCGGGGCAATGGATAGCCTTGGCCTTTCGATTGATGCGTTGGACGGGTTTACGCACGAGTTCAAGGTGTCGCTAAAGGGCTTGGACGACGCGGCCAAAGAGGCGGCGGTTCTTGACGCGCTGCAAGGTCTTGGCGATGCTATGGCTGACAACATCCTCGGCCTGTCAGACTTCGCACTGGCGGGCGAGGCCTCATATGCCACGCTAACCCGCCTTTCCGCCTCACTGGCGACCGTCAACGATGCTTTCCGTGACTTGGGCTTTGCAGCGTTTAACGTGTCCCTAGCGGGCGCTGACGCGGCGGCACAGTTTGCGGGCCTGTTCGGGTCGCTGGATAACTTCACTGCATCGACTGCGGCATATTACGATCAATTCTACACCAACGACGAAAAGCTGGCAAACGCGACGGCACGCCTAGGTGAAAACCTTGCAGCTTTGGGTGTTGATTTCATCCCTGCGACGAATAAGGCATTCCGCGATCTGGTTGATACGGCGATGATTGGCGGCGATAGCGACCTTGCTGCCAATCTGATCATGCTTGCCCCTGCATTTGACGCAGTAACAGACGCCGCCAACACGTTGTCTGATGCACTTATGGCGGCGGTGAATGAGGACGCATTTGCCACGGGCGTTGATTTCCGGCGCGGATTGTCACGGGCGTCCAACGGCATTGAATACACGCCGCAACAATCCCAAGCCGAATTGATGGCTGAATTGCGGTCACAAAATGCGCTGATGCAATCTACATTGGAAATCATCGCCAATTCATCAACGCAAACGGCGGAAAACACCGACTACAGCAACGCCCTGACATTGGATGCATTAGTATGACCACGCCCCTGCAAATCTTAGTCCCGCTCGCTGTTGCGGACGCAAACATCACGGCGTCAAACGTGGCGCTGGAAACTGCGTGGACTGCTGGCACCTATACGATTGGCGATCAGCGCCGGGTTGACGAGCGGCTTTTTGAAGTCAGCGCGGCCAGCACCACGGAGGAGCCAAGCGACACGGCAACCGATTGGTTTGATGCTGGGCCAGCCAACCGATACGCGGCGTTTGACCGGCAGCTTGGGATTGATAAATACCGCGTAGTCGAGACAAAAACGAGCAACGCGGATTCAATCACCTACACGATTGAGGCGTTGACGCGGATCGGCGGGCTTGCCATGTTTGGGCTGCAAGCGGCAAGCATTTCAATTGTTGCCACCGTTGATACGACAGGCGATGCGGCGAACATCAGTTACACCATGCAAGACGCCACCGATTACGGCGGGTCATTGTGGCGTTGGATGTTTTTGCCCGCAACATTCGAGCGCAAGTATATCAATTTCGCAGTGAACATCCCCGCAGGCGCTTCAATTGACATAACCATTACGAATACAGGCGACACGGCCAAGGTTGGCACGATTGCGCTTGGCATTGTTTCGCAGTTTGGGACTGTTGGGACCAGCACGGGCAAAAAGCTACTTAATCGTTCATTCAAGAAAACATCGGGAACACTTACGTCGCTGTTGCAGCGCACTTCTTCGTCACTCGTTTCATACAACGTCACCCTGCAAAACTATGAAGGCGATGCATTCTGGCGTCTGGTCGAGGACATTCAAGGCATTGGCGCGGTCTTTGTAGCGTCTGACCTTTATCCTGAATACTCAATTTACGGCACTTTGTCGTCGGCCAATCCGACCACGGCAGGTGTTGGCATATCCAAGGCAATCATCGAGGCGGAAGAATTATGACAACTCCCACAATCACACTTTACCCTGACACACTGCCCGCAAAGGGGCAGGCTAACGCTGCGTTTGATGTCAACGTCGATGATTTTCTAACGTGGCAAACCGTGACAAACGGGCCTGAGCTTGCGGCAATGATTACTTGGACGGTTGGTGTTCGTGATACAGTCCTGGCTACGGCGCTTGCGGGCAACTTGCCGCCCCTGACGGGCGAGGCGTTGAATTTCTTTCGCGTCAATGCTGCGGAGGACGGCGGCGAGTTTCGCACCCCTGCGCAGGTCTTGGGGGATATTGGCGGGACGGCTGCACTGGCATTGAAGGCACCGCTCGCAAGCCCTGCACTGACTGGAACGCCTACCGCACCAACAGCGGTAACGACAACCAACACAACCCAGATTGCCACGACAGAGTTTGTGCAGCAGGAAATTGCGGTTATCCCCCCAACACCCGCAGGCGTTACAGTTATCAGCACAACGGTTGTTTCAACTCCCGTTGCATCGGTTGACCTAACTGGCTTCGTCCCTGCGGATTACACGTCTTATGAAATCGAATTGATCAACGTCATTCCGGTCACTGACAACGTGTCTTTGAATTTGAGGACCAGCTCTGATGGC
>ERZ888423.3192-NODE-3192-length-11098-cov-6.216064_pt1 | contig 11098 bp, 11 predicted proteins | sample MGYA00520523_ERZ888423 | MGnify/ENA primary metagenome ERZ888423 (study PRJEB32303, sample SAMEA104408611) | aquatic metagenome | biome: Brackish water; feature: Pelagic; material: water | place: Baltic Sea | collected 2014-06-08T10:24:00 | depth 30,27 m ...
GGCTGCTGTTCATCAGTTTGGCAAAATTGGTGCCCATGCTATGGTGGGTGGTCACAGTGCTATACATATGGACGTTCCCCCTTATGTGATGGGTTCAGGTAACCCCTGCGTACCGGTAGGCGTGAATACTGAAGGGCTTAAGCGACGTGGTTTTAGCCCTGAATCTATTGCTGCCCTTCGCGATGCCTACAAAATAGTTTACAGAAGAGGCTTGTCTCTTGATGAAGCCAAAAATCAAATACGTCAGCGTCAAACTAATGAGCCGATTACTGCTGATGTATTACAAGTATTGTTAGATTTTCTTGAATCAAGTCAGCGGGGTATTATTCGACCATGACGCGTCGAATTGGGTTAGTAGCCGGTGAACCGTCTGGTGACCTCATTGCAGCCCGAGTTCTGCAAGGTTTAAATGCTTCGGGGCATCAAGCCTTTATGGCCGAAGGTATTGGTGGGCCCGAATTAGCCCATCAAAAAATGACTATCTGGCATGAAATGCATGCTTTATCAGTATTTGGCTACGTCGATGCTTTAAAAAGTTTACCCAAACTGTGGTCAATTTTTAATGATTTATGTCGTCGCTGGCAAAAAACCCCACCTGATTTGTTTCTAGGTGTTGATGCACCTGATTTCAACTTACGCTTAGAAAAACGACTTAAGCAGCAGGGGGTGCCAACCGTACATTTTGTCAGCCCCTCTATTTGGGCATGGCGTTATGAGCGTATTCACACCATTAAATTGTCTGTTGATTTAATGTTGACTGTTTTTCCCTTCGAGCAGGCAATTTATGAAAAAGAGGGCATACCTGTCAAGTATGTGGGTCATCCTTTAGCCGACGTCATACCAATTCAACCCGATCAAGCTACAGCTCGTAAACAGCTGGGTTTAACTGAACTCGCTGAAGTGTTGGCTATTTTGCCGGGTAGTCGGTCATCTGAAATTAAGTTGATGGCACCGCTTTTTTTGCAAACGGCCCAGCGTTTGGTTCAGCAAAATCCAAACTTGGTTTGTTTAGTGCCTATGGTTAATGATCAACGTTTTTATGAATTTATGAAAATTTTGGCTCTATACCCTGTACCAAATTTACAGGTTTTAAGAAAAACTGATGCAACGTTTCTGGGCAATAACCCATTGTCATGGTTAGCCCTGCAGGCCTGTGATCGGGCATTAGTTACCAGTGGTACGGCTACGTTAGAAGCCGCCTTATTTAAACGACCAATGGTCATCAGTTACGTCTTAACACCTTGGATGCGTCGCTTAATGGCTTGGAAGTCAGGCCAATCGAAACCCTATTTACCTTGGGTTGGTTTACCCAATGTACTTGCAAATGAAACACTTGTACCTGAGTTATTGCAAGACGATGCCACACCCGATGCATTGTTTGATGCCATGCAAGCTTTAGCAAACAATCCTGATCGGTGCCAGTACATTGTTGATCGCTTCATCACCATGCATGAAACGCTTCGTTGTGACACGCCAAGCCGTGTGGCCGAAGCCATCGCTGAACTACTTGATGGCAAACGTAATGACAATTGAGCCTACTCAGGCTGTTATTTATATAGCTGGGGTTGATGAGGCTGGCCGAGGGCCTTTAGCAGGCGATGTCTTTGCCGCTGCGGTTGTACTGTCTTCATCTAACCCAATTGATGGGTTAGATGATTCAAAGAAGCTAAGTGAAAAAAAACGTGACTATTTAGCACCCATCATAAAATCTCGTGCTGTGGCTTGGGCGATTGCGACTGCCAGTGTGGCTGAAATCGATGAGATAAATATTTTGCAAGCAACTCTTTTGGCCATGAAGCGTGCTGTTGAGCAGCTTGGTTTGCCCCTTACAGAGGTTCTAATTGATGGAAATCGTGCCCCCAAGTTGGCTTTTCCAACTCGAACTATCATAGGTGGAGATGCCTCTGTAGCAGAGATCTCAGCCGCTTCAATATTAGCTAAAACAGCCCGTGACGCAAGTTTGGTGGTGTTGCACGCTAAGTACCCTGGGTATGGGTTTGATCATCACAAAGGCTATGGCACGGCCCTCCATATGGCTAAGCTAAAAGAGTTAGGACCTTGCCCTGCCCACCGAAGAAGCTTCGCCCCAGTACGAGCCTTATGTAACGCAAATCGAATATGAAAGAAATAACTTCACGCGCTAACCCGCTTTGGCGCGACTGGATGCATCAACGCTCTGCCGCAGGGCGGCCTGGAAATTTGATTTGGCTTGACGGCCCGCATTTGTGTCAAGCTTGGTTAGCCAAACATTTGCAACCACTTTGGGCTATTTTTGATGAAAGCAAGGTTGCTTTGCCGCAAATTTCAACTTTGATTCAGCAGACTGATCCGACCCGTCAGATCTCTTTAACCCATGCATTATTTGAGCAACTCAGTTCAGTCAAGGCTTCTCAAGGTATTTTGTTTTTAGTTGAGCACGCGGCAGCGACCCCTCAATCGAATTTGCCTGAGACTCAACTTGATGAGTACTCTAAAAACCAGGCTTTATCGGGTAGCGCTTTCAATTTTGACCGTGCTGTTTTACTCGATTCAATTCAAGACCCCGGAAACTTGGGCACAATTTTACGTTTAAGTGCGGCGGTTGGCGTGACACATGTCATATTAGGGTCTGGTTGTGCTGCAGTTTGGTCGCCTAAAGTGCTTAGAAGTGCTCAAGGGGCCCATTTTGCTCTAACGTTGAAAGAAGTTGACAATGCGGTGCAATGGCTCAAAATGTACCGTCAGGCCACTGAACAACCCGCCACCGTATTGGCGACTGCTGTGGTGGGTGCCCAATCGCTATGGTCTACTCAGTTGCCAAAGCGTTCAATTTGGCTTTTTGGGCACGAGGGCCAAGGCGTGAACCCTGAATTATTAGCAATGGCCGATATTAAAATAAAAATTGAGCACGACCAATCGGTTGTCGACTCGCTGAACGTTGCGAGTGCTGCTGCAATTTGTCTATTTGAGCAAAATAGACAGAGCAATCGTTTAAATAGATGACAGCTTAGTCATTCTAAGCGTTAATAGGCTTTGTAAGTATCAAGCTTCACCTCTTGCAAAATGGTGGTTGATATCTCTTCAATTGATTTGCTCGTGGTTGATAACCAAGGTATACCCTCGAGTCGCATCATACGTTCAGCCTCAGCTACTTCGTGTCGGCACTGAGCCAAAGACGAATAGGTACTATCAGGGCGTCGTTCGTTTCTGACTTCACACAGACGCTCTGGCTGAATAGTCAACCCAAACAAGTTGTTACGATATTTTTTTAATGTATTAGGTAAGCTACCTTGGTCAAAATCTTCAGGAATGAGGGGAAAGTTTGCGGCTTTCACGCCATATTGCATAGCCAAATATAAGCTTGTCGGTGTTTTTCCACAGCGTGACACGCCGACTAAAATAACATCTGCCTGAGCCAGCCCATTAACAAATTGACCATCATCATGCGCCAAACTGTAGTTAATTGCATCCATACGGCTTCTATACTGTGCCGAAGATGCAGCTTTGTGTGATTTGCCAATAGAGTGGCTTGATTTCAAACCTAAGGCGAGTTCTAAAGGCTCAACAAAACCCGAAAAAAGATCTAAAAATATAGCGTTAGCTGACTTTATTCGAGTAGAAACTAAAGAGTTGACCAGCGTTGTGAAGGCGATGGGTTTGACACCTTGCTTAAGGGCTAATTGATTGATGCGCGCCACAACTGCATCAGCCTTTTCTATCGAATCGATAAAAGGTTCGCGTACTTGAATAAACGCCACACTTTCGAACTGAGATAAAACGGAATGGCTAAATGTTTCAGCGGTAATACCCGTTCCATCAGAAATAATAAATACGGTGCGCTCAATTGCAGGGTTAGACATATGTAAAAATCCGTTAAAGAAGTTAATGTAGGGTAGTACAATGCACTGCAACATTCTTATATATTTGTGATGGCACCTTAAGGCCAGTTTGGTTAGTATTCGAACGTCTACGCTAGTATGCACCCCATATTAACCAAACTCGCTTTCCATTTATTGTAAAAGGTGACTTCATGTCGTACGTAGTTTCATTTGAGCAGCTTCGTAATACCGATGTTGACTCTGTTGGGGGTAAAAACGCCTCGTTAGGGGAAATGATCAGTCAGTTAGCCGATGCTGGGGTGCGTGTGCCCGGTGGGTTTGCGACCACGGCCCAGGCTTTTCGTGACTTTTTGTCGGCTACGGGTTTAGATAAGAAAATTGCAGATCGTCTGGCAACCCTTGACTCTGAAGACGTGCGTGCTTTGGCACAAACTGGCGCTGAGATTCGTAAATGGTTAGTTGAAACCCCGTTACCTGAACAACTTGATCAAGACATTCGTACGGCTTTTGCCCAGTTAGATGCTGATGGTAAGGGTTCTTTTGCTGTGCGCTCATCTGCCACAGCCGAAGACTTGCCCGATGCATCGTTTGCAGGTCAACAAGAAACGTTTTTAAATGTTGTCGGAATTGACGATGTCATCGACAAAATTCGTCATGTTTTTGCTTCGTTGTATAACGATCGTGCCATTTCATATCGTGTTCATAAAGGCTTTGCTCACGCCGATGTTGCCCTGTCTGCGGGCATACAGCGTATGGTGCGTTCAGACTTGGGTAGTGCGGGCGTTATGTTTACCATTGATACCGAGTCTGGTTTTAAAGATGTGGTGTTTATTACGTCCTCTTACGGCCTAGGCGAAACCGTTGTTCAAGGTGCTGTAAACCCAGATGAATTCTACGTTTTCAAACCCACTTTAGCCAAAGGCTTGTACCCCATCATCAGTCGTCGTATTGGCTCAAAAATGATGAAAATGGAGTTTGACGCCAAGCGTGAAAGTGGTCATGCCGTTCGCACCGTTGATGTGCCGGCTTCTGAACGCAATCGTTATTCACTTAGCGATGCAGACGTTATAGAGCTTGCTCGTTATGCTGTCATCATTGAAAATCATTACAAACGTCCTATGGACATTGAATGGGGCCGCGACGGCATTGACGGCAAAATTTATATTTTGCAAGCACGACCAGAAACTGTAAAGTCACAGCAATCTGCTAATGATGTGCAATACCGTTATCACTTGAAAGCAACCGGCGAGATTTTATTTACAGGTCGCGCAATTGGTCAGAAAATAGGCTCAGGTGCAGTTCGTGTCATTACCGACTTGTCTGAAATGGATCAAGTGCAAACAGGTGATATTTTAGTTACCGACATGACTGACCCCAATTGGGAACCCGTCATGAAACGCGCCTCAGCAATTGTGACCAATCGGGGTGGTCGTACGTGTCATGCCGCTATCATTGCCAGAGAGCTGGGTATTCCTGCCGTAGTGGGGTGTGGTGACGCAACTGACCGACTGAAAGATGGTCAACAAGTGACCGTTTCGTGTGCAGAGGGCGATGAAGGCCGTATTTATGACGGTTTGATTGAAACTGAGGTCGAAGAAGTGCGTCGAGGTGACATGCCTGCTCTTGACTTAAAAATCATGATGAATGTAGGTAACCCTCAATTGGCATTTGATTTTTCACAAATACCTAATGCAGGCGTTGGTTTAGCCCGCCTAGAATTCATTATTAATAACAATATTGGTATTCACCCTAAAGCGGTGCTTGATTACCCGAATGTTGATGCTGAGTTAAAGCTGGCCGTTGAGTCGGCTGCTCGCGGCCATGCCAGCCCAAGGTCATTCTTTGTTGACAAACTGGCCGACGGTATGGCGACCATCTCTGCAGCATTTTGGCCCAAGACAGTGATTGCCCGTTTGTCAGACTTTAAGTCAAACGAATACCGTAAACTGGTAGGGGGCTCACGTTACGAACCCGAAGAAGAAAACCCGATGCTGGGCTTTAGGGGGGCTTCACGCTATATTTCAGCTGACTTTGCTGAGTGCTTCAAAATGGAATGTGAAGCAATTCGTAAAGTGCGTGACGACATGGGTTTGACCAACATGGAAATCATGGTGCCTTTTGTGCGCACGGTCAAGCAAGCTAAACAAGTGATCGACTTATTGGCAGCACACGGTTTGGCGCGTGGCCAGAATGGTTTGCGCATCATCATGATGTGCGAGTTACCAACCAATGCTATTTTGGCTGAACAATTTCTTGAGCATTTTGATGGTTTTTCCATCGGTTCAAACGATATGACTCAGCTGACCTTGGGTCTTGACCGAGACTCCGGTATGGAATTATTAGCCGCAGACTTTGATGAACGAGACGAAGCCATCAAGTTCTTGCTCAGTCGTGCCATCAAAGCATGTTTGAAAGCGGGTAAGTATGTGGGCATTTGTGGTCAAGGCCCAAGTGACCATTCTGATTTTGCCCAATGGTTAAGGGACGAGGGAATTGGTTCACTTTCTTTGAACCCTGATACGGTGGTCGATACGTGGAAGAAGTTGGCTGCTGGTTAGGCCAGGAGGGGTGGTGCAAGGCATCACCCCTCTCACACCAATCACGACATCTATCTATACTCTTTTTAAACAACGCTCTCGATACCGCTCAGTAAACCACTAGGTTAAATTCTTAGTGGTGTCGTTTTTCATAATGCGTTGGTGTTCGCGAACCCAGTCTTTTTCCTGCTCGGCATTACGTTTGTCGTGTAATTTTTTCCCTTTTCCCAGGCCAAAATCTAATTTGATGCGACCATTTTTGTAGTGAAGGTTTAAGGGAACTAAGGCAAAACCCCTTTGTTCAACTTTTCCAATGAGCTTACTGATTTCTTCAGCATGTAGTAAAAGCTTTCGGGTGCGGGTGGCATCTGGCACAACGTGGGTTGATACCGTTGGTAGGGGGCTAATATGCATACCCAGTAGCCAAAGTGCGCCCTCTATGACGATGACATAGCTCTCTTTTAATTGTGCTCTGCCTGAACGAATAGCCTTGACTTCCCAACCTAAAAGAACCATTCCCGCTTCAAAACGTTCTTCAATAAGATAGTCGTGGAAGGCCTTTTTATTTTCAATAATGCTCATAATAATCTTACCGCGTTGTTAAAACGTTAAACTTACAACCATCATTCTATCCATTTGCTTAAACCTATGCATGTAATCGAACGCTCAGTACTTGTACCCTATAGCGCCAATCAGATGTTTGACTTAGTAGCCGACGTTGAAAAATACCCTGAATTCATGCCATGGTGTGGGGGCAGTTCGGTATCGCATAGCGATGAACACGGTATGCAAGCTTCTATTACGATTTCTCTGGCTGGCGTGCGTCAAACGTTTACAACCCGTAATCGTCATGATTACCCCAACTCAATTGAGTTATCGTTAATTGATGGGCCCTTTTCAGACTTGGTGGGGCATTGGTCTTTTGTACCCATAACTGACGACGCTTGTCGGGTGGTTTTTAATCTCAAGTATTCTTTTTCAAGCCGAGCCCTGCAAATGGTTGTCGGGCCTATCTTTAATCGAATCGCAACCAGCTTTATTGATTCGTTTACCCAGCGTGCTGAGGCCTGCTATGGCTAGTGTAGTGACAATTTGTTTTGCGCAAGTAGACAGAGTTTGGTTAGAAGAGCTGACAATTCCAGAGGGGGCAACCCTTGCAGAAGCTGTTCAAGCCAGTCGTTTTACGGCTGAACATCCTGACTTTGACTGGCGCCATACTGGTTTAGGGGTTTACGGTAAAAAATGTACGTTAAACACCTTAGCTCAAGATCAAGACCGTATTGAAATTTATCGTCCTTTGGCCTTTGACCCCAAAGAGTCTAGACGTCGCCGAGCTGCGCATCGTGCCCGTTTACTTCAAAAACCTAAAGAACCTCGTCGTGGAAGGAAACTAAAAGTATGACTGCAGCCCCTATTGAATCAACCGACGTTGTTTTATTTGAATCCCTCACGACGCAGTCAGGTCATGTGATCGGTTTGGCCACCTTAAATATGCCGCGCACCTTAAATGGGTTGTCACTTGACATGGTTCGCTTGCTTGATGCTCAGCTTAAGGCTTGGCGAGACGATGCGAATGTTTCAGCGGTTGTGATGCGCGGGGCAGGAGAAAAAGCTTTTTGCGCGGGTGGTGATTTACATGGCATTTACAAGTCAATGGTAGTCAATCTGGGTCGCCCCGGCCATGACAACACATTTGCTTGTGATTTTTTTGCTGAAGAATACGCACTAGACTATTTGATTCATACCTTTCCAAAACCAATTATCTGTTGGGGTGACGGCATTGTGATGGGCGGGGGCATGGGCCTCATGATGGGGGCTTCGCATCGAATTGTGACCGAGCATTCTGCATTGGCCATGCCAGAGATTACTGTAGGTTTGTTTCCAGACGTGGGTGGCTCGTGGTTGCTCGCGCGTGCACCGGGGCGAACAGGGTTGTTTTTAGGTTTAACAGGCCTCACCATTCATGCCGGCGATGCACTATTTTGTGGCATGGCTGACTATTGTGTGAAACGTAACAGTTGGTCTGCTTTACTGCAATCGCTTACAGAAACCGACTGGTCTGAACAAAACCAAGCTTTTGAGTTGACTGCTGAGGCAATTCGTTTGAACCAAGCTGAGCCACCTGTGCAAGGCCCTGTCAGGCAATATTTTGATGATGTCAACCGTGTTTGTGCAGGGTTTGATCTTGATCGTATTGTGGCTTCAATTCAAACATTAGAAAATCACCCAGAACCAGCGTTTCATCGAGCCGTTAAAAACTTACAACGGGGTTGCCCAGGTAGCGCACGATTGACGTGGTTGCTTTATCAACGAGCGCCTTTGTTATCACTTGTTGAAATTTTCAAGCTTGAATATGGTGTGGCGGTTGAATGTGCCGCCAGTGGCTCTTTTCAAGAGGGCATCAGGGCGTTATTGATTGATAAAGATCGCACCCCTAAATGGCCAACGGCTACCTTAGTTGAAACGGACGGTGAGTGGTCGAACCCTTATTTTGCTTTTAAAACAACTGATTCGAGGCACCCATTGGCTAAGCTTGGGCAAACTTGAATTTTAAAAATTAAAAAGCGTAAGGAAGAGGGTCAAGCACAATCTTGATAGGGGTGGGTTGCTGTTTTGAAGCAGGCAAGTTTAGGGTTAGGTCGCCATCATGTGCTGCAGTAATCGTTGACTCAAATAACAAATCGGTTCGATTGTGCTCTAACATTTGGCTTGTTACACTGCTAACGATGCGACCACAGGGCTCATTCGTTTGGGACGCACTGAAAACGTCAGATGCTAAGCTAACCTGTATTGCTTGATCTATGTGACCTAGAAACATACGCCTTTTAAGCGTGCCACGATAGTGTGCGCGTGCCACGACCTCTTGACCCGGGTAGCACCCTTTAGTAAAGCTCACCGCACCAATTAAATCAAGATTGAGGGTTTGCGCAATAAATAAGTCTTGAGTCGATTGTTCAACCCAGGGTAAACCTGCCTGCACATCAAACTGTTGCCAAGTTGAAACGTGATGTGGTGACTCAGTTGCAAGAGACGTTAAATCTTCAATCGCTTCAATGGCCTGCTGATGGCCTGAACTGGCTAACCACCACCAACGCAAGGGTTGAGCCTGGGCACTCGGTGCAGTAGGTGCGCACACCCAAGTTCCTGTTACGTGCTCCGCTTGCTGCCAAGGCTGGCGGGGTAGTGTGTGTTTAAGCACGTGTTCTAGGGCTTCCACATCAACTGAACTGACGCCCACGATGCCTAAAGGTTCAACAGCTTGTTCAGTTTCTGTGAACACCACTTTGCTGCGCATGACGAACATACGTAAACGTTTGATCAAGGCTGGTGCGACTGAAATATGCGTGAAACACTTGTACACGGGTTCAGGTTGATCGTTGCGAGTGAGCAGCATTGTGGCTAACACCCGACCTTGTGCCGTACAGTAACCTGCAAATTGAGCTTTTTGATCGGTTTGTTGGGTAATATCTTGTGTCAATTGACCTTGTAAAAAGGCCGTCGCATCAGCCCCCGAGACCGTAAAAGTTTGTAACTCGGGGCAACGGTAAACGAACCAAGTTGGGTGTTCGTGTGTCGACCCCGTCACAGAAGAGTTGGTCAAGCGGGCAAGAATGGGGTGAATGGTTTCCATTGCTCAATTTTGACACAAATTTAAGAGTCAGCTTCCAGTACACTTACTAGCGTGATGAAAATACTTTTTAAACTGTTTATTAGTCTTTTTGTATTCTTAGGTTTATCAGCTGGCCTAGTGATAGGGGGTGCCTATTATTGGGCCAATAGCCCCCTAATATTAAGCAAGCCAACAATCGACATTCGCATTCCACAAGGGGTGACACCCAACCGCGTTGCTCAGATTATTCAACAGTCTGGTGTCGATATGCCACCACAGGCCTTTGTTTGGTTGTCCCGCATAACGGGTCAAGACAAGTTAATTAAAGCGGGTGGCTATCAAGTCGTTCAAGGCGAGTCAGCTTTAGGGTTGCTAGACCGCTTGGCAAGGGGCGACGTGACCAACCGTCAGGTTACTTTTATTGAAGGGTGGAATTTGGCACAAATTCGCGCAGCGTTAGCGGCTCACCCAGACATTGATGTGACATTGGGCGACATTACGGAACAGCCTGAGTTGGCTCAAAAGCTTGGGGTTGATTCAAATTACCTTGAGGGCTTGGTATTTCCTGATACATATGTTTTTCCGGTCGGTTCAACTGACCAAGAAATTTTACAAAATGCGATTGTGGCGCAACAAACTATCCTAGATCAGGCTTGGGCCGAGCGTGCACCCGACTTACCTTTAAAAACCCCACAAGAAGCTTTAATTTTGGCTTCAATTATTGAAAAAGAAACGGGGCATGGCGAGGAAAGGGCGCGTATTGCTGGGGTCTTTGTGAATCGTTTGCGCGTGGGTATGCCGCTTCAAACTGACCCAACGGTAATTTACGGTATGGGTGACAAGTATCAGGGCAAAATTCGTAAAGTTGACTTGCAAACCGATACCCCTTGGAATACCTATACTCGCAAGGGTTTGCCCCCTACACCGATTGCCGCAGTCAGCCGTGCTTCACTTGAAGCGGCTTTAAACCCTGAGGATCACACATATTTTTATTTTGTGTCAAAAGGTAACGGCACCAGTGCTTTTGCCAAAAATTTGGCAGAACATAACCGCAATGTTTCAACATATATTTTAGGTAGACGGTAATGAGCTCTTCTTATGGTCGGTTTTTAACGTTTGAAGGTGTTGATGGT
>ERZ888423.3193-NODE-3193-length-11097-cov-25.697971_pt1 | contig 11097 bp, 14 predicted proteins | sample MGYA00520523_ERZ888423 | MGnify/ENA primary metagenome ERZ888423 (study PRJEB32303, sample SAMEA104408611) | aquatic metagenome | biome: Brackish water; feature: Pelagic; material: water | place: Baltic Sea | collected 2014-06-08T10:24:00 | depth 30,27 m ...
ACTCGTGGTATTGACTGGGGCAGGCATCAGTCATGACTCCGGGATACCCACCTACCGCGATCAGCGGGGTACCTGGCTGCACTCGAAGCCCATACAGGAACAGGCATTTCTGAGTGACGAAAGTACGCGACGGCGCTACTGGGCGCGCTCATGGTTTGGCTGGCCGGTCATGCGGGATGCGCTTCCCAATCCTGCACATGTTGCACTAGCACAGCTAGACCAGTGCGGCTCTATCGAACTGGTGATAACCCAAAACGTGGACAGACTCCACCAGTGCGCAGGAAGCCGCAACGTCGTTGACCTGCATGGTCGGGTAGATCAGGTTCGCTGCCTCAATTGCGATGCCCTTCACCCCAGAGACAGCATCCAATGTCTGCTGAAAAAGCAAAACCCGTGGCTCAGCGCCGTCCAATCAAACCATCTGGCAAGACCGGACGGTGACATGGAGGTGCCCGAGGATATTTTTCACGCACTGTCGCTACCCAAGTGTCATAACTGCAGCGGTGACCTGATGCCAAATGTGGTTTTTTTTGGTGGAAGCGTACCGCCAGCAAGAGTGCGCACCTGCCTTGACGCGCTGGACAAGGCGGACGCCCTTATCGCAATAGGAAGTTCACTGATGGTTTTTTCCGGCTATCGTTTCTGTCGCAGGGCGAGTCAATTGGGCAAACCTGTCGTGATTATCAACCCTGGCATCACGCGTGCCGACGACCTCGCTCACGTGAAACTACAATCACCGGCTGGCCCGCTCCTTACGCGAGCCATTGAGCACATTAATCAGGGTCGGCGCCTTTAGCCATCCGCTCACGATAATCCCAGGTAAATAAACGCAAAGGTTCGATGGTTATCAAAATCTCGTCCTCGACGCGAGACAGCAGCCAGCTCCCCAATTTGGAATCCGTGCCGCCGAGATAGCGCTGCAGCATTTCACGGAGTACTTCGCCATCAGCAGCGGAACTCAGACGCGCAATGCCCTGCCCCCTGACACCGTGGTAGGGCGGCTCATTGGGCGCCAACTCAAAACCAACTCGGTCGCTGCGCTCTAGCAGGCGGATCAATTGAGAGGACCGGTGCGATACACAACGGAAGTGCTCACCATCAAATATATACCACACCGATACAACGCGCGGAAACCCATCCTCACCTACGCACGCCAGGCGCAAAGGAAACGTACTGTGTTGCAAGAAAGCGTCTATCTCAGTCTTTCCCCAAGGGCCTTTAAGGGCGAGTGCCATGTTCGTTTCTCCAGAAGTCGCCAGTTAGATCGTGCTATCCCAGCAGGACAAAGCCATAGCAGAGCATCATAACGGATTTTCTAGGCCTACGCTGCATAGGGCGATCAGTGGTAAGCGGGCGATTATTTCTTCTGGATAACCAATGTGATCTGGCCGACGTTAACACCCCACTTGGACATGACTGACTCGTTCAGCAGCACCGTGTCTGAAACCAAATACATTCGGTCATCAACGTTTACGTCTATCGTGCCGTCACCATAAGGGATACGCAGAACATATTGCATGAACAAACTATTGCCCAACACCTTCATTTGGGACTCACCAATAACGTCACCCGCCGTTGCTATATAGGCGCCGGCGGCTGTTCGTTCTAGCGTCCATACCCTCGTTTGTTCCTCGCCATCGTCAAACACAAACTGTTCGTCGAGGGTCCCAACACCACCCTCCCAGCTCGCATCGATGGTGGCGTTGAAGTAGCGAATTACCCGACCACTACGATCCTTAACGATGCCACTTGCCATCAGCTCTCCGCTAAAAAATGTTTCGGCCACAAGAACAGGACTATTTTCAGCATATTCCTCAATCGGCACCGCGGAACATCCATTAAGCGTTATCAGCAAGGCCGCACACAGTAATGCCAAGAATTTTGATTTCATCATGACCTGGCCTTATTTTGTGTCGTCGTAATCTCGTTGTCCGGCGTGCTTCCCGTCAACTTTAGCTCATCTGGCGTGCAGGCCACTGGGGACAGATCCTCATAGCGGTAACGGATATCAACCGACTGGCCAGCGCCCTCAGCATCACCGATGTTAGAGAGCCCTCGGAACCGAGTGAGGCGTTTCAAAACAGGGTCGTATCCAAGTTCGATGGAGGAAACCAGCCTGCCGATTAACCAATTGTCTAGTCTCAGAATAAAACATTGGTCTGTCTCGTTGCTATAGCTGCAGCGCGCCGCCTTGATGCGTAAATCTACCAGGCTCTCCCTGGCTGCAAACGGGAACTGAAACTCTTTACTCTGACCATCGACAAGAGCATTCCAGTTTTGTGTCACAAAGTTGTCGAAGCCAGCGTCGATGACAATTGGCATGCTGGCTTGTGAAACCGGGAACAGAAATTCTTGCGGCTCCGGATTGCCCGCGGCTTTCACGGTCATTATAAGCTGATCCTGTATCAGCTCGACAGCTATCACCTCTTGCGAGTAAAAATTGTGCTGCACAAAAGATGGCGTCAACGGTCCCGATGAATAGTTCAGCACCTTATGTGCGATCAGCTCTTGCGCCATATCTCTGTAGAGTACGTCATGCGTCAGCGCATTGTCACTGACACAATGCGTTTCCGTATACAGTGGTGCTGTGCTGTCCAGATCAAACGCTGCACCAACGACCCTAACGCTCACCTCTTTTGCATAGGCCTGCTGCGTCACCGGCAATAGGGCCAGAGCGAAAAGGCAGATAAGGTGACAGCGATGCATTGTGGCTATCGCGGCGCTAGCTCGCGTCCGTGTCGTGCGGCCTGTAGAGTCCTTTCCCGGTTATTTTGGGAAGCTCCATTGCGGCAACCAAACCAGGCGTATGTTCTACTACTGCCGGCACCGCATTCACGATAGCTGTCGCCGTTTGAATAACACCTGCCACAGCATGATCGCCATTACGATCCTCCATATCCATAGAAATTTCCATGCGTGGCTCACCCTCGATAATGACCCGATAACCCTTGCCTTGGGGCCAATCGGGCGCGATATCATCAGTGAGTCGCGTCACGTGTTCTAGCACGACGACTTCCCTGCCATCCATAACGCCTCTCACCTCAAAACGCATGGCGCCCGTAGTGCCAGCCTTAAACGTCCCCATGCCATTGTGAATATCTTCTGTTAGAGGGAGACGCTCATGTACTTCATAGACTTTATCCAGGGTGATACCTAAACCGGCCGCTACCGAGTGAACCGAGCCGCCCCATCCCAAAGACAGCATGCCCTCTCTAAACAACATGCAGTCATGATCTATCGGATAGCCAAAACCCATCACCTCGCGAATCGTGTGCTCCTGCTCATACGTTGCATAATTGACAATTTCACGCATGCGAATACTGCTCCAGTACTCCGACAATCCAGTAAAAACGAGTGGCATAGTGTCGTTGGCGAAGCCCGGGTCAATGCCATTATTAAAGCAGGTAGACTTGCCTTCTTCGCACGCCGCCTTTAAAGGATCTGCCAGGAATGTAATCCCTGGATTATGAGGATACTGCAACATAAACAATGAGCTAGACACCACATTGATACCCTGGCGAAGACATTTTGCCTGATCCTCCGCCGCCTCCATCATGCGCGTCTCTGAGTGGGCGGTATAGATCACGCAGTCAGGTCGAGTCGCTAAGGCTTCATCGACGTTATCTGTAGCCAGAACGCCAGCCAGCTGCTCAAGACCAATTAACTCACCAACATCGCGACCCGATTTTTCAGGGGAACTGACAATATGTGCAACTAACTCTAGCTCGGGGTGGCCCAGTACTGCCCGCACAGCATAACTCCCAACATTTCCTGTACCCCATGTAACAACCTTGTATGGCATGAATTTATCTCCTTATAGTCTAATGAATGCACTCATAGAACATATGCAACAGTAGCGGGCGCTACTGGAGCGATTAAATCTTCAACCCGTTGCTCGAATCTCTGCGACGGCTTCGGCCAGCGCTGTCTCCAATGCCGTATACGACATGCCCAACTCATTGATCCCTCGAGAAGGATCAAACAACAGGGAACCCGCCGCGGTTGTTTTCAACACATCCAACGGCATCATAGGGCGCCTGCCGGTCTTACGAGCAACAATATCCATGCCCATGGCCAGTGGCCACAAAAAGGACTCAGGTATATTCCAGTTTGGCACCGGCACATCAGCGATTCTGCCAATGATTTTGAAATAGTCTCGCGTGGTAGCGCGCTGATTCCCGATAAGATAACTACGCCCAACAGAATCTTTTTTGATCAACGCTCGTGCAATTGCGTCAGCCGCGTCTTTGACATAGACATAGGTGTACGTGGTATCTGCACCAATCAATGCGGGTAGCTTCCCATCCACCGCTCTCTTCACTTCCATGGTCTCTTTGTCATCCCCGGCACCTATGACTGCCGCAAGATGTACGATAGTGAGCGGCAAGCCCTTGTTTTCATACATTGCCCATCCCGCCTGGTCGCCCAGATATTTACTTCTCGCATAATTACTGGGATGCCGACCGGGAAGCGTCTGTTCATTAAAAGGTAGGGTATCCGGCACGCCATAGGCCAGCGGAGTACTCACCTGAACCACTTTTTCTACACCTGCTTCAAGACAGGACTCAAACACATTCGTTGCACCGCGCTCATTGAGAGCATAGAAGTGCCTTTTGTTGCGGCTCCAAAATTCGCGATAGCCCGCTATATTTACCACTCCCCAGGCCCCCTTAAAGGCCGCAGATAAGCTTGATTTTCGGGTAATGTCGCCGTAGTGGAAGCTGATGTCGGGATCCAAGGCCCGCAATGGAGAGACATCACTGGTGTGGCGAACAAGACATCTAATGCGGTACTTTTTTTCGCTGACAAGACGCTCAACAAAACATCTGCCTACAAAGCCGGTAGCGCCGGTTATTGTTACAATCTGCTTGCTACTGTCCATTTCTATGACATCCTCAAACCAGATTTAATAAATTCTGCAACGTATACGCACTCCCGCGCGGATCGGATGATTTCGAGGAGCTTCTCAGACTTTTATGATCCGCGCTCTGCCACCGGACGTAACATATACACTATTGAATTGGATGCTGGATTTTCCGCAGGTGGACTCATCAAACATGACCTGCAGCAGAGTCGAAAAGAGACCTACAACGAGGGCATGGTAAGGCATTTTATGGAGCCTGTTTTTGTTCCAAGGCAAGACTCGACATCCGAGGACGACGGCTGGCTAATGTCCTTCGTGTATGGTGCCGAGCGTGAATCCAGTGACGTCGTCATCCTCGAGGCGAAGGATATGGCTGCCGGCCCCGCCGCCACTATCCACTTGCCAAGACGAGTGCCGTTTGGCTTCCATGGCAACTGGATCCCCTCAACTGACTAAGAGCGGCTCAACGTTCAGTATAGCGCCTGCGCCAGACGGCAGCGCTTCTTGCCTGGCAAGCTTTAGAGTGGCACGAAAGACAAAAAACAGAGGACATAGATCGATGAACAGTGAACCCAATGTAGAATCAGGCAAGCCGTCTAAGGCGGCATCAGACAATGTGCATCCGCGTCTACCCTGCCGCGGCTGCGACAGCGATTGCAAAAATTATGCGATTTGCGACGGGCGCCCTTGGAGAACGCTGGCGCCAGAAGCGTCGGCAGAAAGCAGATAACCCGAATCCGTGCGGGGCGAAGACTGCTCCGCCATGAGCGCTTTCATGCTGTCCCCGGAAGCGGGCAGAGATTTTTTTAAGGACGATGCCAGGGCAGTGCCCAGCATCCGCTGATAGTAGGGCAAGTGACTTTCGTAAAAAGGAAGATGCGTAGAGATTGAATCCTGTTCTGCAAGGGCATCGACAAAGCCGTGTATAAACTCTCTGGCTCTAGCCAAGGCATCGGAGTCTTCGGCGAGCTCGTCAATACTCATTTCCCATGTCATATCAATGCGCAACCGGCAGCTCGCCAAAAATTCTCCAGGGCTACTTTGACCCCACTCATTGGGCGATATAAGAGACAATGTCCACCCTTTCTCTCCGGTGTAGAGGTAGTAGGTGTTCCCCACGACTGGCTTAAAACCAAATCTTGCGGTGAGAATCAGCGAAGAAATCGCATAGTCTCGAAGAAATTCGCCGGCATCTTTGGGGCCAGACACTGTGGGCTGCATCATCGACCAATCCCTCAGGATCGGAACAACGCCTTTCCCCTGCGGATTTGGGTTTTTGATCGGCGTAAACATCGGCACGGTCACACTATCTCTGTTGGAAAGACGCGTCATTTAACATGGCCGACTAAAGCAAGCGGCTTTCATTACACTAGAGAACGCTCTCAATGGCTTTCTTCAGCGCTGGGTTATCAGGCGACGTGCTGCTGTCGAAATGCATGACAACCTTGCCCGTGGAATCGACGACATACTTGTTGAAGTTCCAACTCGGCGCTTCAGTTTGAATAGCAAGTTCACGAAACACCGGATTAGCGTCATCCCCGCGCACATGGGTCGGTGCGAACATCGTGAACGTAACACCGTAATTGACATAGCAGACATTCGCTGCCTCTTCCTCATTGTTAGCTTCTTGACGGAAATCATCACTGGCAAATCCAACAACCCTAAGGCCTTGGTCACGGTACTGGTCATTCAATTCTTGCAAGCCTTTAAATTGCTTTGTATAGCCACAGTGACTTGCAGTGTTAACAATGAGAAGTGGCTGGCCAGGACTCATTTCACAGAGATTGATCAACTCTTGTGAGTGTAACTTACGAAGATCATGATTTAGGTACTCAGGGCAGCCTGCTACAGCAGCTCCCCCAAAAAATAAGGCCGTCAATAGCACTATCGCGCGCATCATAGACATTGCTCTCTCTATCAAATTTTGGCTATCAGCACAGGGGGGGACAAATATTGGCCCCCACTGCGTTGCTTTAGCAAATAGACGTGCTGCTAGGACCGGCTTTTCTATTGGTGTTCACATCGAACAGATACCAGACGTAGCACCGCGAAAAAATTCCGTTAAGAATCAGTGCGAGGGAAGTCATTATGACCAACCACTCGATCCCGTTTAATTGCGGCTGCATGAATGCCCATAGGCAAAAAGCGACGCCAATGAGAAGTCGCACTAAACGCTCGATATTACCTAGGTTACGTTCAATCATGATCAGGCCCCGCCCATTGATCTATCTGAATTGGCTAAATATACGCCTAAGCAGTAATTTTGGATTACTTTGCGCCACAAATGAACATTGAGTTGCCTGAAGATAAGCCCCCTGTGCACAGCAACGCCACCGGATGCCAGATCCAGCGGCGTTAAGCACAGAGAAATCACACTGGAATATTAAAGCACTAGCAGATAGTGGTTTTTCCGCATCAAAGGAAGAAGTCTTGATTAGCGGCGCCCAGTGCCACAGCCCCCATATTGCGCGCAAAACCAATAGGGTTATTTGCCACGTGTGCCCTGGCCGTATGAATATCCAAGAAACACTGCTGAATGGCGCTGCCGTGAAACACAGACGAGCCGCCGGCAGAAGAAAACAGCGAATCTACAACACCCATCGACTTTTCTATCACCAGCGAAGCTTGATACCTGTAGAGAATTCTATCGTCCAGAGGAATGACTCCACCATGGCGCATGGTATCCATCATCGCATCGAAGTTCGACAGTAGAATCGTGGTCATCTCTTCAATGCTGTTTTTAGCCTCAGCAATTCGCACCTGCGTGCCAGTATCCTGCGCCAACTTCGTGATATCACCACTGGCCTTCCCCTTGACCAATTCCGTATAAAGGGACAGGGCGTGCCTTGCAGCACCGATAGCAGGGGTGGAAACCACTCGAATAAATAATTGTGCCCACGGCAGGTGGTACAAAGGCGCGCTATCGTGAGTCACTCCGGGGTTAGTCCCTTCAAACCCATCGGTTTGTTTATGGGTGCGGTAATCAGGCACAAAAACATCTTCCACCACAATGTCGTTGGATCCAGTACCCGTGAGGCCCATGGAATTCCATGTATCTTCAATACGGTAATCGCTCTTGGGAAGAAGGAATGTACGGTACGTGCCGTCCGGTAAAATGCCGCCCAGCAGCACCCAAGTACAGTGATCACACCCGCTGCTCCAGCCCCAGCGGCCACTGAATCGAAAACCACCGTCCGCGTTTTCAACCTTGCCCATCGGCGCATAAGAGGACGAGACCCGAGTATGAATGTCTTCCCCCCATACATCCTCTTGAGCCCGGGGATCCATGAGCGCAATTTGAAAGGCATGCACAGCGACGATGCCGCTAGCCCAGGCAGTGGACATGCAACTTTCACCAATAGACATTTGCATGCGGAAGAAGTCCTGAGGATTGAGCTCGTAGCCCCCCCATCGCGCCGGCTGCAGCGCGAGGAAAAACCCTGCTTTTTTAAGGGCATCAATATTTTCCACGGGCACACGCCGATCCTCAAGTGCCTTGCCGGTGTTGGCTCGCAACAGCGGATGCAGAGACTCCACTCTTTGCAGCATAGCGGCCCCTTCGTCAGCGACGCGCAGCGCTTCAGTATCTACAGATATATTCATGGTTCTTCTCCGATTATTTGCATTAGTGACTTAGATTACCCCTTAAGAATAAAGACACATCCCCTGTATGGGGGAAAGCGGCTAATTCAAACGGAATCCGCTGTTTTAGAAGCCTGCCTAATAAACCCTACTGCGCGCTCGCATCCCATAGCACCTGGGGAGGCAAATGAGTTTTAGCATAAGCCATGCGCTTGAAGGTGACCGCTTGACAATAAGTGTCCAAACCGCTGAGTGCAACAGTGCCCGCACTCACCAAATCGAGGGCGCCATCTTCGGCCATGCACCCAGCCGGCAGATCCGCCAGCACCACCTCGCCTATGACCAGATTGGTGCCGTTTATCGCCAGCTCATGATGTTCTCGCAGCGATAGGCCTAATTTGATACCGGCCTCGGCCACCATCGGCGCGCCAAAACCCGCATGCCAGACGGGCGAAAGACCCGTGGCGTCAAACTCAGACATATCCTCAGGGTACCGTGCTGCCGTCTGGTGACTCTGCTCCACAATGGATGACGTAACATGATTGAGGCTATAGCAACCGCTCTCTAAAATATTGGCAAGTGTCTGGTGCTCATCACTACTGGGCCTAATAATGAGTGCCAGCAGTGGAGGACTTGATCCCAAATGCACGGCTGAGCTCATAATCGCTAGATTGGTCTGGCCCTTTGCGTTCACGGTGCCTACCAAATTTGCAGATTTAAACCCCGACACCGAATTAATAAACGCCGCCCGGCGGCGCGGATCCATTGCCTTGATATCTGATGATTGGAATTGCATTGTATTCTCCTGATCACTGCATACGAACGACTCTACTATTTAGACCATGTGGCGGGACATCTCCATTGCATTATGATCAAGTCAGCTGACCACCTGCAGGATCGCTAGTCGATATAGACAAACCTCGGCTGCTGCTCTCCATCTCGATCAACCGCTTCGAGAAACATCGACAGCGGTCGGATCCACAGCCCTCCGTTTCCGTAAAGTGGCGTATAGACCACCAGTTGCTCGCCGGTCTCGGAATGTGTGGCGATGCCCTGCACCTGATACTCACCCCCTTTAAAGTGCCGATATTTTCCCGGCTGCAAGACCGCCGCGCTGTCTCGCCCCGAATCGTCCACGTCAGGCTCCACTCAGACTGGTTCGAAAATCAGTACTGGAATGGTACGCACACCCTCGGTGCGAGCGCGATAGTCTTTATAGTCCGGATACATCGCTTCCAGCAGAGGCCAAAGCGTCGCTTCTTCCTCAACGTTGGCCTCGCGCATGCGATAGGTTTTCTTTTCCGTACCCACCTGGATGTCGACAGTGCTGGCTGCCACCACGTTGTGGTACCAGATCGGTAATTTGGACATCCCTCCCTTCGAAGCCGTCATCACGACATTGTCACCGTGTTTCAAAAACAGCAACGGGACTTTTCGAACGGCGCCGGTTTTTCGCCCAACGGTGGTCAAAATAGCAACTGGGCCACCTAAAAACGTGTTCCATAGGCGCCCCCCAGTGAGTTCATAGACGGTTGTCTGCCAGCGACCAACCTTGTTAATGATCCAGCTGCCGATTTTTTCCTGCTTTGGGGTAAAAGGCTGAATAGTGTCTGTCATACGGGTAGTCCTTATAGGCGATAAAGTATGGTCACAGCTTACCCATAATGTATACCAGATGAGCGAACGCAAGGCACGTTAGAAGCCCACTATTCCTTTTATCAGGCCAAATAATTCACCAATCGTACACAAATGGGCCCGTTAACGACGCACGCTGGCCCACAGATTGATCACCCCTATTTCATTCTCCGCATTAGCAAGCGACAGCAGTACCCCACGATTAATGGGATCCCTTGCGCCGCATGACAACGGGTATAACATGGGCCACTCTTGCACTACTGCAAGATTCTTACTGCATTCTTGAGATAAGAAAAATGAAAAAATGGATTATTGCGCTAGTATTCCTTCCCGCCGTGCTGGTGCAACCGCTGGCCGCAATATCCGAAGACGGATGGCGAGATATTTTCGATGGTGAAACACTCGCGGGGTGGCGTAACTATGGGGGCGATGCCGATGCTGTGCGCAAATGGGAAGCGCAGGACGGCGTGCTGGCTCTGGTGCAGAGTGGACCCTTCCCAATGTGGGATATGATCAAAAGCGTCGTCTTCGGCGGCCCTGGCGGCGACCTCGTCTATTATCGCGAGACATTCCAGAATTTCGAGCTCAGCCTGCAATGGAAGATCTCTGCAGGAGGCAACAGCGGTATTTTTTATCTCGTAAAAGATGAAACGGAGAATATCTCGTGGCGCACCGGCATTGAAATGCAGGTACTGGACAACAAAGGCCATAGCGATGGACAAATCAAGACTCACAGAGCTGGAGATCTTTACGGCATGCTATCCGCTGAGCCTGAGACCGTGCGAGCGTCGGGAGAATGGAATGACGTGCTACTTCGGGTGAAGGACAATCACATCGAGCACTGGCTAAACGGGGTTAAGGTCGTCAGTATTGAGCGCGGCAGTGATGAGTGGAACACGCTGGTTGCTGCCAGCAAATTCGCGGACATGTCCGGCTATGGCAAGTCTGAGAAGGGCTACCTCGTACTGCAGGATCATGGCGACCCTGTGTGGTATCGTAACATTCGTGTGCGTGAT
>ERZ888423.3194-NODE-3194-length-11096-cov-6.474504_pt1 | contig 11096 bp, 10 predicted proteins | sample MGYA00520523_ERZ888423 | MGnify/ENA primary metagenome ERZ888423 (study PRJEB32303, sample SAMEA104408611) | aquatic metagenome | biome: Brackish water; feature: Pelagic; material: water | place: Baltic Sea | collected 2014-06-08T10:24:00 | depth 30,27 m ...
GCCCCACCAGGCAATCATGTCTTGCTTAGTGTGCACAGGGCAGGGGGCTGCAGCATGAATCATGGCGCGAGTTGAGGAGCAGTCATATTTATTCTTCACCTCATCTGGCAATTGAAGCAATCGATGGAATTGTGTGGGAACCATATGACTGGTTGTGACTTTGTATTTATCAATCAGATAGAGCATTTTCTCAGCATCAAATTTTTCCATCAAGACCACTGCGTGCCCATAGTGCAATGCGGCAGTAGAATGAACCAAGACAGCTGTGTGATAAAGAGGTGAGCCAACAATATGCACATTATTCTCATTGGGCTGGATATTAAAAAAGCTTAAAATCATCGCAAACATACTTAATATATCGTCCGGATCTCCTTCAACCAAAGTTCTTTTTACCCCTTTTGGTTTGCCAGTAGTCCCCGAGGTATAGTTCATCACCTGTCCGGCAGTTCTATCGGTTGGGTTTGAGGTCGGTTGGTCTGCAAGGAATGCTTCTAGGGTAATAAATCCTTCCATCTCAGTAGTGCTAACACATCCTTCGGCAGGAAAGTTAATTGCTGAGACAGCTTTAAGACAAGCATCTTCCATGGCAGGAACTGATCCAGAGGCAATGAAAGCTTTAGCTTCGGAGTCCTCCAATATGTAGGCAATTTCTGGGCCTGCTAGATGCCAATTAATTGGAACCATATAAAAGCCTGCCTGAGCACAAGCGAGGTAAGCAATGTAATACTCCACCGAGTTAGGCAGAACCGTGGCCACAACCTCACCCTTGGATACACCCAATCCTCTTAAGGCATGAGTTAATTGATTGGCTTTTGCTAACAACTCTCCGCGCGTCCATGTTTTTTCTGAGGGTTCAACCAGAGCAAGCTCATTGGGATTGGCATTTGCATTTCGATAGAATCCTAGTTCACTCATATGTATTCCTTAATTATCTAATCCTTAATTCTAACTTTGCATTCTTTTAAATGTAACCACTAGTTTAAGATTTCTGTGCAATAATTATTTCTTTAGTGCAACAAAAAATTACAGAATGCTCACTTATCTAAATCAAGAAACCCTCTGGTTCGTGGTTGTTTTATATGACCTATGCTTGGCCGTATTTTTGTATAGATTTTTTGGCAAGTATGGTCTTTATTGTGCTGTGATCCTGGGCATTGTTCTGGGCAACCTGCAGGGCGGGAAGATTAGTCAGCTTGATTTATTTGGGTATGAACTCAATGTCAGCATGGGCGCAATCCTATACTCAGGTATTTATTTTGCGACAGACCTCCTGAATGAAAAGTATGGTAAAACAGAGGCTAACAGAGCTGTGATGCTTGGTTTTGTTGCCAATATTGCGGTCATGCTCACTCTAGTTTTGAGTACACAATTTCTTCCATCTGAACTAACTGGATCTGCAGCCGAGGTTCATGATGCCATCTCTACCTTGGCTTATTACTCACCTATTTTTATCATAGGCTCTCTCACCGCTTACCTGGTGAGCCAACGATTTGATGTGTGGTTTTTTCATTGGTTAAAAAATCGAACCAATGGAAAAAAACTATGGCTTAGGAATAATCTCTCCACCATGGTTTCTCAGCTTATTGATACACTTATTTATCAATTTACTTGGGTGCTGGCAACAGATTTAACTTTTGCTCAAGCCTTTGGCTTGGCAGCCATCAAGTATATTTTTAAGGTCGTCATTGCCTTGGTGGACACCTTCTTTATTTACTGGGTTAGAAATTGGGATATCAAAACTTAAATTCATGCTGGCAAGATGGATTATAATATTTCAATAATTATTAACCTTTAAACATGAGCGATAAAACGAACAAATCAAAAGAGGAGCTTCAACAAGAGCTCTCCCCTGAATCTTTTTATGTCACTCAAGAAAGCGGAACTGAGAGACCCTTTACTGGTCAGTATTGGGATCATGTAGAAGATGGGGTCTATGCCTGCATTTGCTGCGGTGAAAAATTATTTAAATCTGAAACAAAATTTGATGCTGGGTGTGGCTGGCCAAGCTTTTACGCTGCCGCTGATAATACAAAAATTAAAGAGCTAGAAGATAATTCTCTGACTCGAGTTCGCACAGAAATCAGATGCTCTAATTGCGATGCTCATCTTGGCCATGTCTTTACAGACGGCCCTCAGCCCACCGGCTTAAGGTATTGCGTAAACTCGGCTTCATTAGATTTTAAAAAAGAGGATTCTGAAAATTAAGTGACAGCGTCAGTCGAGCGACAATCCAATCTTCTATCAACTTTAAAAGTAGGTGGATGGACGTTTGCTTCGAGGGTGGCCGGCCTAGTTAGAGACATCTTTACGACAAATCTTCTTGGGGCCAGCGTGTTTCATGATATCTTTGTTGTAGTCCTGAAGATCCCGAATGTTTTTAGAAGATTTTTTGCAGAAGGCGCATTCAGCCAAGCTTTTATCCCCATATATTCTGAGTACCTAAGCAAAGAGGATGAGGACCAAGGCCACCAATTTTTGAATGCTCTGGCTGGATTGATGCTAACCACTTTGTTTATTTTTACCATTCTGGCTCTCATTTTTGCACCAGTATTTATTTTAATTTTTGCTCCAGGTTTTTACTTTGAGAATGAAACCCAAGAGTTAGCAGTTAATATTTTAAGGATCATGTTTCCTTATTTGGGCCTCATTTCTTTAGTGGCTTTTGCATCGGGCATTCAAAACTCACACCAAAAATTCTCGATTCCAGCAGCCACGCCCCTGATCTTTAATTTTAGCTTGATTCTAGCGGCAGCCGTTGTTGCACCTAAAATGGACGTGCCTGTCATGGCTTTGGCATGGGGGGTATTGCTAGCAGGCATCCTGCAGTTGCTGTTTCAAATAGCACCCCTTGCTGCATTAAAAAAAATTCCTATTCCAAAGTTAGATTTTAACAACCCAGGACAACAAAAATTTCTTATATTAATACTGCCTGCAATCCTTGCCGGGGGCATTGCCCAGATAAATCTATTGGTTGATACCATTTTTGCCTCCCTCTTAATTACTGGCAGCCCAACTTGGCTCTATGTTTCTGACAGACTCATACAGTTCCCCTTGGGCATCTTTGCAATTGCTATAGGAACAGTTCTGCTTCCAACCTTAGCTAAATCCTTTGTGCAAGAAGACCTAGCAGCCTTTAGATCGCAGTTAGAAAAGGCATTTAAACTCATTGTGTTTTTATCTATCCCGTCGGTTATTGGCTTGGTGTTATTTGCTCAACCGTTGCTGGGAACAATTTTTCAAAGAGGCGCGTTTCTGTGGACGGATGTTGAGCAATCTAGCTTAAGTTTGATTGCTTTTGCTGCAGGCTTGCCATTTTTTATGGCTATGAAAGTCTTGGTGCCAGCATTTTTTGCAAGGCAAGATACTAAAACCCCAATGCTCATTGCTCTTTTTAGCCTAATTTTAAATATCGTGCTTAATTATTTTTTAGCGTTTCATTTGCAATATGGTCACCTGGGATTAGCTCTGGCTAGCTCCATTGCTTCAGTGCTTAGTGTTACGCTTTTATGTGTGCTGCTATCTAAACAAAAGTTGATCTCTTTTCAAATACTGGTCAGCTCTTTTGCAGCAAAAATCTTAGTTGCCAGCATGGCCTTGATTCTCTTTCTCTTGTTCATGAGTGATGCATCAAGCTTTGAGATGCTTACTCAAACTCAAAGAATTATCAATCTATTGCTTGTCTTGCTTGCTTCTATGGCTATTTACTTTGGTTCAAGCTACCTTTTAGGCATCAAGGCAAAGGATTTTAAATAATGTATTTGATTAGAGGTATAAGCAATCTCTCATCATTCAAGAGCAAATTTTCCAATCAAGTCATGAGTGGAACCATTGGAAATTTTGACGGCTTGCATGCAGGCCATCAAGCTATTTTAAATCAAGTGAAAGATAAGGCTCAAGAAAGCGGGAGCTCTTCCCTGGTTTTTTTTACAGAACCGCATGCCTCAGAATATTTTGCCTTGGAGCAAGCCTCAACTGAGCCGCCACCAAGAATTTGTCCCTGGAGAGAAAAAGTTCAGCTTCTAACTAACTTTGGAATTGATTTTGCATTTTTTTTACAATTCAATCGCTCACTTAAGACCATGACGCCTGAATTATTTCTTGAGCAGGTTTTGTCACAAGTTAACTTAAAGCACCTAATTATTGGTGATGATTTTAGGTTTGGCGCCAAGCGCGCTGGAGATTTTGAATTACTAAACGAGTGGGGCGCTGCAAATGACACGGAAGTCATTGCCCATTCAACTGTGTCATTTCAGGACGAGCGCATTAGTTCTACAAGAATTAGAGCAGCCTTGCTTGAGAGTGATTTTATTTTAGCCGAGCAATTGCTCGGTAGGCCCTATACCTTTTCAGGGAAAGTGGTCTTTGGCCAACAAATAGGTCGATCCATTGGCATACCGACAGCAAATTTATGGATTCCTAAGCAGAGACTGCCGATTGCTGGAGTCTATGCTGTGACTTGTTCTATAGAAGGAAAAACCCATAAGGGCATTGCTAACATGGGTATTAGACCAACTGTTGGTGGGACCAAGCCAGTGCTTGAAGTTCATATATTTGATTTTAATGAGATGGTGTACGGCAAAAGATTAACAGTAGAATTTAAAAATAAGCTTCGGGATGAAAAGAAATTTGATAACATTGCTCTTCTAAAAGAGCAGATCCTCACAGATATCTCTAAAGCCAAGAAAATACTGGAATAATTCTATATGAGTAAAGATTATCGGGATACCTTAAATCTCCCACAAACTGATTTATCAATGAAGGCTGGTCTTGCTACGAAAGAACCAGAGCTATTGAGTTACTGGAATTCGATAGACTTGTATTCAAAAATCAGGGAGCAAAACAAAGGTAAAACACAATATATTTTGCATGATGGGCCGCCCTATGCGAACGGTGATATTCATTTAGGCCATTCGGTTAATAAAGTATTAAAAGACATCACCATCAAATTTCAGAGCCTCAGTGGCAAAGATGCTCCTTACGTTCCCGGCTGGGATTGTCATGGGCTTCCGATAGAGTTAAATATTGAAAAGAAGCATGGCAAAAATAGCGATCTTGTCAAAAACAAAGATATGTTTATTAAGGCTTGCAGAGAGTTCGCACAATCTCAGGTTGATAAGCAAAAAGAAGATTTCATTCGCTTGGGCGTTTTGGGTGATTGGCAGAATCCATACTTATCCCTCAACAAATCATTTGAAGCAGATACAGTCAGAGCATTGGGTCGCATCGTCGCAAACGGTCACTTAGAAAAAGGGGAAAAACCTGTTCATTGGTGCATGGATTGTCGCTCAGCGTTAGCGGAAGCAGAAGTTGAGTATCAAGACAAAATTTCTCATTCGATTGATGTAAAGTTTTCTTTGTTACCTGAATACATGGAACAGGTTTGTTCTGCCTTTACAGTTAAAGTTTTACCAGAAATTTCAGTGGTTATTTGGACCACTACACCATGGACTATCCCTTCTAACGTTGCCGTTTGTATCAATGAAAATTTTAACTATGTTCTGGTAGAAACCGAGCAAGGACACTTAATTATTGCAGAAGACTTAGCCGATGCTTGTTCCAAGCGATGGGGCATGGAGCTTAAGATTTTAGGCAGCGTTTCAGGAAAAATTCTGGGCAACATTAGTTTGCAACATCCTCTTTACCCAAGGGAGTCAAAAGTCTTGCTCGGAGAGCATGTGACGACCGAGAATGGTACAGGGTGTGTCCATACCGCTCCAGCACACGGCTTAGATGATTATTTTATTTGCATCAAACACCAGCTTGAATCCATTAAAGCTTTAGATAATAGAGGCATTTTTAAAGAGGAATTTGGTGCCTTGGCAGGACTTAGCTCAGGCAAAGGCGACCCAGTAGTCATTGAGTTGTTACAAGCATCCAATGCCTTGATTGCAACCAAAGAATATAAGCATTCATACCCGCATTGCTGGAGACATAAATCACCTCTGATATTTATGTCCACCCCTCAGTGGTTTATTTCTATGAAGAAATCAGGATTAATTGAAGGGGCGATCAATGCAGTATCACAGGTGACATGGGAGCCAGAGTGGGGCGCCCAGAGAATTTTATCGATGCTAGAGGATAGACCAGATTGGTGTATTTCTAGGCAAAGAAATTGGGGAGTACCCATCCCCCTTATTATTCATCAGGACACAGGAGAGATTCATCCAAAACAAAACCTGCTGTTCAATGACATCGCAGATGTCATTGAAAAAGAAGGCATAGAAGGCTGGGATAATTTAGATTTGAATTCTCTGATTGATGATGCGGACTCCTATGTAAAAGTAAGAGATACCCTGGATGTATGGTTTGACTCAGGCGTCACGCACATGTGTGTGTTGGATAAGCTGTATGGGGCTGATGTGATTGCAGATTTATATTTAGAAGGCTCAGATCAGCACAGAGGATGGTTTCAATCCTCTTTGCTGACCGGCATCGCAATCAATGGCATGCCGCCCTACAAATCTGTTTTAACTCATGGCTTTGTTGTCGATGAAGAGGGCAGAAAACAGTCCAAATCTTTAGGCAATGTGATTTCGCCTCAGAAAATCTGGGATACCTTGGGCGCTGATATCTTGCGATTATGGATAGCTTCTACAGATTTCAGAAGTGAAATGGTCGCCTCTGATGAGATTTTTAAACGTGTGTCAGATCAATACAGAAGAATTAGAAACACCTTTAGATTTCTATTGGGGAACATCAATGATTTTAACTCTCAAACAGATGCCTTAGATCTTAATAATTTAATAGAGCTAGATAAATGGATTCTATTGGAATTTAAGCAACTCCAGCTTGATGTCATGGACCACTACCAAACTTACTCTTATCACTTAGTGGTACAGCGCATTCATAATTTTTGCGTCAATCAGCTAGGTGGCATTTATCTAGATATTATTAAGGATAGGCAATACACAACTCAGCAAGACTCTGAGATCAGAAGATCCGCTCAAACGGCAATCAAGTTAATGGTCGATCAATTAGTCGTTCTAATTTCACCTATTCTTTCATTCACAGCAGAAGAGATTTGGCAAAATGATGCTGAGCTGTCTGTAAAAAAAGCCTCAGTATTTCTGGCTGAGTTAAAAGATATTCCAGAAATTACAAGCAGCCTTGCCAACAAAGAGTGGTCAAGACTTCTTGAGATTAAGGACTTCGTTAATCAAAAAATTGAAGAGTCACGCAACGCAGGAGAAATTAAAGGGTCTCTGGATACTTCCATCGAGTTGACAGTGGGCTCATCAGAGTTTCAGCTTTTAAGTGGTTTGGCTAATGAGCTCCATTTCTTTTTCATCGTATCCTCATGCAATTTAATCAAGGGCGGCGATTTGGCGGTGAGCATTAAACCATCGCAGCATGAGAAATGCACAAGATGCTGGCATCGCAATGACAGCGTGGGCAGCAGCCCAAAACATCCTGAGCTTTGTGGCAGATGCGAGCTAAACATTGATGGTGCTGGCGAGGATAGAAAATTTGCCTAGCCTAAAATTTGGATACCTCGCTATATTGCTGCTAGTGATGATTGATCTTGCCTCAAAATTTTTAGCTGAATATTACCTGGGCTTTGGCGAGCGCATTAACTTAATCCCTTTCCTTGATTTATTGCTAGTGTTTAATTCCGGGATTGCGTTCAGCATGCTAGATTTTAATAATTCTTTTACAAGCTATGGCCTGCTCGTTTTAGGCATTGTGCTCGTTGTATATTTGCATTCAATGCTGCGCATTGAAAAAATATTGCTTAACAGCTGGGCTTTAATTCTTATTCTGTCTGGCGCCATAGGAAATCTGATCGATCGATCAATCGATGGGGTCGTCACAGATTTTTTATACTTCTACATAAGGGATATTTCCTTTTTTATTTTTAATCTAGCTGATGCGTTTATCAGCATTGGAGCAATCCTCTTTTTTGGTTCCGAATTAATTAAATACCTTGGCTCCAAGGCAAGATGAAGACACAGATTATTTTAGCCAACCCCAGAGGATTTTGTGCTGGCGTGGACCGCGCAATCGACATCGTGAATCAAGCCTTGCTCAAGTTTGGCTCTCCTATCTATGTGCGCCATGAGGTGGTCCACAACAAAACAGTGGTTGAGGAATTAAAAGCCAAAGGAGTGATTTTTGTTGACGAGTTGGATGAGGTCCCTGAGTCAGCGCATGTAATTTTTAGCGCGCACGGAGTTTCAGCTAAAGTTGAGCAAGAGGCCGCTGATTTCAAGTTGCGCTCATATGATGCAACTTGTCCCTTGGTTACCAAGGTTCACAGTGAAGTTCAGCGACATGCTAGAGCCGGCAGAGATATTATTTTAATTGGTCATAACGGCCATCCCGAGGTCGAGGGAACCTTGGGAAGGCATCATCCTGAGGATTCAGGCAGCCAGATTTATTTAGTTCAGAACGAGGAGGAGGCTTCCTCCTTAATTGTCCAGCAACCCAAAAATCTTGCTTATGTAACCCAAACAACTTTAAGCCTTGATGATACCAATTCAATCGTGTCCATTTTATACAATAGGTTTCCCTACATCGTAAAACCTAAAAGCTCAGACATCTGTTATGCCACACAAAATAGACAGGATGCCGTGAAGCAGCTGGCACTGGAATCTGAGTTTATTGTGGTCATTGGCTCCAGTAATAGCTCTAACTCCAATCGACTAAAGGAACTGGCAGAGAATTGTGGCACACCCTCAGTGTTGATTGATGGCAAAGAAGAGCTTGTATTTAATAACCTCACTCAGTATAAAAAAATTGGAGTTACTGCTGGCGCTTCTGCGCCCGAGTCAGTCGTTCAGGGTGTGGTTGAAGCTTTATGCAGCACTTTAAATGCAGAGGCTAGAGAGCTTGGTGAAAACAAAGAGGATATATTTTTTCGCTTACCTCCAGAATTGCGCTAAGCCACAACCTCTTGTTGCTGAAGAGCAATTTAATCCATTAAACTATTCAAATGGTTAATCAAAACTCATGAGGGCGGTTGACGGCATCATTCAGGGAATAGAATATTTTGAATCCCCGAACTGTGATGAGCGGCCTGACAATACGATTATTGATATGATTGTTATTCATGCCATTAGCTTGCCTCCTCAAAATTATGACACCAAGTTGATTATTGATTTGTTTTTGAATCAACTGATCGCTGGGGAAGACACATATATTAATAGCGTAGCCCACTTAAAGGTTTCGTCCCACTTTTTAATAACGAGATCGGGTGTATTGGTTCAGTTTGTACCCATCTACCAGCGAGCATGGCACGCAGGAATTTCACAGTTTCAAGGCCAAGAAAATTGCAATAATTTTTCTATTGGTGTTGAGTTAGAGGGTTGCGATACCGAGGAGTTTACTGGCGGTCAATATGCCACTCTTTCAGAATTAATTAAATTTTTAAGAATTGAATGCGACATTCCGCTCAATAGAATTACGGGTCACTCAGACATAGCTCCTGAGAGAAAAACAGACCCAGGCCCTCATTTTAACTGGAATTTGTTAAAGTCGTTACTATGAAACAAAAGCTATTTGGGATGATGCTGCTTGGCTTTGCCTCGGGACTTCCTTACATGTTAGTTTTCTCTACGCTATCTGCATGGTTAAGAGATGTAGGCATTTCCCTTACTGAGATAGGGTTTTTTGCATGGCTTGTTTTAACCTACTCTCTAAAGTTTCTTTGGGCCCCGCTTGTGGATAGATATTCAGTTCCCATATTTGGATATTTTGGCAAAAGAAAAGGGTGGATTCTTTTCTGTCAGTCTATGATCTTCATTGCATTGCTTGGAATGAGTGCATCAGACCCAATTAGCAGCTTGCAACTACTTGCATTCTTTGCATTTTTAGCAGCATTTTTTGGTTCAGTGCAGGACATTGCTATCGATGCATTGAGAATTGAGATTGCGGATAGTTCAGATCAAGGAAACTTCGCGGCAAGTTATCAACTTGGATATCGTGTTGCAATCTTAGTTGCAACTTCACTAGCCCTTATTTTTGCAGACCAACTAGATTGGAGTTATGTATATCAATTGATGAGTGCATTAATGGTTATAGGCATGCTTGGAGCTATTATCTCGAACGAACCAATTAACCATGAAATTGCTATTCTCAGAATGGATGAAGCATTATGGCTTTCTTTCAAAGATTTTTTTAGTCGATTTGGTATTTGGACAGCTGCACTCCTCTTGCTGTTGATTTCTACCTATCGCCTTACTGATATAGTGATGGGCCCAATGGCTATGCCCTTTTATTTAGATATGGGTTTTACGAAGACGGAAATTGGAGCTTTGGTAAAAACGGTAGCGCTTGCCGCCTCTATCGTAGGTTTTTTTGTGGGAGGGTACTTGATTAAAAATCTTGCTCTGACTAGTGGACTCCTGATTGGAGGGGCTGCCGTTCTGACAACCAACCTATTCTTTGCACTTGTAGCTAACCTTGATGCAAATATCTCACTTTTATCATTAATTGTAGGTCTCGATAGCTTTGCGGCAGGACTGGTAGGCACTATCAATATCGCTTTTTTAACCAGCTTAGTTTCAAAAAAATATACGGCAGTCCAATATGCGATGCTGACATCATTCATGATGCTGCCAGGTAAATTTTTTAGCGGCTTTTCTGGCGTGCTTGCAGATTACTATGTCTCCATCTCTTCATTGCAGACAGGCTGGGCGTATTTTTTTTATACGACATCTGCTATGTCTATTCCTGCCCTAATATTAATCATAATTTATAAAAAATTACATGAGCCTCATACTTCTTAGTGTAAGAGTTACTCTAGCATTTTCAGTAGTTTTTATATTTTTTTTAGCGACTGCAGAATTGGAGTCCAGTTCTTCCAACCTTATAAACGATAAGTTGCTCCATTTTAGTTGCTTCGCGTACCTCACCATCCTCTTTAGCTTCGCTAAAATTGTAACCCAAGATTTTTGGTTATACGTGATGGTCGTGTCCTACGGAATTTTAATAGAAGTTGTGCAGTTGTATTTGCCTTATCGTTCGTTTGAATTTTTAGATATTTTGGCAGATGTTAGCGGCATCTTATTTGCAAGTTTTTTAATGAAATTTATAAAAAATATTTAGATTACCCCTTGAATTAATATTATTAAGTCATACATAACAGATATCCTTTT
>ERZ888423.3195-NODE-3195-length-11095-cov-5.412772_pt1 | contig 11095 bp, 9 predicted proteins | sample MGYA00520523_ERZ888423 | MGnify/ENA primary metagenome ERZ888423 (study PRJEB32303, sample SAMEA104408611) | aquatic metagenome | biome: Brackish water; feature: Pelagic; material: water | place: Baltic Sea | collected 2014-06-08T10:24:00 | depth 30,27 m ...
CCATCGGCGATTGCTTTGTATTCGTCAATCTTTGCGTATGTGCCGGGAACGCAACGTCCATCTGGAACAACATGCAACAGAATGCGCGACGTTGAGAATCCAACAGCACCGCCAGCGACCGACTCTTCGGCGATATCAGCCATGCGACCAAGTTCTTCAGGTGTTGGCTCTTCATCACTCAACGAACGATCGCCCATGACTTGAGAACGGATCGCGCAGTGACCAACTAAACCAACAACATTCAACGCGGGCTTGAGTCGTTGCACTGAGTCGAGATATTCGGGATAGGTCTCCCAGTCCCACGGCAGGCCTTCAAGAATTGATTGACGTGGAATGTCTTCGACACTTTCCATCATCTCGGCTAAGAATTCGCGATCTTGTTCAACAACTGGCGCAAAAGTTACGCCGCAGTTGCCCATCAGTACCGTGGTGACGCCGTGCCACGAACTTGATGTCATATACGGGTCCCAACCAACTTGCGCATCAAGGTGAGTGTGCAAGTCAACGAAACCGGGTGAAACAGTTTTGCCTGTTGCATCAATTTCGCGGGTAGCGGTGTCAGATGACAGATCACCAATCGCCACGATGCGATCGCCAGTCACAGCGACGTCAGCACGAAACGAGGCCTTGCCCGTTCCGTCAACAACTGTTCCCCCACGAATGATCAAGTCGTAATTCATACGTCCCCCATTGAATTTGTGAACTTCAAACTTCACATTAGAGCGTCACCCACATGGATGGTTCACCTAGAGAGCTAAAAGTCTCGCTCCGTTGTCGAAATAGAAGGCTGAACGTTCTACATCACCGACCGCGGACATACTCGCCTCAAAGCGACGTATCGGATCGTCGGTTCCCTCATGGTGGGGATAATCCGAAGAAAAAGCCACCATCTGCTCACCGACTTGCTCGATGATCCAACCCACGTCCTCACCGGCGAACGGACTCACAACAACCTGTCGGCGCAAATAATCGGACGGACGCATCGATAAATGCGAAAGGTCCTGGATGTTCTTGAATGCTCGGGCACCTGTGTCAATGAAGTGCAAAAACGAGGGCAACCAGGTGGCACCTAGTTCTGTGACACCAATCCGCAACTTCGGAAATTTCTCGAGCACTCCGTCGTAGACAAGCGAAGCCAGGAAAAGTTCTCCTGGATAACCGATCGCCATATACGACAACGGGTCGCCTGGTGCATCAGAACGAAAATGCCTCATGTCGCGACCGTTATCGAAAAATACCTTCGGCACGGGCCTGTAATTTTGATCGGCGCCTACATGCAGAAAAACTGCGATATTTGCTTCCTGAAGCGCCGCCCACACAACATCAAAATCAGGATGAGTAAACGAGTGTTGATGAGAAGCAGGGATTGAATCAATCAAGACTGCCGTAACTTTGTTTGCCACCGCCTCGGCGATCAAATCAAGCGCAATCTCCGGACCAAATTCAAATGGAACGTAGGCAGATGCGAGCAATCGAGGGTCTTGGCAAAAATCGAGCATGCCGCGGTTCATCGCCCGTACTGCTTCGGGGCGTACTGAAGTTGGCGTTTGCATGATTTGCTCAAATGATCCAGTCGGAAAAATCAGTTGGCAATCAAAACCCAATAGATCTAATGCCTGGCGACGTTCATCAACATCCCAACCACCGAACGACATCCAGCCTTTACGTGGCATTGACATAAACTCACTCGCAAGTTTCCTTTGAAGATTCTCATCGTTTTTTCGTTGGTCGTAGTCGCGATACGAATCATCTAACAATTGATCGAAGTTTGAATCACCTTCGCCCAATTCAGGAATCTGATCTTGTGCCGCCGCCGATGCATACGAACGCAACCAGCCTTTGGGCTCAAGAATGTGGGCGTCAATGTCGACGATGCGACGGCCAGCAGCATAAGTTGAAGTCATGATTTTCTCCTATAGGGAAAACTACAACCAAAGTTTGCGGAAGACTAGCGAAATTTGGTGGTCTACAGAATTGCTGCAGCCGCAGCCATTGAGGCCTCGCGACGCTCAACCTGACGACGAGCCACTTTGCCGACACGCTCGATGTACTTAAACATCGCGTCACGAGCTTCTTCTGCCGCCGAGGAGAGACCTTCAACCTTGTCAATGGCCCACTGGCGGAACACCAACGGCATGATGATTTTTTCGTGATGAATCGCAAAGTCATAAATGCCGACATGGGCGATGGCCTTGGCGTGTTCGACAAATCCGGGAATACCAGTTCCGGGCATAGCAAACGTCATGATCTGGCGCTTCAAAGCTTCAATTGCTGCCGAGGGATTCAACTCAATGAGTTTGCTCACCAGGTCACGATAAAAGAGGTGGTGTCGGTTTTCGTCGGTCGACAATTTCATCATCACGTTGTATCCGACTGGGTCGTTCAACATGGTTCCGGTGTTGCGATGTGAAATACGAGTGGCGAGTTCTTGCATTGCCACGTAACACATCCCGTCAACTGGCGAATCAGGTTCGGGCACAATCGCGCTGCTCACTTGAGCCATGCGACCATCTTCGAGAGTCTTAGGGTCGACGAGTCCACTGACGGTGATGTAGTCACGCATCACAATGGCATGACGACCTTCTTCGGCAGTCCAGCGCTGTGCCCACGCTCCCCACGCCGAGTCGCCGCCAAACATGCGTGAGATCGTCCGGGTGTACCACGGCAAGTTGTCTTCGGTGAGCAAGTTCACGAGCAACGCCGAACGCACGCCCTGGGGCAAAGGTTCTTCGCCAAAAGTAAATCCGTCGCTCGCCAAACGTACCGCGCGATCCCACGGGACTTGCTCGTGCGGATACCACTCTTCGGCCGAATCTAAATGGCGATTGAGAAGACGTTCTGCCTCTGGTTCAAGTTCAAGCAAAATCGTTTCATCGGTCACCCCTACAACTTAAACGCTCCAGCAGGCCGTAGGTAGTCCCCAACGATTCTTTTGAGCCATGCACCCGCAACCGTTTAGGGTTTGTGAATGAGTGATTATTGGAAAAGTTCGTGGTCCGGCGAGGATGGCGGGCCAAAACGCCGCCAAATTGCGACAAATGTGTCAATTCCGCGCATAACAAACTCAAAACAGCTGGAAGTCGTCTCGCGGGATGCATTGGCTATGACCATGCCAATAGTTGGCCCAGATGATGAACTCTTTCTGCAAAGGGTGATGCCCGGACTGGATTCAGTGGCGTGGGTCGAAAAAATTCATCCCCTGACGCTTGAAACAATCATTCAATCTGAACAACTTGCGGGCGGCCCGATGTGGCCAGGTGGCATGGCTGCCCATGCCAATGGTTCGTTATATGTGGTGTTCGGAAATCACGCGCATCGCTTGTCAACAGATCTTGCTGTTCTCGCTTCTTGTGAGTTGCCCCGAGTTCGTCCATACAACAGTTTTGTGATCTTGCCGTCGGGTCATATCGCAACCAAAGATTTTTCTGGCCCGCTTCCTGGTCAACCCAACGGTGCGTCAATGGACAACACCGAGTTGTTGATTCTTGATCCGGAAGATTTGCGCATCGTCGCACGACTTGAACTTTCTGAGCCATCAATTGCACGGCTATCGGCCGACGGAAACAATATTTATGTCGTCGGCGATCATTCACTGATTCGAGTCATCTGGAATGGCGAGTCGCTATCTGTTGACGAAACATTCAATGCTCGTTATCGAACCCTCGAGGGCCAAACATTTGGTTGGGACACTGTCATTACTGATGACGATGCTTGGTTCTTGGATAACGGCGAAGGCACACAACTCTTCACTGGTTCATTTCGCGGTGTGGGCATTTCAACTGCACCACTGCATCTCGTGCGAGTGAACAAACAAACTGGGCATGTCACATTGACCGAGATATGCGGCTTGCCAAACGGCATTGTCGCGAATCCCCCAGTGGTGGATACGAAACGCCAAATCGTTGTGGGCTTTGACAGTGGCAACGGAGTCATCAGTGGCTTTGACTATGACGAAGATTCAGTGACATTACGTTGGAGCCACGAACAAAACCATGCCTGCCACATGTTGCTCCTTCCCGAGACTGGGCAAATCATTACTGCCGACTATCGACCCGAACTTGGTTGCGAACAAGTTGTTGTTCTCGATATCACGACTGGCGCTGAAGTCGCTCGGGTCTCGACAACAAGTCCCATTCAGTCGGCGGTATTTCCAGCCATTGGTCCACGCGGCGACATCTATTGGTGCAGCATGACCACCATTACCCGCATCTCGGTTCGCTGACTCAAAATACGTCGTTCGATTCGTGGCATGATTTCGGCGTGACTCAAATAACTCCAGGAACCCAAGAGTGGCTCGACCAAGTCGTCGAAGACATCGTCGAACCAGATCTACCTATTCTCGATCCGCACCACCACATGTGGCCTCAAGGTCAGGGATTGCCGTACACGCGCAACGATCTTCATCGTGACGCCGGCGCGGGCCACAACGTTGTCAAGACCATCTTTATGGAATGTGGTTCGGCGTACAACCGTGAAGCACCCGAACAATTACGCTCACTCGGCGAAACCAAGTACATCGCCGATGAAGCATTCAGCGACCCGAACCCATTGATCGCCGGAATTGTGAGTCATATTGATCTTCGTCGAGATGATCGCGATGAGTTGCTCGACATGCATGTTGAAGTAAGTCGCGGATTATTCCGTGGAATCCGTGATGCACTCGCGCTAGCCACTCATCCTGAAGCGATGATGATTCCAGGACACGCCATGAAAGATTTGTATCTTGATGCAGATTTTCGTCGCGGAGTGGCACGACTTGGTGAACGAGGATTTACGTACGACTCTTGGCACTATCACCACCAGAATCGCGAGTTTTTAGAACTGGCCCGCGCAACTCCTGGGACCACCATGGTTCTTGATCACTTCGGAACACCAGTGGGCGTTGGGCCATACGCAACTCAACGCGACGAAATCTTCGAGCAGTGGAAGAAAGATATTGCCGAGATTGCAAAATGTCCCAACGTCATTGCCAAGATCGGTGGACTTGCCATGCCCGATAACGGGTTTGGTTGGAACACCGCCACTCGCCCACCGACATCTGATGAATTCATTGCGCAACAGTCGCGTTACTACTTGCATGCAATTGAATTTTTTGGTCCTTCGCGGTGCATGCTCGAATCAAACTTTCCCGTTGATCGATTGTCATTGTCGTACGAAGTCTTATGGAACGCATACAAAAAAATGACGAGCAGTTTCTCAGCCTCTGAACGCGCCGATTTGTTCTACAACACCGCCGCCCGCACCTACAACATCTAACTCCCCTCGTGCTTCTGGTGTCGTTTAATTCGCTATTACCGATTAAAACGACACCAGAAGCACAATTGACTAGTGGGCAAAGGCGGGGTATCCACGGATCTTCAAAAGATCTCGGAGCGATTGGACGACATAGCGCGGTCGAGCTTTCACATCACGCCATGTGAAATGGGCGACTGACCAACCATGCTTTTGAAGATAAATGTCACGCTTTGCAAGGCGTTCAAAATCTGAACGTTGTTCATACTTCCCCCAGCCGTCAGTTTCGCTAGCCACTTTCCACTCCGGCCACCCAAGGTCGACAACATATGGGCCAACAGAAATCTGCGTTTCAAATTTTGGGAAATCATATTTTGACAACAACCGTTGCATCTCAAGTTCCAAGACCGAATCTGCAGGTTTGTCTGCGTATGGCCATGTTGCAAGGAGGTCTCGCACAGGACCGATGCCCGCTCGTCCTCGTTTTGAATGTCGTGCAACTGCAGCAACGAGGTGTCCCCGTGAAATGTGAGATTCCATGAGCATCCGCTCCGTCGTAATTGGCAGAAGATGAGGTGCGACAGCTGCAAAATCCAGCAATGTCCGAGTGGCGGTTGTGACGCGAATGCCTTCTCGCCGAACTGGAGCAATATCCAAGTGATCACGCGGATGATGGAACTTGACTCCTCCTTGGACTGAAGTCTTTTTTCGTCCTACTCGAATAATGTCAATGAATTCACTTTCTGAAGGCTTCCATACATTCCAAAGCGCGGCCGCGGTCTTATGCGATGCAATGCCCCGACCATCACCAGAAAGAGTTGCTGCATGCACCCTTTGCAACCATGTCGGTTCGTAACCGAACACGGAAGACACATTCGGATGCACATGATTCAACAGTCCCTGTTCGTGGAGACGAAACCATTGCCAATTACTGATTCCGGTTTCTAGTGCTTGAAAGCGGGTGACTAGTCCGTGTTGTTTCGCCGCTTTTTCATGTATGAGTTTGAGATCCATGCCTCAATGTGGGCGTCGACCTTGAGACTTCGGCGACTTTTGTGAAACTGGTGTCAATAAATTCGCTATTACCGATTAAAACGACACCAGAATCACAGGGAGTTTAAGAAGTCGTCGATGAGGATGACGTGGCGCAAGACCGATGTGCGCCAATTATGTATCCACTGCGGCGGAGAGTCGTCAACAACCATTTTCACGTAGGCGCGCAACATATCGGGCAAGTTTTCAACTTGTGGCGCAAGTTCGGCGTATAAACCAAAGTCGCTTGACGCTTGATGACCGGCTTGGTCAATATCCACACGACGCGACAATGCACCAACACGATCCGTTCGGGCAGATAACAAACCCCATGCCTTGTCCGCATCGGTAGTAGGTGGGGTTGTCTTGTCGTTGTTCGCGACCACCATCAACACTGGCGAGGCAGTTGTTGCAAACATTGCTTCCGGCAAAATACGCGTATACCCCTGCGCCAAAACTGCTGCTCGCACCCGCACATCAGGCGTGAATTCGTGGAGCGTTGACACCGTTGCTAATGCCGTCAGCCCGCCATAACTATGTCCACCAATTGCAATACGCGTTTCATCGACATGAGATGCCAACCACGAAACAATCTCGGGACCATTACCCAACGCACTATTAATCAGTAGTTGCACATCGCCGAGTCGATTGCGGTCATTCGTTATGTCATCAACATGGGTGCCAAGGGCCCAATCAAACAATGTGTCGCCCGGATGATCGGAAGAAATCACGATGTATCCACGTGCCGCAAGCGCCTCACACAGCAAGCTGTAGTTATGTCGCATACCAGTACGGCCATGCGACCAGATCACTAACGGATGTCGTCCCGGTTGAACTTCGGCGTCCTCGTGAGCCGACGCAGAGAAAAACGTGATTCCAGGAATTAAGTCGTACGTCGTTCGCTCTGTTGCTGCGACCGCCGGATACCAAATTTCGACGCCAAGCATTCGGCCTGATCGATTCGTGTCCACGATCAAAGTTGAGCGATGGCCCACCACATGTGAAGCCGCCTCAAGTGGCGGAGCAGCCGTTAATTCCATGCCAATACTCTGCCACGAATCACTATTTTTTGTCCCGCTTCGCCACAACATTGACCGCCTTCGTACTCTTAAGGCACGGACTACCGAGGAGATTGAGCCAATGTCACGCGAAGGAATTGAAGCCCTAAGAATCGCCGTCGATGAAGTGAAGTCGGTGATCACGACTCTCACGGATGAGGAATGGTTGCGACCAAGCGGATGCGCCGGCTGGTCGGTTCGCGATCTAGTCGCCCACATGAGTTCGAACTACAAAGAAACTGTTGATCCGTCACCTGTACCTGCCGAACCCATCAATCTTCCAGCCGAACGCATGATGGACCTACTTGTTGAGCCTCGAAAAGATTGGTCAAACCAACAGATCCTCGATGAGTACTTGGCATTCTGCGATCAAGCAGTTGCAGTATTGGCTTCGATGCAAGAAGAGCCGCTGGCATCAACCGTGATCCCTCTGGCTGATCTCGGTTCCTACCCCATGAACCAACTCGCCGATGCTTACGCCTTCGATCACTACTGCCACCTCCGCATTGACCTGCTCGCTCCCGAAGGACCAGTCGAGCGTCGCCTTCCCGATTCTGACGCAACTCGTCTCGGACCAGCCATTCGTTGGATGATTACCGGAATGCCGCAGATGCAAGCCAACCTCGGTCAAGCCCTTTCGGCCCCGATTGTTTTGACACTCACCGGTGCCGGTGGTGGCACCTGGACCATTTCGCCTTCGGGAAATGACATCGTGATTAGCGAAGGTAAGTCAGCCAGCGCTGTCGCCGACGTCAGCAGCAACGGACACTCGTTTGTCAACTGGGGAACTCAGCGTTCACACTGGAGCGAGCACTGCAAAGTCACTGGCGATCAAGCAGTCGCCGCCAAATTCTTGGATGCACTCAACATCATTTGATACCTGAGTGAATCGTCAGTCTTTCGGTGGCTGATAGGTCGACAAGAAACGTCCCAAGCGACCAATTGCTTCGGTGAGATCTTTCGCCCATGGCAACGTAACGATACGTAAGTGATCTGGTCGCGGCCAGTTGAAACCGGTTCCTTGAACGACTAACACGTGTTCAGCGCGCAAGAAGTCGAGCACGAACCGACGGTCGTCAACGATGGGATACATCTCGGGGTCGAGTTTTGGGAACACATACAACGCACCCTTCGGAACCACACAAGTAACGCCGGGGATTTCGTGCAAAGCCTTAATCGCGGCATCGCGCTGTTCGAGCAAACGTCCGCCAGGCAAAATGAGATCTTTAATACTTTGCCGTCCACCAAGCGCAGTTTGAATGGCGTGCTGTGCCGGAACATTGGCGCACAAACGCATATTCGTCAACATGTTGACGCCTTCGATATAGCTCGCAGCATGTTTGCGCGGGCCAGTCATCACCATCCAACCAGAACGGAAACCAGCGAGTCGATACGCCTTTGAAAGACCGCTAAAGGTGATCGCGAATACGTCTGGTGCTACTTCGGCAAATGTGTGATGTTTGGCATCGTCATACAAAATCTTGTCGTAAATTTCGTCGGCATACACAATGAGATTGTGTTCGATGGCCAGGTCGGCAATCTTGCGAAGAGTTTCGCGGCTGTAGACAGCTCCCGTTGGGTTGTTGGGATTGATGACGACAATCGCTTTAGTGCGGTTGGTGATTTTGCTTTCGATATCGGCGATATCGGGATTCCACTCGTTCTCTTCATCGCAGAGATAATGCACTGGTGATCCACCAGCCAAAGTTGTTGATGCAGTCCACAATGGATAATCGGGTGCCGGAATCAAAACTTCATCACCCTCATTGAGCAATGCGTTCAGCGACAACTGAATGAGTTCGCTGACACCATTGCCCAGCCACACATCATCAATATTGGTGATGTCGATGCCTTGGTTTTGATAGTGCTGCACAATCGCCGTACGCGCCGCAGTAATTCCTTGTGAATCGCTGTAACCCTGTGACGCCTGCAAACTACGCGAAACCTCAACCAAGATTTCGGCGGGTGTTTCGAAACCAAAAGGATGGGGGTTACCGATATTGAGTTTTAGTATGCGCTGACCAGCCGCCTCAAGCCGCTTGGCCTCATCAAGTACTGGACCACGGATGTCGTATAAGACATCGGCCAATTTCTCAGATTGATGAATTTCGTTGGGCATAAGACACTTCCAAATGGGCTACTAAGTGATCAAGCCTACGCAAATCAATCTTTAAAAGTCGGACTATTTACTTACTTGTCACGCTTCAGGTTCTCGATGCCGTTACCGATGGCCATGAATGTGGGAGCCCACAAGCCCACGAAAATACCGAAACGTTCCCCTGCTGCACCTTCGAGTCCAGCGTCGGTGCCGCCTTGTGTAAACCACACCACAATGCTTCCGATGACCGACAAAAAGCCAAGCGCGTACGAGATATTGGCTGTAAAGCCAAGTGAGTGAAGCTTCTTAAGCATTTCATTCTCCGATGAGTTACTGAACGCCAGAGGACTCCGTCGATCGGACAGTAACACGGTTCCGAAAATGCGCGCAGTTAAGCAACAAACAATCTAAGAAAGTTGATGCTGCTCACACTCTTTCAAATCTTGAAACCTCATCAGTGAATGCTTCGAGCATGGTCGGAGTAATTGAGGCCCGTGTTCGACGGGTTGCTGTTTGCAAATCTTCCACCGTCACCAATGCTGTCGAACCGTCAGCACATGAACGAGAAAAAGCTGCCGCCGCGGCTCGTTGCGCCGCCAAGTCCACATCACCTGGAGTAAATCCGTGACTTTCGGCCGCTAGTTGAGCGGGATCAACATCGGATTCTTTGTTCATCGGGGCCACTGCCTGTTGCCACAGCGCAGTCAGGGCCGTTTGATCAGGTGGACCGATGCCAATCAGTAGGTCAAATCGACCGGGACGCAGCACTGCTGGATCAATTGACTCAACGAAGTTGGTTGCGCAGATCAGCAACCTTCCGGGTCGTCGTCGAAATTCGGGGATCGACTTGAGAAGTTCATTCACAACCCCAGCCGATGAGGGTCGAAACTCTCGTGCCGGCGCGATTTCATCAAATTCGTCAATGAAGATCACCACATGATCAAGTTTCCCCAACTCAATTAGTGCTTCACGAAGTTCGTTAGCCAAGGTCCCTTCACCACTTGCCAACTTGGACGGGAGAAGTTCGACAAATGGCCATCCGAGTCGTCCCGCCAAGGCTCGAGCAAAGGTGGTCTTGCCAGTTCCTGGCGGCCCAAATAACAAAGCGGTTGCGGGAGGCCGTAGCCCAATTTGAGCGGCGAGATTTGGATCGGACAAAGGGGCCACAATGCGTTGATCGAGAAGAGACTTCTCACGTTCCATACCCGCGGCTTGGTCCCACAGTTCTCCATCCAAAATCTGGCCGCCCCATTTGTCGATAGTTCGCACATCACCTGGCTCAATGGAGAGAGACTTTTCATAAAGCACCATTCCGACTGTCGGCGTGAACCCTCGGTTGAGCAACGCTTGCTCTCCCACTTCCCCAGGTCCGAGCAACGCCGAGATTTTTCTGACACCCAGATGCAGCAAACGACTTTCGATCCCGCGCGCCAAAGCCGATCCGATTCCGCGACGTCGCCAATCTGGAGCGATGGCAACGAGTTGTGTCCAGGCGCGATCTCCGGCGACGCGCGCGCTGACCAAACCCACCAATGAACCCTTGGCCAACGCCACGATGACAACAGCACCATCATTGACATCAGTAATAAACTGAGCTATCTCCATGGGGGCACTATCTGAAATTCCTCGGAGGGATTCAAGTAGTTGAACTGCTGCCCCGACATCGCTCGGTGAC
>ERZ888423.3196-NODE-3196-length-11085-cov-6.262919_pt1 | contig 11085 bp, 11 predicted proteins | sample MGYA00520523_ERZ888423 | MGnify/ENA primary metagenome ERZ888423 (study PRJEB32303, sample SAMEA104408611) | aquatic metagenome | biome: Brackish water; feature: Pelagic; material: water | place: Baltic Sea | collected 2014-06-08T10:24:00 | depth 30,27 m ...
TGGCTGCCCAAGGAACCCAGCTTGCACTGTCGGTTCTGCACGAAATGGACTCCAAAGTGCATCCAAGAATCACTCAGAATAGGGAAGCAATGCATCGTTCTGCGCCGAAACTTGGGCCAGAATTCCCAAAATTGGAATACTTGCAGACGGCAAAAATGCTTCATGATCGCATAAGAGCCTGTGATTCAGTCCCTGGAGCAAGTTTGCCGAGCCCATTGAATCCTGCGGAGCGCTTTAAGTTGTTCTCAAGCCATTGGCATTCTACAGGTCTGCCGACCAGCCCATCGAATGTTCATTATATTATTGATAATGAAGGAATTAGACTTGTAGATTTGGACGGTTTTGCAGATATTCTTGAAGTTCAGTGGCCCGGTAAGCGCCGAATGCAGACCGCCGAATTCCTTCGCGGATCGCTACTCAGGGGAACTTTTGCACTAAATGGTCAAAAATTTGAGTGAATCCGCGTATGTATTGAGTTTCCGACTATATTTGAAAAGACTTAAACGTTTAACAATTAAAAATCAACAAGCATGAATAAGGCAGAACTCATCGACGCAATCGCTGCAGACGCAGGAATTTCTAAGGCTCAAGCAAAATCAGCATTGGATTCAGTAACAAACAATGTTGGAAATGCATTAGCTAAAGGTGGCAAGGTGTCACTGGTAGGCTTCGGTACCTTTAGCGTTTCCGCTCGTGGAGCCCGCGAAGGCCGTAACCCACAAACCGGTGCGACCATCAAAATTGCGGCGAAGAATGTTGCAAAGTTCAAGGCAGGCGCTGAGCTAGCTGGCAAACTGTAGTAGCACAATCACCTAAACGCAAAGGCCGCCTTCGGGCGGCTTTTTTTATGCCCCCATTTTTAGGCTAGCGTGCAAGGGCATAAATGGACTCGATAATCTCGACCACCTTTAATCCTTCGAGGGCATTGGTCGTGATTGGGCTGGTGCCTTCGAGCACGTCGCGCACGTTTTGGTATACAAACATGTGGTTTGCGGCCGAACCCTTGTAGGGTCCGTAGTCGTTGGGCGGATTGCTTGCCGCAAGTTCTGGAATTTGATAGCCTTCTATGTGGCAGTGCACTACCTCGTTCATATATTGGCCCGCAACCTTGATGCTCCCCTTCGACCCTATTACGGTCATGGAGCTCTCTAAATTGGCATCCCATACGCTGGTGCTGTAGTTGAGCGAGCCCAATGCCGCTCCGTGCTGCGGAAGGGCAAAATGAACCAGTCCGCTGTCTTCAAATGCGATGCTCTTGCTGTGGTTGTAGTTGCGCAACAATGCAGACAGGGGCTTGACCTCGCCAAAAACCCAATACAGAATATCAATAAAATGGCTGAATTGGGTAAAAAGGGTTCCGCCGTCCAAATCCTTGCTGCCGTGCCATCCCCCACTTCGGTAGTACCGGTCGTCCCGGTTCCAGAAGCAATCGATGTGTACCTGAAAAATTTCGCCCAAACTGCCGCTTTGCACTACGGACTTTAGCCATTCCGAGGGCGGAGAATAACGATTCTGCATCACTCCAAACACATAAAGACCTTTTTGCAGGGCAAGGTGAAGTACGCGCTCTGCATCAGACTTCGTCAGGGCCATGGGCTTCTCGATGATAACGTGGGCTCCTGCGTTAAGGCCAGCAATGGCCTGCTCTGCGTGAAGTCCATTGGGGCTGGCAATGGCTAGCACGTCAACCTGGTGTGCGGCAAGCAGTTCGTCAAGGGATTGGTAGTGCGGGTGATCCCCAGCCAAACCGAGTTCAGACGCCGTCTTCAGGTCGCAGGTGGCAACGAGCTCGGATCCCTCAAGATTGCGAATCATTTCAATATGGCGCTGGCCTATGCGCCCGCAGCCCACTAGGGCAAAAGTTGATTGCTTCATGGTTGTAGTCGTTCAGTGGTCCATTCGCCCGAAGGATTGCGGTTGAACCGTATGCGGTCGTGCAGCCGGCTCTCGCGGCCTTGCCAAAATTCAATGCGTTCCACATTGAGGGCAAACCCACCCCAATCGGGAGGGCAGGGAACTTGGTTAGGATAGGTCTCTTGGGTAAGCCGGAGTTGCTCCTCCATGACGGCCCGGTTTTGGACGGGCTCCGACTGCTGAGACGCTGCCGCTCCCCATTGGCTTTTAATGGGTCTGCTTGCAAAATAGCGTTCGCTCTCTTCGCGCGGAATTCGCACAACGGAACCGAGGATTCGAACCTGCCGCTCCAGATTGGACCAAAAAAACAAGGCATGGGCCCGTGGATTCATACTTAAATCACGGCCCTTTTTAGAGTGGTAGTTGGTAAAAAAAACCAATTGTTCGTCTCGAACCTCTTTTAGGAGTACAATCCTCGAGTCGGGATCACCATTACTTGAAACAGTACTGATGGCAAAGGCCGTGGAGTCTTCGGCACCAGTTGCTCGGTATTCCTCGAGCCACAAGCCAAACTGAACCATGGGGTCCTCATGGAGCCCCTGGTCGTCGAGGCTTTTTTTGCGGTATTCTTTGCGGTCGTCGTGCAGGGCCATATTTGCGCTAAATTAGGAAGCATGCGGGGGAATCCAGGCTATTTTTTAATGGCGCATCCACTAATGGAGGATGAGCATTTCACGCGCTCGGTCCTTTTGATGACCAAGTGGGATGCTGAACAGGCTGAAGGGCTTATTATCAATAGAATAAGTCAATACACCCTGGACCAAGCATTGAAGGGAACCTGGCCCGACTGGCCACTGTATATAGGAGGTCCTGTTGCAACCGATACCCTCTACTACCTTCACTGCAGGCCCGACTTAATTCCCAATGCCGATCAAGTTGGACCTGATTTGTTTTTTGGCGGAGATTTTGAAGCGGTGCGGTCCGCGGTAGAAAGGGGTCTAATCAACTCCTCTGAAATTCGGTTTATGGCCGGTTATGCCGGGTGGGCTCCCCAGCAACTCGATGCCGAACTCGAGCAGGACAGCTGGATTGTGCGAGAGCCCTCTGAGCTATCAACCTGGTGGAATCGCGAAGAACTCTACCGATCCTGGGCTTTAGAATGGCCCGACCACCACAGGCTTTGGCTGAATTCGCCCGTAGAACCTCACTGGAATTGAGCTGTTTCGGCTCGTTCTTGCACCAAGGCCTGCATTAGCTCTGCCTTTTCGCAACCAAATTCCGTCTTGCGAAACTGGCGCACCGCCGACACGCCCTGCAGGGCATTGGTTAACCACAGTTCGTCGGACTGCTGAAGGGCAAAGGGACTGAATGCCTCCTCGCGCACCCTGAGGCCTAGCTTCGACGACAAGCCGATAACCACCTCTCGCATCACGCCCTTCAAGGCACCAGAACTCAAGGGTGGGGTAATCAAGGTGTCGCCTTGAAGGAGCATCACATTGGATTTTCCGGCTTCAATTACCTGATTCTCTGGGTTGAGAAGAAGCACGTCGTCAACCCCCTGTTCGCGAGAAAAGCCCGCCGCCAGTACATAAAAGAACTGCGCTTGTGGTTTTTAGGTTGGCGAGCAAGCCCGAATTTTTGCGGTGTTCTTGAAAAAGTCCAAGTAGCGGTCGGTTTACCGGCATGGGGTAGCCAATACCGTCCAAGGCCGAAGCCTCTACCGCCCAATCAACTCCTGATTCGAGGTCTGGTGCGTAGCCTAGCTTACCCTTTCGCCAAACCGTGAGCCGTAGGCGGTGGTCTACCCTTGGGTCGAGTTTGTGCAGCTCCAAGGCTTGGAGCCAACCTTCAGGACTCCAGCTGCTTGGAATGGGCATGCGCAAAATACGCATACCCGACATAAGCCTAAAATAATGTTCTTCGGGGTGAAGAATGCGACCACGGTGAATCCTCATGGTCTCAAAAAGACCGTCTCCGTAGGCCTGAGCCCTGTTCATGGTCAAGCTTTTACGCCGAATAGTTCCGCCATGCGCTTGCCAATGTGGGCTGGAGAATCCACCACATGCACGCCGCACTCCCGCAAAATTGCCTTTTTGGACTGCGCGGTGTCGTCCGAACCGCCTACAATGGCTCCCGCATGACCCATGGTGCGGCCTTTGGGTGCTGTTTCGCCAGCAATAAAACCGACTACGGGCTTGCGGTTGCCGTCGGCTTTGATCCAACGCGCTGCCTCGGCCTCGAGCTGTCCGCCGATTTCGCCGATCATCACGATGCCAAGGGTCTCGTCGTCGTTCATAAGAAGCTCAACCGCCTCTTTAGTGGTGGTGCCGATAATAGGATCGCCACCAATTCCAATGGCTGTGGTAATTCCTAGGCCAGCCTTGACCAACTGGTCCGCCGCCTCGTAGGTTAGGGTTCCGGATTTTGAAACGATTCCGATGCTTCCTTTTTTGAAGACAAATCCGGGCATGATGCCCACTTTGGCTTCGTCAGCCGTAATAACTCCAGGGCAGTTGGGGCCAATGAGGCGAACTCCGCGCTCCCGAACGTATCCTTTTGCTTTTGCCATGTCTGCCACAGGAATGCCCTCGGTGATGCAAATAATGACCTTAATGCCTCCGTCGGCGGCCTCCATGATGCCGTCTGCCGCAAATGCCGGCGGAACAAAAATGATGGATACGTCTGCACCAGTAGCCTCAACGGCCGAGCTCACGGTATTAAAAACGGGCAAACCAAGATGGGTTTGACCGCCCTTACCGGGGGTAATACCTCCAACCACCTGGGTGCCGTACTGCAGCATTTGCTCGGCATGGTAGCTGCCTTCTTTGCCGGTAAATCCTTGTACGATGATTTTCGATGATTTGTTAACGAGAACGCTCATGATGGCTACAAGGATTAGGGGTTAATTGCGCGGCAAAAGTACGACGCGAACCGGGGTTTAGCGGACGATATTCATCTCTTGAATGAGTCGGTCTGCGCCAGCGTAGCGGTCGACAACCCATAGGACGTAGCGAATATCCACCATGATGTTTCGGCAGCGCTGCGGTGTAAAGTAGAAATCGCTCATGGTCCCCTCCCACACTCGGTCAAAATTGAGTCCAATCAGCTCGCCCCGGGCGTTGAATGCGGGACTTCCGGAGTTTCCGCCCGAGGTGTGGTTAGCAGCCAAAAAGCATACGGGCAGCTCGCCGTTGCTCAGGGTATAGGGTCCGTAGTCCCTTGCCTCAAGCTTCGCACGGTATGCCTCTGGCAGGTCGAACTCGTAATCCCCTGGGCGGTACTTGGCCAGCACCCCTTCGGCGGTTGTGTGGGTCGTGTAGTGCATTCCATCGGCAGGAGAAAAGCCTCCGGCGCGACCGTAGGCCACGCGCAAGGTAGAATTGGCGTCAGCAGCGATTTGCTTTTTGGACGCTTCCGCGCAGGCAAGCTGAAGGGCCATCCAGTCCTTCATGCCTAGTTGGTACTTCGTTTCGGCAGCAGAGAGTTCACCCATCAATGCGGAGTACTCCTCTCGCAGGCTGCCACTCAGGCCAAGCGCGGGGTGGGCCTTGGCTGCGGCATCGAAGGCCTCCCACGACGCTCCATCGGCGGGTAGTGCCGGGACCGACCCAGCCACTGAAGCCTCGGTGAACGACCGCAGGTCGGACTCCGCATGCCCTACTTCAGAATTGGCGTTCCAAGCGGCAAGAAGTCGCTGTGCGGCACGGCGGTCGAGCTCGGGATTCCAGTCTTTGTAGAGTTCCTTCAAGGCTGCCCTGGGTTTGTCAAGGTTGTCGCCCAGGGCTACTGCTTTTAAGTAGGCCGAGGTCAATCGGCTCCAGGTCGCAAGCTCCCAGCGCGGAATCAACTCTTGGTAGAATAAAGCAGTCCACCGAGCCTGCATCAGGGCGGCGTTCTGCTCATTAAAGTGCCGCACCAGGGCATTGCCTTGGGGAGAAAACCCGGCAACTTGGGCCTCACGGGCAGCTAAGGTGTCTAAGCCCGAAACCTCAGCCATACCCTCTATTTGGCCGATCCACTTCTTCCAACCGTTCGCTACACTGGCATACTTGGACGCGTACTGAATTTTAACCACCGGATCGACGCGCATTGCGGAATCCCAGGTGCGCAGTACCTCGTGGCGCATAGCCACCCGGGTCGGAAGCATGGTCTGAAGCTGCTGCTGTACCTCAGAGGCCGGCATGTAGCTGTCGGTACGCCCAGGGAATCCATAAATCAAGGTGAAGTCGCCCTCTTCTACTCCGTTCAGGCTTATGGCCAGTGGATTAGTGACATTCATCGGAACATTGCTCGCGCTGTATTCTGCCGGGCTGCCGTCGGGTGCGGTGTAGACCCTAAACAGCGAAAAATCCCCCGTATGGCGCGGCCATACCCAGTTGTCGGTATCGGACCCGTACTTGCCCACCGCGCTCGGCGGCGCACCCACAAGGCGCACGTCGGGGTAGCGCCGGGCGCTGGTGAGTACGAAGCGGTTCCCGGCAAATATGGGCTTTACGCTGTGAATCCACGTTGCGTCAGGCTTGGGCTGGGCTGCAGCAACCGCCTTCATGGCCTCAGCGGGCTCTTGGCCCTTGGCGATGAGCGACTGCACCGCGAGGGTGACGTCTTCGGTGCGAAGGACGAAATCCACAAAGAGTCCTGGGTTGGGCTTCTCCTCGGCGTAGGACGCGGCCCAAAATCCCTGATCGAGCAGGTTGTCTTCGATGCTCGAATGCGACTGAATGGCGTCGTAACCACAGTGGTGGTTGGTGAGCACCAAGCCCTTGGATGAAATCACTTCGCCTGTGCAAAATCCGCCAAAGTGCACAACGGATTCGTTGAGGCCACCGCCCTCAGGACGGTAGATCGCCGTGGGCTTCATCTTCATTCCAACGGCCTTCATGTCGGCCTTGCGTCCCGCAACTTCGTGCGGAAACCACATTCCCTGTGCCCACGCCGAGGTGGATCCAAGGGCAGCAGTCCAAAGGGCTGCCAAAAGCATGTTCTTCATAAACTCGAAGATACGCAGGCCCAAAAAGAAAAAACCCGCCGTGAGGGCGGGTTCCGAATGAAGTTATTCACGAACATCAGGTCAAAAGACCACCGTCGACTTGAAGCACCTGGCCACTGATGTAGGACGAAAGATCGCTGGCCAAAAAGACGCAGGCGTTGGCCACGTCTTCAGGACTGCCTCCACGCTTCAAGGGAATGGCGTCGCGCCATGACTGGACCACCTTCTCGTCGAGAACAGCGGTCATTTCGGTTTCAATGAAGCCGGGGGCGATAGCGTTGCAGCGGATTCCGCGCGAACCCAGCTCCAGAGCTACGGACTTGGTGAAGCCGATGATTCCGGCCTTAGAAGCGGCGTAGTTGGATTGGCCGGCGTTGCCCTTGATTCCGACAATGCTCGAGATATTTACGATGCTTCCGGACCGCTGCTTCAAAAAGTGCCGCTGCACGTGCTTGGTCGTGTTGAATACGGACTTCAGATTCGTTGAAATTACGGAATCAAAATCTTCTTCTGACATGCGAAGCAAAAGCGTGTCGCGCGTGATTCCGGCGTTGTTCACCACCACGTCGATGCGACCAAAACGCGCCACCACGTCTTCGATGAGTTTTTCAGCCTGTTCTCCGCTCGAGGCATCGCTGCGGAAGCCAGCGGCTTCGCCGTACTGGCTGAGTTCGTCTTCAAGTGCTTGGCCACGCTCTACGCTGCTCAAGTAGGTGAATGCAACCTTTGCCCCTTCTTGCGCAAAGCGCTGTGCGATTGCCTTGCCAATTCCTTTGGATGCGCCCGTGATGAGGGCGATTTTACCGTCAAGTAGTCCCATTGTTTTCAAATTTATTGCCCAAGATACGCTCGGCAAACCAAGCGGCACCAAGTCCAATGGCCCAACCGGCCATTACGTCTTGGGTCCAGTGGTAGTGCAGTATAATGCGACTTAGGCCGACCATCACTCCAAAGACTAGGTAGATCCAAACCCATTGGGGCTTGCGGTAGGCTAAAAACAGGGCAAAAAATGCGCCTAGTGAACTGTGTCCTGAGGGAAAGGATCGGTAGTATGCCGGGTCAAACAACTTTGAAAAGCGAAGTCCTTCGATGACCGCTTGGGGCCTAGGGGCATCTGACCAAATGAGTTTACCGAGCTGAGGCAGCAGTGAGGCTAGGGAAAATCCGAGCAGAAATACAAGCCAAATGGATCGATTGCTCCTTTTTAAGAAGAGCCAAAGCGCAATGATCAGTGCAAAAGCTCCGTCGCCCAGTGCCGTAAAACCATGCATCAGTTCAAACCAGGGGAGTCGATCCGACAGGATGTGCAATTGCACCGCTCCATAATGAAGCCTCAGCAGGGTGAGTACCGCTGCCGAAAGGCTAAAAACAATAAGGGCGCGTTGGGTACTTAAGACCCGATTGCGCGAAGCAAGGTCATTATTTGGCTTTGCCATAGGGATCTCATTTCGGACTCCTCGTCTTGTTCTATGTAATCCGTAACGGTAAGCAAGCCATCTCCCGTTAAATCGTCAACGTCAATGCGGAATTCAAACGAAAAGCGGTTGGAACTGTCGTCGTGATCCCACTTGTATTGAATAAAGTAGTTGGTCTTCTTGCGCACAATACTCGCTACTTCTTCGGTTTCGCCCCAAAAGAAGCGGTAGGTGTCGCCCAGGGAATTCACGTCGTCGCAGAACCATTCCGACAAACCACTCGGTGTGCTTAAGAACGTATACAGCATGGCCGCAGAGCAACGCACTGGAAACTCGATTACTAGCGGAACTCGGTCGGACATTGGACTATCGTGAAGATTAGGTCGCAATATAAACGCTCTAGCGAGTTGTTTCGTTATTTAATTATTGTTTTGTTTTCATTTTTTTTCTTTGACTTGGTGCCAGGCCTCAAAGCACGGTAAAAGCGCAGGTGGATCCCTGCGGCCTGTTATGCTTTGTGGCGGACGTTGATGGGGTCAGGTGGGAGTTTAGTTGCGCTTTAGGCAAGGTCTTCATTGCTTGGTGCTCGCTTTTACCCTACTTTTGCCGCCCTATACGGCGAGGTAGCTCAGATGGTTAGAGCGCAGGATTCATAACCCTGAGGTCGGGGGTTCAATTCCCCCTCTCGCTACGAGGATGCAAGCCCGAGCCTTTGGCTCGGGTTTTTCATTTTTAGCCGCGAGCGAAGTTTACTTTGGCGAGCAGGAAAAAATGAAAAACAGCCAGCAGCGATGCTGCTGGGGGCTTGCATCCGAGTAAAGCTTCCCCTACAGGAAACATGGGCCGCTTCGCGGCCCACTAATTCCCCCATGAAATTCACGGAGCTCAAATCAACCTCGGACAGCCAGAAACGAGCAGCTTATGACCAGCAGCAAGCAGCCAGAAACCAGAAACCAGCAGCTTATGACCGGCATCCAACGAAACCCGCTTACTTCTTCTTCTTCGAACTACTGGTGAGCGGCTTCTTGTGCTTAATGGCCATTTTCATCCTAAGCTTTTGACCGCCACCGAAGTTGTGCGTTTTCTTGTTTTTATCCTTTTTCTCGTGAAAGGCAGCATCTGGCTTGTCTTCGGGCATACTCCTGATTGTTGGGCGGTAGCACGAAAGTAAACCACAAATCGAGTGGACCTACTCCCTCTTTGTTCGTAGTACTACTGCACCAGCGTTCTCCGAATCCAATTCAATCTGATTCGCATGCTCGCGCTCGTTCGCTAAATCCACCTCCCAACGGTAATGCCGCATCGCATACGCAGCCAGCTCGTGATTCAACCTCAATTGCGGAACTGCATTGAACGCCGACCTCGGCGCAAACTCCTCCTTGAACATCGCTAGCGAAGCCCTAAGCTCCGCATCCCGCTCCACGCGACGCCACGGCAATGAACTCAATCCCACCAGCGCCAACACCGCGACAGCCATAGCAAACCTCGGCCTCCGCAGCACCTTGGTTCCGACCAGCGCATTCCCTAGCCCTAAAGCGACGAAGCCCAGCGAAGTAATCAAGTAGAAATCTCGCTGCTCCTGCGTCACCATTAACGGAAGCGATGCGCATAAGCCCAAAGCAAGCATAGCCAGAACCCGGCGGTCGAGCGAAGCTCGCAGTGAATCAAACCGAATCCACGCCACCGCCAACGAAGCACCAAGCAGCACCGCCCATTGCCCCAGCATCGGCCCCAGCAACCACAACCGATCCGCAGTAGTGACCGCTCGCGCTTGGGTAAACGTCCGAACCAATCGATTGCCCGCGTTCCGAAGAATTGCCTCCCGCGCATCGTCCCACAACCATAGTCCAAACGCCGTAACGAGCACCGTCACCAGAACGACCCCGAACCTACGGGCCGACTCACCACGCGAAAGCAATCCCAAGCCGCCAACCAAGGGCAGCCAAACCAACGGAAACAATCCCTGCGGACCCTTAAATAACGCCGCAGAAACCGTCAGCAATCCACCCATCCAAACCCATCGGGAGTGAGACATCGCGACCACCGCCCAAACTGTAAACGGAGCCATCCACATTTCTTGCACATGGTTGCCCATGCCCCAGCCCACCAGCGGAGCCGAGCTCCACACCGCAACAATCCATAATGCTGAATCGCTACCCCGTTCAGGCCATAAACGACGCTGCAGGGAGGCAATTCCCGCGGCGGTCGCAATCCACGCGAGGGCCATAAAAACGCGTTCAGTCCAAACGCTTCCGCCCAAAAGGCGAAAAAGCAGCGATTCCATGCCCGTAAACATCGGCAACTGCTCCGAATACGGAACCGTGGACGACGGCTGGTACACCGGCGCCCAAAAGGTCCCTAAGCCATCCGCTAAATTTTGTGCGACGGCCGCATAAATCTGGCCGTCCATAAACATGCCCTCTTGAAACCAGTACGGAGCCACGAACCACAGCAGCACTGCGCCCAGCGCGAGTAGCGCTGACCTCATCGGCGAGGTCGCTCACCGCGGTAGCCTGGTCCCGGCTGGTGAAAATCATTGGGTCGAGGACCCTCTACCCGAGCAGTTGGGTCGCCATCGCTGTCTTTGACTGCATCGAGCAGCTGCGCTACCTCTGAATCCGTGAGTTCACGCCACGCTCCCGTCGGCAATCCTTTGTCGGTGAGGTGCATGATGCGCTTGCGCTCCAAAATCGCCACTTCGTGCCCGACGTACTCGGCCATTCGGCGAATTTGGCGGTTCAAGCCCTGAATTAAGATGATTTTGTAGGCACGCGGACTAATCCGCTCAATCGTACACGGAAGCGTTCGGGTTCCGAGCATCGGAAC
>ERZ888423.3197-NODE-3197-length-11084-cov-74.768338_pt1 | contig 11084 bp, 13 predicted proteins | sample MGYA00520523_ERZ888423 | MGnify/ENA primary metagenome ERZ888423 (study PRJEB32303, sample SAMEA104408611) | aquatic metagenome | biome: Brackish water; feature: Pelagic; material: water | place: Baltic Sea | collected 2014-06-08T10:24:00 | depth 30,27 m ...
GCTCAATCAGATCGAGAAGGGCCTGCCAAGGCACCACCACCTCCATCTCAGAGAGAAACCTCTCCCGTTTGGTCTGCTTCTTGGCGGTGGTGATCTCGTAATCCGAGAAGCCGAGCTGCTTGCCGCCCATCAAACCAGTCCTGGTCTGCGACTACAGAGCCATTGTCCCGCGAATGACGCTGGTTTTCCAGAGTCTCCCTAGCCCTCTCTCCAGAAGTCTGCGGGCAGTGTCGCCATTGACGTACATCAGATCGGGCCCGAGCCCCGCGTTGGTGCGCCGTCTCAGCGCCTCGGCAATTTTGTCTTCGCTGTAAAGAGAAAATTGAAAACGCGTCGCCGAGTGAATCTGGCGATATGCGGCACTGAGCAAGCCCATCCTGATGCGCAACTCTTCCACCAATTCGGTATCGATGGTCTGATCGGTGTTGGTGCCGATCGCCATGTAAACGAAATTGGGCAGCTCCAATTTGCCGCTGCAGCCAGTCAGGGAGAGGCCGCATAGGAGGCTAAGTAGCATTCCCTTGCTCTTACGCGACCTGAGGCGGGGAGCCGGAAGCAGGGCCATGGCCTTGGGACAAGTAATGATTATCCCCCGCCAAGCCCGTTTTTTGTGCATGGTCCAACGCATTAACCGCCGCTTGTGACCGAGGCCACCGCGCCGCTGCTCAGCATCCGGCTCGCTGGACGCGTGCCTGGGCCGCGCTAGGAAGCATGTGCGAATCCTCACAATCGTTTTCAGCAAGGAAAGCCCGAGCTAAACTAGAAACGATTTATTCATCTTTATGGCTGTTCCTGTGCCGGGATTCATGGCTACCCTTGTTATTCCCTTCCTGATCAAGCTGCTCGGGGCTATCGCCCTCTGGATTGTTGGCGGCTGGTTAATCGCCCTGTCCACGCGGCTGCTGCGTCGCGTCTTCAATCGCGGCACACTCGATCCAGTATTGGTTGGCTATTTGCTCAGCATTCTCGCAGTGGTGCTGCGAGTGATTCTGATTGTCGCCATTCTTGGTTACTTCGGAATCGAAACCGCCAGCTTTGCCGCTCTGCTCGCTGGTGCAGGCCTGGCGATCGGCGCGGCTTGGAGCGGCATGCTCGGCAACTTTGCTGCTGGCTTGTTTCTGCAGATCTTCAGGCCGGTCAGTCCTGGTGACTATGTGGAAGCCGGTGGGGTGGAAGGCACCGTGAACGAAGTGGGCATTTTTGTCACATCGATCACTTCTCCAGACAACGTGTGCAATTATGTAAGTAACGCCAAACTTTTTGGGGATAACATTAAGAACTACTCCGTCACTTCCTTCCGCCGCGTTGAGCTAGTGGCCCAGCTTGATAACAGCGCCGATGTGGTTCAGGCGATCAACTTGCTGAAGGAAGGTATCAAGGGGGTGCCAAACCAGATCCCTGGCAAGGAGGCAGATGTGGAGGTGCTTGAGTTCAGCGAGCGGGGGCCGCGTCTGGCTGTCCGCCCCTACACCCACACCACCAACTACTGGCAGGTGTATTTCGACACCAACCGCATGATCGTAGATGTATTAGGTAAAGCTGGCTTCCCGGTGCCCCGCATCCCCGTGGCGATGCAAAGCAGCGTTGTCAGCTGAGCCTGACGCGGACCCTTTGAGACGATGGGGCCCCGCCAGCCCCATCCCCGTGCCCGAGGCCAACCTGCCCAAGATCTACGACCCGGCGGGCACGGAAAGCCGCTGGCAGCAAGCTTGGGAGAGCAGCGGCTCCTTCCACCCTGATCCCGCTGCCCCAGGCGAGCCATTTTCTGTGGTGATTCCGCCGCCGAACGTGACAGGCAGCCTGCACATGGGCCACGCCTTCAACACGGCCCTGATCGACACGATTGTGCGCTTCCAGCGCTTGCAGGGCAAAAACGTGCTTTGCCTTCCCGGCACCGACCACGCCTCGATCGCCGTGCAGACGATTCTCGAGAAGCAGCTCAAGGCTGAGGGGAAGTGCAAGGAAGATCTGGGCCGCGAAGCCTTTCTGGAGATGGCCTGGCAGTGGAAGGCTGAAAGCGGCGGCACGATCGTGGGTCAGATGCGGCGCCTCGGCTACTCAGTGGACTGGCGCCGTGAGCGCTTCACCCTCGACGCTGGTTGCAGTGCCGCGGTGATCGAAGCTTTTAATCGCCTGCATGAGCAGGGGCTGATCTACCGGGGTGAATATCTGGTGAATTGGTGCCCCGCTTCGGGATCGGCGGTGAGCGATCTGGAAGTGGAGATGAAGGAGGTGGACGGCCACCTCTGGCATTTTCGCTACCCGCTCAGCAGCGGTGCCGCCGCCGATGGTCGCACTCACCTGGAAGTGGCCACCACCCGCCCCGAAACCCTCCTGGGCGACACGGCCGTGGCCGTGAACCCCAAGGATCCCCGCTACGCCGCTCTGGTGGGCCAGACCCTTACCCTGCCGCTGGTGGGTCGCCAGATTCCGATCGTGGCCGACGACCACGTGGATGCCGAATTCGGCACCGGTTGCGTCAAGGTGACTCCGGCCCACGATCCCAACGACTTCGCGATTGGCCAGCGGCATCAGCTGCCGCTAATCACGGTGATGGCCAAGGACGGCAGCATGAATGAGGCGGCAGGCCGCTTTGCCGGCCTGGATCGTTTCGAGGCTCGTCAAGCGGTGGTGGCGGCCATGGAGGAAGGCGGTTTCCTGGTGAAGGTTGAGGACTACCGCCACAGCGTGCCCTTCTCAGATCGCGGCAAGGTGCCGGTGGAGCCCCTGCTTTCCACCCAGTGGTTTGTGAAAACCGAGCCCCTGGCGGCCCGTTGCCGTGAGGCCCTCGAGAACGCCGCTCCCCGCTTCGTGCCGGAGCGCTGGAGCAAGGTGTATCGCGATTGGCTCACGGACATTCGCGACTGGTGCATCTCGCGCCAGCTGTGGTGGGGCCATCGCATCCCCGCCTGGTTTGTGGTGAGTGAAACGGGCGGCGCGATCACAGACAACACGCCCTATGTGGTGGCCCGCGATGAGGCGGGGGCCATGGCGAAGGCCGAATCCATCTACGGCACTGGCACCCACGCTCACCCCGTGGTGCTGGAGCAGGACCCCGACGCCCTCGACACCTGGTTCTCCAGCGGCCTGTGGCCCTTCTCCACCCTGGGCTGGCCTGATGCCGAAGCCGCCGATCTGGCCCGTTGGTATCCCACCAGCGTGCTGGTGACGGGCTTCGACATCATCTTTTTCTGGGTGGCCCGGATGACGATGCTGGCCGGCGCCTTTACGGGCCAGATGCCCTTTAAAGATGTGTACATCCACGGCCTGGTGCGCGACGAACACAACCGCAAGATGAGTAAGTCGTCTGGCAACGGCATAGACCCGCTGCTACTGATTGATCGTTATGGCGCCGATGCCCTGCGTTTTGCATTAGTGCGCGAGGTGGCCGGAGCCGGCCAGGACATCCGCCTCGACTACGACCGCAAATCCGACACCTCCGCCACGGTGGAGGCCTCGCGCAACTTCGCCAACAAGCTCTGGAACGTCACCCGTTTCGCCTTGATGAACCTGGACGGCGAAACGCCGGCCGCTCTGGGCGAACCCGATGCTGCGGCCCTGCAGCTGGCCGATCGCTGGATCCTGTCGCGGCTGGCGCGGGTGAACCGCGAAACGGCTGAGCGCTATGGCAACTACGGCCTGGGCGAGGCGGCCAAGGGGCTTTATGAGTTCGCCTGGAACGAGGTGTGCGATTGGTATGTGGAGCTGATCAAGCGGCGGCTCAACCCAGGTGAAAACCCGAGCCCAGCAGCTTTTGCCGACCAGCGCACCGCCCGCGCTGTGTTGGCCAAGGTTCTTGGCGAGTTGCTGGTGATGCTGCATCCGCTGATGCCGCACCTGAGTGAGGAGCTTTGGCACGGCCTCACTGGCCAGCCAGAGAGCAGCTTTCTGGCCCTGCAGAGCTGGCCGGCCCTTGATCAGGGGGCTCTAAACGACCAGCTTGAGGCCCAGTTTGCCGAGCTGATCGAGGCGATTCGGGTGGTGCGCAACCTGCGGGCAGTGGCGGGGCTCAAGCCCAGCCAGAGCGCGCCGGTGTCGTTTGTGACTGGCCGCGCTGAGCTGGCAGCATTGCTGCAGGAGGCCAGCCCTGACATCACGGCCCTAACCCGAGCGGAAAGGGTGGAGGTGCTCGATCCCGTCGCCGCCGCCGCCAGCCCTGCCACCAAGGCTCTGGCCGGCGTGAGTGGTGAGCTGCAGGTGCTGCTGCCGATTGAGGGCTTGGTGGATCTGGCCGCCCTGCGCGGCCGCCTGGAGAAGGACATCGCCAAGGCCGAGAAGGAGATCAACGGCCTGGCGGGCCGCCTCGCCAATCCAAATTTTGCAGATAAGGCCCCACCTGAGGTGGTGCTCGAGTGCAAGGCCAACTTGGCTGAAGCCGAAGCCCAGGCCGAGCTGGCCCGCCGGCGGTTGGCGGATCTGGGCTGAAAACCGCCTAGGATGCACCTGTACATCCAAGCCCTGTTGCCATGGCCACCACCCGGTTGTTCCGCAATGGCCATTCCCAGGCGGTTCGCATTCCTGCCGCGCTCGCCTATCCGCGCAGCGACCTGGAGCTAGAGATCGAGCGGGTGGGCGACGAGCTGCGCCTCCGCCCTGCAGGCCGGCCGATTTGTGGTGCCCTGGCGGCCTTGGCCCGGTTCTCCCCTGGTTTCATGGCAGCAGGCCGCGGCGATCAAGAGCAGGCCAAACGGGAGATTCTGTGAGCCTGAGTCCCCTCTACCTGCTCGACACCAACATCTGCATCTATCTGATGAAGCACCAGCCTCCCCAGGTGGCTGACCGCTTCGCGGCATGCCGGGTGGGCGAGGTGGTGATTTCGGCGATCACGGCGGCGGAGCTGGAATTTGGCGTGATCGCCTCAGGGGCGGAGGCTGAGCGCAACCGTGAGGCCCTGGATCAGTTTCTCTTGGAGATCCCCGTGGCGCCGTTCGATGGCCAGGCTGCGGCTGCTTACGGGCCCGTTCGCTGGGCGACCCGCCTGCGCCGCCGCGATGCTCTTGACAAGTTGATCGCGGCCCACGCCCTGGCCCTGGGTGTCGCTCTGGTGACCAACAATCCTGTGGACTTCCAGGCCTACGCGGAGCTTCGGATCGAAAACTGGGTGGACTGAAGCAGTTCCCCGCCGACATCCTCTGAAAATCGGACGTTGAGGTTGTCCGTGAATGCCGATCCCATCTGCAGTCCAGCGATATCGCGTCACCGTTGCTTCGTCAGATCGCCAAAGACATCGGGTTAAAGGTCGAGGACCGTCTTAATTACTATTTCAAGTGATTATCCTGGGGAATGGGGAGTCTGCCTGGGGCTGCTGTTCAATCGCAACGCACATGAGCAAGAAGCAGCGTCCATTGCCCGTCGAGACGATCGAGGAGATCCAAAATGATCTACCCTACGACAAACCGATTGGCAAGAAGGACTACAAACAAGACCTCGAATCGCAGCTGTCGGGAAGCACCTCGTAATCCTATTCGAAGCTCGCGCTGCCGAAACCCAACGATGCTGAAGTGACCTAGTGGTACTTCCAGCGCTATGTCCCGCACCTGCCATCGGCCGGAGAAATCACGATGTTCGACAGGTCCTGGTATAACCAGGCCGGAGTGGAGAAGGTGATGGGCTTCTGCACGCCACAGGAGCATGCCCTCTTCCTCCGCCAGGTTTCCGCCTTCGAACAGTCACTTGTCAGTAGTGGAATCATGCTCTTCAAGTTGTGGTTCACCGTGTCGCAGGTTCGATAGAAGCTTCGCTTTGATGACCGGCGCGAGGATCCGCTCAAGCAGTGGAAGATGTCTCTCACAGACGAGGTCAGTGTGGCGAAGTACGACGAGTACACCAAAGCTCGTGACGAGATGCTGCTTGCCACCGACACCCTCGTGGCGCTATCCGTAGCGTTCTGTATGCACTGGACTACGAACACAAGGACCACGACATCGTCGATGCGCCCGATCCACGGGTCGTGTGTACGGCACACTCGATCTTTATCGACAACTGAGCTGGAGATCGGTGCACGGAAACCACTTTGAGTCGTTCACGAAGCTGTCGCTGAGGCGGGCCATATTGGCTGGTCTGCGGCGCGCTGCGCTCAAGCTACCGATACCAGCCGGCCGTCCTCCAGGCTCACCACTCGGTTAGCGATGTCAATGATCTTGTTGTCGTGGGTCACCATCACGATCGCCGCCCCCTGCTCGTCGGCCAGCTGGCGAAATAGCTCCACAGCCATCCGGCCCGAATCCTTGTCGAGGGCGGCAGTGGGCTCGTCGGCCAGTAGCAGCTGGGGCTGGGGCGCCAGGGCACGGGCGATCGCCACCCGCTGCTTCTGGCCGCCGGAGAGCTTCTCGGGGTAGTAGCCGCTCCGCTCGGCCAAGCCCACCTCGGCCAGCATGACCGCGCAGCGTTCATCCATTGCCGGCCGGCCACGCTCCAGCCAGTCGGGGTGCACCTCCAGGCCTACTCGCACGTTTTCGAGGGCAGTGAGATAGGGCAGCAGGTTGTGGGCCTGGAAGATGAAACCCACCTGGCGGCGCAGCCGGGTGAGGGTGGTCCTATCTGCGTGCAGAAGCTCCGATCCCAGGATGCGCAGGCTGCCGCACTGGGCCGCCCGCAACCCGCCCAGCATGGTGAGCAGGGTGGTCTTGCCCGAACCCGAGGGCCCGGTGAGGATCACGATCTCGCCTGGCTGCACGCTCAGGCTGATGTCGTGGAGCACCGGCTTGTCGGCCCCCGCCTCCACAAAGGCGTGGTTGAGGTGCTCGACCGTAATCAGCGGTGTAATCAGAGGTGTGATTGGTGGCGTGATCGAAGGCGCCATAGTCAGAAGATCTCGGCTGGATCGAGGCGGCGCAGTTTGGCGGTAGCCAGCCAGCCCGACACGCCGCACACCCCCAGGGTGAAGGCGAACACCAGCAGGGCCCGGCCGGTGCTCATCACCACCATTAGCGAGGTGGAGCGGGCCAGGAAGCCGTAGAGCCCCAGCGAGAGCAACAGGCTGGGGGCGAAGGCCAGCAGGGCCAGGATCAGTGACTCCTGCAGGATGATCCCCACCACGAAGCCGTCGTCGTAGCCGATCGCCTTGAGGGTGGCGTACTCCGTTAGGTGATCGCTTACGTCGGAGTAGAGGATCTGATACACAATGATGCCGCTCACCACCAGACCCACCAGCACTCCCAGGCCGAAGATCAGGCCGAAGGAGCTGTTGCGGCGCCAGTAAGCCTCCTCGGCGGCGGCCAGCTCCTCAATTGTGAACACCTTCACCGAGGGATCTAGGAAGGTGGCCAGGGTGGCCTTCACCCGCAGCGGGTCTACGCCTGGCTGCAGCTGAATCACGCCCATCTGGATGTCGTCGGCGCTCTGGTTGGGGAAATAGTTTTTGAAGTTGGTGCTTGATGTCACCAGGTTGATATCGGCAGCGAAGGTGAGCCCCAGCGAGAACAGCCCGGTCACCACCGACCGCACGCCGCCCAGCTCGGTCTCGTAGCTGCCCTCGCGCCGCACCGTGGCGGCCACTGGACCGGCGTTGGCCTTGGATCGCACATCGAACAGCAGGGCATCGCCCCGTTGCAGCAGCAGCCGATCGCTGGCCAGCTCGGGCAGTCGCAGAGCCGGGTTCTCCGGTGCGATGCCGAAGACCAGCGCCTGTTTCTGCTGGCGGGTGTCGCTGTTGAGCCACTGGCTCAGGCCCAAATACAGCGGTGTAACCGCCTTCACCCCTTCCACCCCCAGGGCCTGGGTGAGACGGGCACGGGGAAAGTTCACCTGCTCACCCAGGTAGAGGTAGCGGCCGCTAACCATCACCAATTCGCCGTTGATCTGCTGGATCGGGCGCTTCTGGCTGTCGTAGAGGCCGCCGGAGAGCCCCAGCTGGAAGAACACCAGCACGTTGGCGAAGCTGACCCCGGCGATGGCGGCGGCCAGGCGCATCGGCCGGTGGATCGCCTGGCGCCAGGCCAGGGGCGTGCGGCGCAGCACCAGGGGCAAAGGCGGCAGGCGCGGGATCTTGAGGCTCATCGCGGGCTCGGCTGCGACAGGCCGCTCTGTTCGCGCCGCTGCTGCTCCACCAGCTGATCCAGCCGCTGGCGCTGCTCGCGCTGCTGCTCGGGCGTGAGTGGCTCGAACAGCACGTTCACCTGCAGGTAGTTGATGGCGCTGGCCATCGCGGCCGCCTCCGGCCCCAGGCCGATCTTCACCTCAAACACCCGCCGGTCGAGGTTTTCGCCTGCCTGACCACTGAACACGCTCTGGCGGCTCACCTGGCGGGCGATCTCCACCACCTTGCCCTCCATCTGTTTGCCGGGGAAGCCATCGGAACTGATCACCGTCCGCTGGCCCAGGCTGATGCCGCCCCGGTCGGTCTGGTACACCTCGGCGATGACCCCCATGCGGCTGCTGTCGCCCAGCTCAAGAATGCCCTCATCTCCCACCTTGTCGCCCGGGTAGGCGTTGATCTTGAACACCGTGCCGCCGAAGGGCGCACGGATCGTGGCCTTGGCCAGTTCGGCCTGATCGCGGGCCAGGGTCGCCCGCGATTCGTCCCGTTCGGCCCGCAGGGTGGCCTCGTCGCTGAGGGCCTGCTCCAGGTTGGCCCGGCTGGTGCTCTCGATCGTGATGCGCCGGTCGCGCACCTCGGCGCTGCTGGCCCCCTGGGCGTAGAGCTGGCTGTAGCGCCGCAGCTCCACGGTCGCCTGGGTCAGCTCGGCCCGGTAGCGGCTGATCACGCTGGCCTGGGCCGTCACCTTGCGCTCCGCGACCTGTACCGCCGCCTGGGCTTCCCGCACGCTGCGATCGAGGCTCTGGGCGCTGTCCATCACCGCCAGCACCTGGCCTTTGCTCACCTGCTGGCCCTCCTTCACCCGCAGCTCGCGCACGGCATCGTTGCTGAGCGAGGCCGGCACCGACAGCTTCACCACCCGATCGAGCGGCTCCACCCTCCCCAGGGCGGCGATCCGCCGCGGCAGGGGCTGCTGCTGCTGGGTCTGCTCAGCCTGATGCCGCTGGTTCTGCCGCACCGCCAGCCCGATCCCCACACCGGCCAGGGCTAGGGCCGCCAGGCCGGGCACCAGCCAGCGGGGCCACGGTTTAGCCGCTGCGCCCGAGGGGCGGATGGCCATGGGAGCTTCTCTGTCTTTACCCGTTGTAGGGCGGGTGGCGGCTGCCGACCAGGAACTGCCTATCCACACTTCACGCAGCAGGATGGCCATTGCTGCTTGCGTTCATCCATGCCCCTCCCTGGCGACTGGTTGAGTGCTGAGGCGTTCCAGTCGCTGCTGGCGGCCCTGCGCACCCCCGTCGGGGCGCTGGTCTTCGTGCCCCTCTACGCGCTCTGGGTAACCCTGCTGCTGCCGGGGGTATGGGCCTCGATGCTGGCTGGCGCCCTGTATGGCACCTGGTGGGGAAGTTTGATCGTGTTTTTAGGGGCTTGTCTGGGGGCTGAGGCCGCTTTTCTGCTCGGCCGCACCTGGTTGCGCAATTGGGCCCGCCGGCGGCTGGCGGCGGTGCCGAAGCTGCTGGCGATCGAGCAGGCGGTGAGTCGTGAGGGCCTGAAGCTGGTGCTGCTCACCCGCCTCTCGCCGGCCTTTCCCTTCTCCCTGCTCAATTTCGCTTATGGCCTCAGCGAGGTGAGCTTGCGCGACTACTCCATTGGCTTGATCGGCATCCTGCCCGGCACGATCCTGTTTTGCGGCCTGGGAGCCCTGGCCGGTGATGTGGCTCGTTTCGGCGAGGTGCTTTCCGGCGAGGCCGATGCCGGCACCTGGGCCCTGCGCATTGGCGGGCTCCTGGCCACCGTCGCCAGCGTTTGGCTAGTTGGTAAGGCGGCGCAGCGGGCGCTTCAGGGTTCAGAACCTGGTGTTTGATTTGGATCCAAGTGATCTGAACCGGCCAGCTGCCAATCCCGCAGGGCCGCGATCAGCACAAACCAGGCCAACCGCAGACGGGAAAACAGACCCGATTTGGCGGCCAGCTGGTCGTATTTGGCGCGGCCGCACTCCGTCTTTATCCAGCGGTAAGCCTGCGGATGGGGTTGCTCCATCAAGCCATCTTGCCGGGCGCAGCGCTAATTGACCAAATCAAGCGACTGAAGGAAACCCTGAATTTTGATGAGGAGGGATCTACGGCTGAAGTGATCGCCCTGCTCCAGCCCTAAGCAGTTGCAGCCTTAAGCAGCTCCCGCAGCCCAGCTTCATCCAACACCGCCACCCCCAGGCTCTCGGCCTTGCTGAGTTTGCTGCCGGCTTCTTCGCCCGCCACTACATAGCTGGTTTTCTTGCTTACTGAGCTGCTCACTTTGCCGCCGGCGGCTTCGATCAGGGCCTGAGCCTGGCTGCGGCTGAGGGAGGGCAGGCTGCCGGTGAGCACAAAGGTCTGCCCGGCTAGGGGCGCCTCGGTGCCACCTTCAGGCTCCTTGGGCCCGGCGGCCAGGGAGAAGCCCAGCCGCTCCAGATCCTCCAGCAACAGCTGGTTGGCCGGGGTGGCAAACCACTGCTGCAGCGATTGGGCGATTTCAGCGCCGATGCCGAACACGGCGGTGATTGATGGGGGGGCGGCGGCGGTGGTGGCGGCGGCGGTTGCCAGCCCAGCGGCACTGGGGAAGGCGGCAGCGAGCGCCTTGGCGCTCACCTCCCCCACGTGGTGGATGCCCAGGCCGTAGAGCTGGCGGTGCCACGGCTGCTGCTTGGAGGCGGCCAGGGCCCCGACCAGGTTTGCGGCGCTTTTTTCGCCCATGCGCTCCAGGCTGGCCAGCAGGGCCCCATCGAGGCCATAGAGATCGGCGATTGAGCGCACTAGGCCCCGATCCACCAACTGCTCGATCAGCTTGGCTCCCAGGCCATCCACATCCAGGGCCCCCTTGCTCACCCAGTGGCGCAGGGCGCCGCGCAGGATCGCCGGGCAGCTGGAATTCACGCAGCGGGTGGCCACCTCGCCCTGCTCCCGCACCAGCTGCGAGCCGCACTCGGGGCATTCCTGGGGTAGCTCCAGCCGCACGGCCCCAGCTGGCCTCAGCTCGCTCAGCACCCGCACCACCTCGGGGATGATCTCGCCTGCCTTGCGCACCACGATCGTGTCGCCGGCGTGCAAATCCAGCTCCGCCAGGCGAT